>Ga0207711_10001578_pt1 | contig 21036 bp, 29 predicted proteins | sample KBSS34metaG_FD_184401 | JGI IMG/M metagenome (GOLD analysis project Ga0207711, IMG submission 184401) | Switchgrass rhizosphere microbial communities from Kellogg Biological Station, Michigan, USA - KBS S3-4 metaG (SPAdes) (version 2) | ecosystem: Host-associated > Plants > Roots > Rhizosphere...
GATCGCGCTCGATGCATCGTCGGGCGAGCCGCCGCTGCCGGTCTACGACACCACGGGTCCGTACACCGATCCGGATGTGACGACCGATGTGGAAAAGGGCCTGCCGCGCGCCCGCATCGAATGGGTGAAAGAGCGCGGTGGCGTGGAGCAATATGAAGGCCGGCCAATCCAGCCGGTCGACAACGGCAACGTCACCGGCAAGCATTTGGCGCGCAATTTCCCGAACACGCCGAAGCCTTGGCGCGCGCTCGATGGCAAACCGGTCACGCAATATGAATTTGCCAAGGCCGGAATCGTCACCAAGGAAATGATCTACGTCGCCGAGCGCGAGAACCTCGGCCGCAAGAAGCAGCTCGAGCGCGCGGAAGCCGCACTCGCCGACGGCGAAAGCTTCGGCGCATCGGTGCCCGCATTCATCACGCCGGAGTTCGTGCGCAGCGAAATCGCGCGCGGCCGCGCCATCATTCCGTCGAACATCAACCACGCCGAGCTCGAGCCGATGATCATCGGCCGCAACTTCCTGGTGAAGATCAACGCCAATATCGGCAATTCCGCCGTCACATCGTCGGTCGAGGAAGAAGTCGAGAAAATGGTTTGGGCGATCCGTTGGGGCGCCGACACGGTGATGGACCTCTCGACGGGGCGCAACATCCACAACACGCGTGAATGGATCCTGCGCAATTCGCCGGTGCCGATCGGCACCGTGCCGATCTACCAGGCGCTGGAGAAGGTGGACGGCGATCCCGTCAAGCTCGACTGGGAATGCTACAAGGACACGCTGATCGAGCAGTGCGAACAGGGCGTCGATTATTTCACCATCCACGCCGGCGTGCGGCTGGCTTACGTGCCTCTCACCGCCGACCGCGTCACCGGCATTGTCTCGCGCGGCGGCTCGATCATGGCGAAGTGGTGCCTGTCGCGGCACAAGGAAAGCTTCCTCTACGAACGCTTCGACGAGATCTGCGACATCATGCGCAAGTATGACGTGTCGTTCTCGCTCGGCGACGGCTTGCGCCCCGGCTCGATCGCCGATGCCAACGACCGTGCGCAATTCGCCGAGCTGGAGACGCTGGGCGAACTCACGCAGATCGCCTGGAAGAAAGGCTGCCAGGTGATGATCGAAGGCCCCGGCCATGTGCCGATGCACAAGATCAAGATCAACATGGACAAGCAGCTGAAAGAATGCGGCGAGGCACCGTTCTACACGCTCGGACCGCTCACGACCGACATCGCGCCCGGCTACGACCACATCACCTCGGGCATTGGGGCCGCCATGATCGGCTGGTTCGGCTGCGCCATGCTTTGCTACGTGACGCCGAAGGAGCATCTCGGCCTGCCCGACCGCGACGACGTCAAGGAAGGCGTGATCACCTACAAGATCGCGGCGCACGCCGCCGACCTCGCCAAGGGCCACCCGGCGGCGCAATTGCGCGACGATGCGCTGTCACGCGCGCGCTTCGACTTCCGCTGGCAGGACCAGTTCAACCTCGGGCTCGATCCCGATACCGCCCGCGAATATCACGACGAGACCCTGCCGAAAGAAGCGCACAAGGTGGCGCATTTCTGCTCCATGTGCGGCCCGAAGTTCTGCTCGATGAAGATCACGCAGGACGTACGCGACTACGCCGCCACGTTGAATGACAAAGAAGCCGGCATGAAGGAGATGTCGGACAAATTCAACGCCTTGGGCCAGCAAGTTTATGTCGATGCGGAGAAGGTGAAGGCGAGCAACAAGGCATTGTAGGTGTGCGCAGAATTCTGTCGGAATTGTTGCTAAGTGAGCCTGAGGACCTTGGAACTCCAGCGTCCCTTTCGTAGTATTTCGGAAATTTGAGCCTTTGGACGCTTGCCACCGGGATGGGCGCAGCGAAGAAATTCAGCTAGTTGCGTGGCAATCTGTATATTGATTAAGCGGGAGGTGAAAGGAGATAGCCTCCGGCACTTCCAATCGAGACGGTAGGAACTCTTTTTTGATGATGCGTTGGTTGCTAATCTTTGGTCGCCGCCAACACGAGAACTTATGGCAAAGCCTCCAGAACGCAATTCAGAGTTAAGACGCGGGACTGAACCCGCGGATCAAACAGTACTTAAAACTCTGTTTGAACAAGCTCGTCAAATTCCATGAGGTAGCACTGCGGCGCCTTAAGTTCAGCCAATTGATGAGATCGCTTGTAAATTTCTTCTCTTTGTCAGTATTTGGGAAGCCGGGGTCGTCTCCCTGACTCTTGGCCCATGCAGCCTCGTACGCGTCAACCAGCATACGGCATTCTTTTTTTCCACCATGTGCACTTTGCAAATCGGCGAGCATCGCGTTTATTTCAAACTTATTTAGCGCCCGCGGGGTCCGACCGAGCAATTGAAGAACGTGATGCCGACCTAATATTCGCATTGCCAAGCCGTGCAATGTTTGACCTTCGAGTTCTTCGCAGCCTGGCACGCCTAGCTTCTGCAACTCGCGATGCAAATCTTCGGCGGCGACTCGAGTGAACGTAACCGCGAGAATTTCCTTTGGCGAAATATTCGCTTCTAAGAGCCGCGCCACACGGCGCTTCATTGCGAACGATTTCCCGGTACCCGGCCCCGCGATTACTCGAATTCTTTTCTCAGCAGCAGCCGCAATCTTATAAGCTATGCTGTCCTTGTTTAGCTCTCTGTCCCAAGCCATTTAGGGCCCTTTGCCAGTACAATAGCGCTCATGCTTTTTTGCGCGGTGGATGCGAACCTGCACCGACCGTTGGAAAGTCATCGTAAGACGCTAGGGATACCCCCGACAACCCTAGGTCGAGTGATGCAAGCGCTCTGAAGTCAGCGCACCCGGCATAGATTTATGGCGCGATCAGGCACGACTCTCAGGTGTCTTCCCAACGATGGCAGTGGTTTTCAATCCATAATCGCACCCGTCGCCACTTGCCCCTCTCCAATCCATTGGAATGCCGCCACGCGTGGTATTCCTCGCCGAAAGCGACCTCCTCCGCTTCATCGCCGTAGCGCGCGAGTAACTCCGCCGCGAGACGCTCTATCTCAGCGCGCGGAATACGGCGCGGGAGCAGGACGTTTGACCAGAGAAACAGCAGGATGCCGCCCCAGATTGGCGAAGCGGCTGCTGCGAGTGCGATCCACAATACAATTTGCTTGCTCAATTCCATTGTCTTCAATTCGCCAATTTTCTGTTCAATTTTTTGTTCAAAATATCGAGGTGCATATTTCGAGCAATAGGGTTCGCTTCCCGGGATGGACCTCCGGGACGTTTTCGCTGCAAACCTGCGCCGCCTGCGCCATGCCAAAGGGCTTTCGCAGGACGATCTCGCTTATGAGGCCAGAATCAGCCGCAGCTACCTGAGCCAGATCGAGAAAGGCGCGTTTTACGCAAGCCTCAAGATCGTGGGTAAGATTGCAAAAACGCTTGAGGTCGAACCCGCCGAACTGCTGAAATTGCCCTCGCGGCGCGCTCTACGGCGAAAATAGCGCGCGTTGACGCCGCTGGCATTTCGGGGGGCGAGACCATGAAGCCGTTTTGTGCAGCTGTCCTTGCGGCAGCGCTTCTCGCCGCGGTCGCGGCGGATCCGGCAAACGCGCAGAAATCTTCGCTTACCGAAAAGCTCAATTCATATGTCGGCTGCATCAACCGGCTCTCGGAGCGCAGTTACGATTCACGCTCGCGCTATTTCAGCTGGGCGGACAAGAAAGGCCCGACCGGCAAGGAACGGATCATCTACGGCACGTACACGATCTATGACACGTCCGACTGCCGAAAGAATGTCGAGAAGGCCAACGCGATGGAGCCGCACGACGCCGCGATCGAAGCCGCGGCGACGGCCTATGCCGATGCGGTGAGCAAGCTCGAACCGTTGCTGAAGGAGACCGACGACTATTACTCGCAGGAGAATTACAAGGACGACAAGATGGCCAAGGGCAAGGCCCTGCATCCCCGTCTCGTCGCCGCGTGGGATGCGTTCGCCGCCGCCGACCAGAAACTGCGCGGCGAGGTCGAAGCCATCAACGACAGGCGCGCACAGGAGAAGCTTGCCGAGATCGAGAAAAGCGAAGGCCGCAAGACGCGCTACTACGTCGAAGCATTGATGATCCAGGCGAAGCGCGTGTTGCGCGCCGAAGATGCCAAGACTCCCGACATAGCCGCGATCACGCAGGCGCTGAACGAATACGAAGAAACCATCAAGGCAGCCGAACAGGCTTCGGGCTCCGGCGGCGGACCGAAGATCGGCTCATTCTTCATAAGCAATGCGAAGTCGTACCTGGTTACGGCCAAGCAACTGATGCGCCGCATCCGCGACAAAGTGCCGTACAGTTCCGGCGACAAGATGATGCTCAGCAACGCCGGCAGCGGCTGGATGGTCGAGGGTTCCCCACCGCGGCTGCTGCGCGACTACAACCAGCTGGTTGAGGCCTATAACCGCGGCGCCAATATCTGACGCGCAGACAATGGTTTTCTGCCTTGGCAATGCCCGGATTGCGATCCATCCATCCCATTCCTATCTGATATCGGAACTGAGCCGGGCCGCCTGCCCGGCCACAATGGAGAATCGACGATGTGGGCTGCTTTTGTCCGGCAATTTGCCGCTTATGCCATTACCCGGCGCGGCAAGAAGCTGTTCGCGCTGATCGGCGTGCTGGCCTTGTGCTTCGGCGCGGCCCTGCTGATCGACATGCGGTTCTATGTGTCGGCGAGCTTTATCACGGTGCTCGCGGGTCTCTCGGCCTTCGCCTACGTCATCCAGCACGTGAAGATCAAACGCATCGAACACCAGCGCCTTCTGCTCAAGGCGGAAGCCGCGCGCCAGCGCGCCATGGCTGCGCAGGCCCGGCTCGAGCGGATCGATAACGCGAAGTCTGCAGTGAATGGCGCGATGGCCGGCGCGGTTGCCTTCGTGACGCACAATGCCAATGTCGTCGCCAACGAGGCCGTCCTTGCGGTGAGGGAAAACGTCGAGGCTATCGAGCGCGCGTACCGAACGGCCGTGGGCCTGGTTGAGACCAGGGCGCGTGCCGGTCTGGTGTACGCCCGGCAGGGCTGGCGTTCACTCAAGATGTAATTTCTCGTCATCGACACCATGAAATTTAAGTCATGGCAGGGACAAGCCCTGCCATGACGCTATAGTCTCGTCGCCCTGACCGGGAGACGAGGATGGACAAACATTTCATGACGGCCGCGCTGCTCTGCCTTGCCATGGCCGTGCCGCCGATTGCCGCTGCGACAGGTGCCGAACTGAAGGTGCTGGCCGGCGGCTCGATGACCGCAAGCCTCAAAGAACTCGGCCCGAAATTCGAGACCGCAACCGGCCACAAGCTCGACATCACCTTCGCGGCGACACCCGACCTCATCAAGATGACATCGGCCCCGTTCGATCTCGGCGTGGTACCCGTCGACGTGATGAAGAACGACGACGCGCGGGCAAAGTTTTCCGGCACGCCGGCCAATATCGCGCGCGTCGGTTACGGCGTTGCGGTGAAGGCGGGCGCGCCGAAGCCCGATGTAAGCACGCTCGAAGCGCTGAAAGGGACGCTGCTCAAGGCACAATCGATTGCCGTGTTTCCGACCAGCGCGGCCGGCGCCTTCGTGCAGAAGACTTTCGAACGCCTCGGCATCATGGAAGTGATAAAAGACAAGCTGAAAGTGCAGGCCGGCCCCGCGGCAATCCCGCAGGCGGTCGCCAAGGGCGAGGCCGAGCTTGGCGTGTTTCTCACGAACGTGCTGCTTGCACCCGGTGTCGAACTGGCCGGCCCCTTCCCCGGCGACCTGCAACAGGACCTTGTCTTTGTCGGCGCCGTCAGCGCCGACAGCAAAAATGCGGACGCAGCAAAGGCATTTCTCGATTATCTCAAGACACCCGATGCCGTCAGCGTGTTCAAGGCCAAAGGCGTGACGCCGGGATGATCCGGCCACCAGGCAGCTTCGCATGACCGAACCTCGCGGACGCCTCACCGTCGCTGCCCTCCTCTCGTTCAATGGCGGTTTCGTCGACACCGTGGGCTTTCTCGGGCTGAGCGGACTTTTCGTCGCTCATGTCACCGGCAATTTCGTCACACTGGGCGCGGCACTCGTGCTGGGCAGCCACGGCATTCTCAACAAGGTCCTGGCACTCCCTGAATTCATCGCCGTGATCGCGCTTGCGCGACTTCTCGGCGGCATAGCGCGCAAGCGCGGCTGGCCCGCGCTGCGCATCATGCTCGCGATCGAGTTTGTTCTGCTCGCCGCCTTCTTCGCGCTCGCCGTGAGGTTCGGTCCCTTCGAAGACGCCGACAGGCCGCTGGCGCTGTTGACCGGCTTCGCGGGAATTGCCGCCATGGCTATACAGAACGCGCTGCAGCGCGTGCATCTGTCGAGCCTGCCACCGACGACGCTGATGACCGGCTCGACCACGCAGGCCACGATCGATGCGGTTGATCTGCTTGCCGGCACCGCCGCTGGCGACGCGGCGGCGGTACGTACGCGATTCTCGCGTTTGGCAATGAGCGTGCTGGTGTTCGCGGCGGGCTGCGCCTCAGGGGCCCTGCTCTACTGGCTGACAGGCTTCTGGTGTCTCGCCATCCCCGTGCTCATCGGCGCGGTGGCCGCGTTCATGCGCCTCGATGAGACAGCGCAGTAGGGCGTTGAGCTTCGACCCTCTCGTCATGGCCGGGCTTGTCCCGCACCAACGTCTCCACCGGTCATTGCCGGGCTTGACCCGGCAATCGAAGAGGCATCGCAGACGATCAGAGTCGCAAGAATTTTGGATTTGCGCCTCATCATGGATGCGCGGGTCAAGCCCGCGCATGACGCCTCACGTCGGCGTCATGCCCCCTGGCTTGTCCCGCCTGCAGTCCGAAGCGTCGATTGATGGCAGCCGCGTGTCCTCGCCCGGTGATGACTGCAAGAGGCTCTCAGCAATTTTTGCAGATGCTCGGAATTGGCCCCAGCGGGTCGGGCTGTTTGCGCGCTGAATCTTCGTCCTTGCGCACAGCGGGAGGCAGGTCGTTTTGCATCGGCTGCCGGTGACCGACCGGCGCCTGTGGTATCGCAGTGCCGCTCGTGGGCGCCGATGGCGACGGCTTTTGTCCCGGCAGGGTTTTGCCCTGGTCCTGCGACAAGGCAGCGTCGCTCATGAACATGAAAACGGGGATCACGATCGTCATGGTGCGCATGGGATCTGACCTTTCGCGAACCGGTCCGGCACTGTAACCGCCAGCCCTGTACCGGGTTCCCTGATTATAGCGCAATGCCGCGCTGAGCGGAATCGCCAGACTCTCGCGCTACAATAGATCACACGAAAATCGTAAGGACTGGAGGCTTGCGGCATGCCGGCAATGGATTTGGAGCGGCAATCCCGCCGTCTGCAGCTCGTGGAAGAGCACGTGAGGCTGGAGAACCAGCACGACCTTGACGGTATCATGACAACGTTCGGTGCCTCACCTCGCTACGACGATGAGCCGTGGAACGCGCACTACGCGGGCCGCGACGGAGTGCGATCATTTTATTCAGAGTTGTTGTGCGCGATGCCTGACCTGCAGATCGACGTGCAGCGGCGACACATCAGTGAAGCCACAATCGTTCTGGAAGCCATTATCCGCGGACACCATCTGGGCGCGTGGCGCGGCCTGCCTCCGACCGGCCGTCATGTTCAATTTCCGCTCTGCGGCGTCTACACCTTCGATGAAGAGGACAGACTTGCCGGCGAAAAGATCTATTACGACCGCGCCACAGTATTGCGCCAGCTCGGCGTCTTTCATGAGCCGGACGGCCTATGGGGTCGCATCAATGCGATCGTGATGCATCCGGGCACGATGGTGCGAGTCCTGCGGCGCATGATTGCCCGGCCTGACGCCGGGCGTTGAAAGCCTGTCACAAATTCTGCAGGTACGTTAGAAACGACAGAAACCAGAACTGATCCAAGGGGAGAACAATGCGGAGGGTGAGTGTCATCGGCGCCGGCACGATCGGAGCAAGCTGGGCGGCCTATTTTCTTGCGCGCGGATACGAGGTCTCCGGCTACGATCCGGCGCCGAACGGCGAGGCCTTCGCCCGGCGTTTCATCGACACGGCCTGGCCGACGTTGGAAAAACTAAACGTCGTGCAAGCGAGTGCCGACCGCAAGCGTTTCGAGTTTTTCAAGGATCCGGCGGCGGCCACCAAGGGCGCGGAGTTCATCCAGGAAAGCGGGCCCGAACGCGAAGACCTCAAAATCGAATTGTTCGCGACACTGGACGCCGCACTGCCCCCGGATGTCGTGATCGCGACGAGCTCCTCAGGCCTTCTCATCAGCCGCGTGAGCGTGAAGTGCAAACATCCGGAACGCTGCGTAATCGGCCATCCATTCAATCCCCCTCACCTCATTCCGCTGGTCGAGGTTGTCGGAGGCCCGAAGACCTCGCCGGAAGCGATCGGCAAGGCGATGCAATTCTATCGCGACATCGGCAAGCATCCGATCCACATCAAGAAAGAAGTGAAGGGCCACGTCGCCAACCGCCTGCAGGTGGCGCTGTGGCGTGAAGCCGTTCATCTCGTCGCCGAAGGTGTTGTTTCCGTCGCCGATGCCGACGCGGCCATCGCCTATGGACCCGGCCTGCGCTGGGCGTTGATGGGGCCGCATCTCACATTTCACATGGCCGGCGGCGAAGGCGGCATGAAGCATTTCATGGATCATCTCGGCGGCCCGATTCAGGGCTGGATGGACGATCTCGGCCAGACACGACTGACGCCAGACGTTCAGAAGAAGATCATCGACGGCGTCGCCGAGGAAGCGGCCGGACGCAACATGGCCGACCTTCAGCGCTGGCGCGACCGAAAGCTGATCGACATTCTGAAAGTGTCGGGAGAGCAGTGAAGCGTACGCGCGCGCAGCTCAGGCAAAACGCACGCGTGCCCGCTCCCGCGCCTTCTCGGCTTCAATTTCGCGGTCGCGCGCGGGCGCGGATGTCTGCAGGGAATGCAGAAGCTTGTGCGCGGCCTGCGAGACCTCATTCACGGCAAGTTCGAAGGCCGCGGCATTGGCCTGCGACGGCTTGTTGAACCCGGAGAGCTTGCGGACAAATTGCAGCGCCGAGGCGTGTACTTCGTCTTCGGTCGCCGGCGGCTCGAAATTGAACAGCGTCTTTATGTTGCGGCACATCGGACTGGCTCCTTTGCCACCAATGTAGCAACCCACTTCCGAGATCGCTATCCTGCAGGACATTTCAGGGGAACGGAACAATGCCAGGGCTTCTGCAAAATCACATCGCTGTCGTCACTGGCGCCGGTTCCGGCATCGGCCGTGGCATTGCGCTCGGCTACGGGCGCGAAGGCGCGCAGGTGGTCGCGCTCGACATCAACGGCGAAACGGCCGGGAAAACCGCAACCGACATCCGCGCGGAGGGTGGCAAGGCGCACCACTTCACGCTCGACGTCACTGACCGCGCGGCCTGTCGCGCGATGGCCGCGAAGGTCGCCAGCGAGGTTGGTCAGGTTTCCATCTTGGTCAATAACGCCGGCATCAACCGCCGCAATGCGTTCACCGCCGATGCGGACGCCGTCGTCAAGGATTGGCAGGACATCATGGCGATCAATCTCAACGGCGTATTCAACGTGACGCACGCGTTTCTCGACGCGTTGCGCGCGTCCAAGGGCCGGATCGTCAATATCGCTTCGATCCAGTCATTCATGCACGTGCGCACGCCGAACTCGCCGGCCTACACCTCCGCGAAACATGGCGTCCTCGGCTTTACCCGCGCGCTCGCCGCCGAACTCGGAAAGCATGGTGTCCGCGTCAACGCGATCGGCCCGGGCCTGATCGAAACGCCCTTGAACGCGCAGGTGCGCGCCAACAATCCCGAGCTGGTGAAGATTTTTCTCGATCACACGCCGCTCGGCCGCGCGGGCAAACCGGAAGACATCGCTGGCCCTGCGATCTTTCTCGCCTCAGATCTTTCGGCTTACGTCACTGGCACCATCGTGATGGCAGACGGCGGCTACAGGACGATCTGAGCAGCAGCCCTACTCGACGCGGCACGCACTGTAGAACTTGACGACCGTGCCGTGGCTCTTGTGCGTGAGCGTGATGAAAGTCTTCAGCGCGTAGAATTCATAGTCCTTGTTCTTGTAGCTGTCGGCATCAGGGGCATCGGGATCGGCGATCAATGTCTGCGGCGGCTCGGCACCGATATGCAGGATGACCGGCTCGGACTTGCTCCATCGATCGACGCCGCCGAAACTTTCGACGACCGCCGTAACGTTGAAGCCACCGCCCTTGCACATATAGCTGTAGGTTTTCTTGTCCGCGGCGACGGCGCCGCTTGTCAGCATGGCCATCGATAGCGCGACAGCGCGTTTCATCGCCGCTTTATTTTCCCGCTGCCTTGCGCAATGCGGCGTTAATGCGGTCCTGCCAGCCAATGCCTTCCTGCTGAAAATAGTCGAGCACATCCTGGTCGATGCGCAATGTCACGGTGTGCTTCACGTGCGGCAACGCAGGCGCAGCCGGCGGCAGTTCCGCCGGCTTAGTGGTCACCGCCTTGAAAGCCTTCTCGGCTTCGGAGCGGGAGTCTGAGGTGGGTCGTCGGGCCATGGCTCCTAGTCTCTAATGTTGCAGCTTGTAGCTCGCAACGCGCGCGACGCGCTCCAGTTCCGGGATGCTTAAGACGCCGGCAAATATCGCTCTGCAATTAATCATAGCTCACGGAACAGGCCGTCTCAGCTCGGGCCAAGCAGCTCCATGCTCTTGTGAAAGAAATAGATGCCGAGGGCGAGACCGCCGACGCTGCACCAGCCGGACACGATGTCGCCGGCCCTGTAGGTGATCGCGCCACAAATCAGCGCCGTGCCGTAGGGCAACACCACCAGCAAAATCATGAACAGAAGCATCATTTTGCGCTCCCCCTAAACAGCATTTTCGGCCGCCCGTCCCGGCGAGGCAAGGTTAAAGATCATGAAATTGCGACGATTGCCCGTAAGCAATTCGCAAACCCGCCGCTGCTAATGTTTCGGTCAAGCGCGAGGCGCATATGACCGAGCCAACGTCGACAACGCCGAGAGCCAATTATTTTTACGCGGCCGTCGCCGCGGCGGTCGGCTTGTATTTCATCGCGGTCGGGGCGCGCCTGTTGCCGATCCCGGGCGGACCATCGAACCTGCACAGCCCGTTGTGGGTGTTGCTTTGCGCCGGCGCCGTGTTTTTCCTGGCCGGCGCGGCGCTCGTCATCCAGTCACTCGGCGCTTCCAGTGCAACCGGTGACTTGCCGCCTGACGCGCCACGCTGGCTGCGCATCCTGCAATATTTTATCGCCGTTGCGATCTTCTGCTGCTTCGGCGCGATCGCGAGCTGGATCGCGTTCGGACCGGGCGAGCGGCAGTTTTCCGGAACCGTCATGACCGGCAACGCGGCGATCGATGCCGCGGTCGGCCGCACGGCCTTCGGCGTCGGCTCGGTGATCATCTGGCTCTGCACCGCGGCCGTGATCGCCTCGGGCATCCGCAAGCTGTTCGACCAAAACACACCGCACGCCGGCTAGCACCGGCCAGGAAGCGGCTCACCGTTTGAACAGCCCCATGATGGCGGCCTTTGCCAGAGTATTGAAATTGAGGTTGAAGCCGACGACGGCCGCCGAGGTGTCCGCCTTCACATCCAGCCTGTCGGCTTTCACCGCGAAGACTGTGAAGAGATAACGATGCGGATGATCACCCTCGGGCGGACAAGGCCCGCCATAGCCGGGCGCGCCGAAGTCCGTTCGCGTCTGCAGCGCGCCGGCTGGCAACTTGCCGCCCGCGCTGCCAGCACCGAGTTCGAGCTCACTCACATTTGCCGGAATATTCACCACCAGCCAGTGCCAGAATCCCGAGCCGGTCGGCGCGTCCGGATCGTAGCAGGTGACGGCGAAGCTTTTCGTTCCTGCCGGCGCGCCCGACCATTTCAGGTGCGGCGACTTGTTGCCGCCGGCACAGCCGAAACCGAAATCCGCGGACAGGATGAAATCCTTCGGTAGATAATCGCCATCCTTGAAGCTGTTACTGGTCACTGAAAAAGCCATGCGTCCTCTCCATTCACTCCCCGCCGGGCAAAGCCTAGCGCGGACGGCGGACATTCAACAGTCGTCGCGAGTTTAGCGAAGCCGTTCATCATTTTTTCGGCAATCGCTGCTAGGCAATTTCGCAGGGCTGGCCGATGACCGATTTATTTTCGACCAATAGTTTCGATCTTGCCGTATATGCCTGCCTGTTCGTCGCAGTGGTCATGGGATTCATGACCGGCCTGCTGCGCAGTCTGGCAACGATCATCGGCTATATCTGCGGGGCCGGCATTGCGGTGGCGGCGACCCCGAAAACGCTTTCCCTGCTCGCGAACTATCCGAAAATTCCCACGCCACAGACGTGGATCGTCGTCGTGGCGATTTTCATTGTAACCGGCGCTCTGATCAGCGCCCTGCTGCGACTGACCGTAAGCGGAATAGCCGGTCGCAACGTCACCGTTCCGGATCGCATTGCTGGCGCAGCGCTCGGTGCGGTTCGCTTCGCCATGCTCGCGATCATGCTGGTGCTTGTCTTTGATCGCATGATTCCGCCGGGTCGTGAGCCTGCGTTCCTGAGGGGCTCGCAGTGGCGGCCCGTACTGTCATCTGCAGCACAGTACGGAATACAGTCGCTTCCACCGCAAGCCGAAGACTATATCGATCGGCTCAAGCGCCAACGCCGGCTGTGACAGCTGGGGTCATCTGCTCCGCACGCACTCCTTCGCTCGGCTCGGCTATAGGACTGGAAGCAGCGTCCCGGGCCTGGATTTTTGCGCTTGGGATCGCCACGTCTCTGCCTTAAATGCCGGGTTCCATGGCTTGGGTCCGGGGCGGTAACCTTTGCCTCCGGCATAAGTGGCTGGCGCAATGGGCCGAGATAGCGATACGTTATCCCAGCACCTTTCGAGTTCCTGAGGATTTCCGATGGCACAAGTGACGTACGAGATTGTCGAACACGATGGCGGGTGGGCGTACAAAGTGGACGGCGTCTTCTCGGAAGCCTTTCCAACCCATGCTGACGCTCTCGCGGCCGCGCAAGCTGCAGCCGAGGAGCAGACCGTGCCTGGACACACTGAAGTCATCGAATATGAAGACGAGAAAGGACGCTGGCACACCGAAACCGCTCGCGGCTCGGACCGGCCACAAACCCACATCAAGGATAAACTCTGAGGCGCATCAACGCGCCCTCATCGGGGAATTACAAAAATGATCTGGATGCGAATTTTCGCCCTCGCTCTTCTCGTGTCGCCGGCCGTCCCGGCATTCGCGCAAAGGATGATGTCATCGACCTCTCCGACCATGGAAGATGTCGATCCGGGCATTGATCACACCGGGCGCGATCGGGATCTGCCGCAGGAACTGCGCCGTCAGTCGGTCTACTACCGGACCGAACAGGCGCCGGGCACAATCATCGTCAACACGCATGACCGTTACCTCTATCTCATCATGGGTAACGGGGTTGCCATGCGCTATGGCGTCGGTGTCGGCCGTGATGGCTTCCAATGGGGCGGCGTGCACAACATCAGCAAGAAGGCGGAGTGGCCGGACTGGACGCCGCCGCCCGAAATGATCTCTAGACAGCCCTACCTGCCGCGCTGGATGGCCGGCGGTCCGGGTAACCCGCTTGGTGCGCGTGCGCTGTATATCGGCGCGACCGTCTACCGCATCCATGGAACGAACGCGCCGGAGACCATTGGTCAAGCGGTCTCGTCGGGCTGCTTCCGTTTGGTGAATGACGACGTGGTCGATCTTTATTCGCGCGTGCCGGTCGGCACCAAGGTCATGGTGCAGCATCAATAGCGCACGGTCACTCCCAGAGACCGAATGACGCCCACTTGCCCTCGGGAATTTCCTCACCAACGGTGAAACGGAAATTTACGATGGTCAGGTGATCAGGCGTCGCCGTGCAGCGATAGGACAGCGCATACCATTTCTTGCGGCTGCGGAAGGCACCTCCGCTCACTTCAAGCGTGTCGTCTTTCGCAACCGGCTCCGCCATCGCATTCGCCACGGCGCGGTCGGGACGATAGTCCTTGCTCTGCTCGCGGATACGGCTCATCGCGGTGTAGTCGCAGAGCTGTTCCAGCCGCTCTGCCGGCGCCAGCATCTTTAAACTGCGCTCGAAACGTCCTTCAGCGGCCACAGCTGTCGCTGCCGCGATCGTCGTCGCGATCACCGCCAATCCGAACGCACGCATGCAACCTCCTGCCGGCACGGCTCTCATTGCGCTATGTGCTCGCCGCCCGGTCAGGCAAATCGGCACGACCGGTTTGTCTCAAATAAAAATGGCATCTACAAGTCGGAAATATCAGGAATATTTCGGGTCACGATCAAGCAATTCGATCGAAATGCCCTGTGGGCCGCGCAGGAAGCATATTTTGATGCCGGGCCGGGGTGAGTGCGGTTCCTGGGTGAACTCCACGCCTTTCTTTTTGAGATCGGCGGCAATGGCGTCGATTCCGGAGACTGACAGACCAAAATGGTCGAGGCCCTGATAGGGCGTCGTGGGAGCCGCATTGACGCCATCACCGGGGTTGACCTGGGCGGTGAAAATCATGGCCCCGCCAAGCTTGATGTCGACGCGCGGCTTTCCAAGCTGGGTACTGCGGATGATCTCGGCGCCGAACATGCGCTCGAACCATTGCGCCATTGCCTCCGGATCGGGCGTGCGCAGATGGATGTGATCCCAGGTAAAGTTTGGCATTGGCATTTCTCCCTGATGGCCAGGCGAAACTAGGCAGGACGCAGGCCCGGAGCAACAGAAAGTGCGACCAGAGGTTGCCTTGCGCCACGATCCGCAGCGTGAATACTTGCGCGACTTTAAGGCTCCGGGGCAAACACATGACCGTTCACAATCGTCGCCATTTTCTCAAGCTCTCCGCCGGTGCGCTGGCAGCGCCTGCCCTGCGGGGCCCTTGCATGGCGCAAGCAGCCTGGCCGGCGGCGAAGCCCATTCGCGCCATCGTGCCGTTCTCGGCCGGGAGCACCATCGACATCATCGGACGCATCGTGCTTGAGCCGCTCTCGCGCCAGCTCGGGCAGACCATCGTTGTGGAAAATCGTGGCGGCGCCGGCGGCAGTCTTGGCTCGGCAGCGGTCGCGAAAGCGGATCCCGATGGCTACACGCTGTTGATCAACGCCGCCGCGCACTCCGGGGCTCCGGCCGCTTACCCCAACCTTCCCTACGATGCCGCGGCTGATTTCGCCGGCGTTGCCGTTTTCGGCAGCGTACCGAACGTGCTGCTGGTAGCGCCGTCGAAGGGCATCAGGACCGTGCAGGAACTGGTGGCCAAGGCGAAGGACGGCAGCCTGACCTTTGCTTCAGCGGGCGTGGGCAGCGCCACCCACTGGGCAGCCGAACGGTTCATCGTTAGCGCCGGCTTCAAGGCGACGCATGTTCCCTTCCGCGGCGGACCCGAGGCCCTCACCGAGGTCATGACCGGACGTGTCGACTTCATCTTTATCGGCATTTCGTCCGGATTGCCGTTCATCCAGAACAAGCAACTGGTGCCACTTGCGGTGAGCTCGGCGAAGCGCTCGCCGACTCTGCCCGACGTGCCGACGACGCTCGAGGCTGGCTACAAGGATTCAGACTTCAATTACTGGAACGGAATGCTGGTACCGGCAAAAACGCCGGGGCCGGTGATCGAACGTCTTTACGCCGAGACGACCAAGGCGCTCGCACTACCAGAGGTTCAACAAAAATTGACCATCCAAGGCGTCGAACCTGCGCCGCTCAGTCCAAGCGAAATGGACGCGATGATCCGGCGCGAGATCGCACTCAACCTCAAGATAGCGAAAGAAGCCGGACTCAAATTCAATTAAGCACGTGTTTCCGTACGCTTTGTCGCGATCGCGCGGGCTGGCGACGGATGCCACGCGATACCGTGTGCGACGTCACCGCTGCGGTTCCTTGTGGATGAATGCGCGCAAGAAGACGCTCAAGACAGAATTGTGACGCGAATCGCTATTCAACAGTTGCCCACAGGCAATGGCAACGTGAGTGCATTTCTCTGCATGCGTCATCGCAATTTTGCTAAACGAGACGACTGGCAGATCGGACGGGCATGGCGGGCAAGACAGTTCATGCGGCGGGCGGCATCGTGGTGCGCAACGGATCGCGCCCGCTGATTGCCGTCGTACAGCGCGCAAAGGACGAACTGTGGGTGTTACCGCGCGGCAAGCTCAAGTCCAACGAAAGCGCGCTGGCAGGAGCGCGCCGCGAGGTTGTCGAGGAGACCGGACATCGCGTCCGCGTACGCGAGTTCCTTGGCGCCATCACGTATCGCGCGCGTGGCCGGCCGAAAGTCGTGCAGTTCTGGCGCATGCAGGCCGAAGTCAAAGCCAGCCGCGAACTGATGGAGGACATCGTCGCGGTGGAATGGCTCCCGCTCGCCGCGGCCATACGACGGCTGAGCTATCCGCTCGAAAAATTATTCCTGCGCAATGTCGGGCGAGCCCTGCGGCATCGCAGACACCGACTGAAGCGCAAGACACGCACGTCTCCCAAGGGAAAGCCGCGCCAGCGCGCCGCGAAAACGCGCGGCCACAAATCACGCTCGCGCCGCATCACCGCATCGCGTCATCGGGCACGCAAGATATCCGGACATTCGGCGGTGCGCGCCGGCCGGCCGACCATCCTGCAACGCGTGCTGGGACGAATTTCCCCGTAGGCGCGAACACTCGCCTTTCCAAAATTTAATTCATGGCGGGGCGTCGCGGGCGCGATTCCAAACGCGCCATTCACACGTCATTCAAGCTGACGGCGGCAACCTCACACGCACAACATACGAGGTTCGCCATGACGACTAAGACCAAAACTTTCACCGCTCTTGCGGCTGCCGCCACCCTTGGTTTCGCAGCCTTCGCGACTGCGCAGCCTGCGCAGGCTCATCACAACCACCACCATCATCACCACCACAGACACGTCGGCGTCGTTATCGCACCGGTCGGCCCCGCCTACGCTTACTCCGGGGCCTACGGTTGCTACTGGAAACGTCAGCGCGTCGTGGACAGTTGGGGCTGGCATGTGCGTCGCGTACGAGTCTGCGTTTAAAGATCACGAATAGCGACTATCAGAAACTGAACGGCCTTTGCGTCAGCCGATGCGAGGGCCGTTTTCCTGTTGCGGCCCGTGCGCATTTCACGGCGGCGAAATCGCCGCCATTAGCCCCTGCCGCCCCAAGCATTGCCAAAATTTAATCCGCGCTAACAGCCTCTTAGGCCGATTCCAAATGAGCTATTCACCGGCCATTCACGCGAAAAGCAGGAACCTCGTATCCACGATAATTGTTGTTGCTGAGCGCAATTTCGCAGGGAACACACCCAATCGTCGTTGAATGAATACGAACGAACTCAGCGAACCAGAGGTGAGCCATGACCAAGACATCCAAAACCCTGACTGCTCTCGCGGCCGCCGCGACCATTGGGCTCGCAGCTGTCGCCGCCCCGCAGCCAGCTGAAGCACGCAACGGTGGCGCCATTGCCGCGGGCATCATCGGTGGTCTTGCGGTCGGTGCGCTTATCGGCGCAGCCGCAAACGGTCCGTATTACGGACCCGGTCCGGGCTACTACGCCGCGGGTCCCGCATATGGATACGGTGGTTGCTACTGGACGCGTCAGCGCGTCTGGGACGGTTGGGGCTGGCGCGCGCGTCCCGTGCGGGTCTGCGGTTAACAGCTAGCCAAATCGGACAAACTATCGCATGAAGAATCGAAAGCCCGGATTCGGTGAGCGTGTCCGGGCTTTTTTTGGAACGAGGAGCGGGCCGGCGCTCAACAAATTTCCGACATATTGGAACCGTCTCTATCTCGGCACGGGGACTGGACTCACTTAGACTACTTTTCGCGGTCGGCACTGCCGACCTCACCTGGAGGGAACTTCTATGAAGAAGACGATCTTCGCGCTTGCGACTGCCGCAGTCCTGGCAGCGGGTAGCTTGAGTGCCCCGACTACCGCCGAAGCACGCTGCTATGGCTGTGCGGTCGGCGCAGGCGTTGCAGCGGGCGTGATCGGCGGCGCCATCATCGGCGGCGCAATCGCCAACAGCGCTGGCGCTTATCCGGCTTACGCTCCCGCGCCCGGCTACGTGGTGTACCAGGGCTACGGTGCTCCATATCCAGCTGCCTGCCCGGGTGGCTATTGGGCTCGGCGTCCGTTGCGTGACCCCTACGGCAATTTCGTCGGCTGGAGCCGTCCACGGTTCATCTGCCCTTAAAGATCGCGTAACCATTTAGGGTGGATGATCGCGCCGAATTGGAACTCGGCCCGAGAGGACACCCATGAAGAGTATCATCATTGCGCTCGCCGCGGCCGGCACCCTGGCCGCGGCGTTGCCGTCTCCGGCGCAGGCGAATTGCAATGGCTGCGGTGTTGCTGCCGGCGTCGTCGGTGGACTCGCCGCCGGTGCCATCGTCGGCTCGGCGATCGCAAACAGCCGCCCGGTCTATGTCGAACCCGCGCCAGTCTATGTCGCGCCGCCGCCGGTCTATGCCGTGCCGCCTCCTTATGAGGGCCCGATCTGCCACGTCGAACGTCAGCAGGTGTGGGACGGCTACGGCTACCGGACAAGACGCGTCCAGGTTTGCGATTGATTTAGCTTACCGGCGCATGTGCTCGAGCACGGCGGCGGTCGGCCAACAGTCGACCTTCAATCCGTTTTTCTTCTGATACGTGCCGAGTGCCGCGCGCGTGAGCATGCCGGCTTTGCCGTCGATCTTGTCCTTGTAGAGACCAAGCGCGGTCAATCGCTTCTGCATCAATTCGACATCCGTGGTCTTGAGCTGCGCATTCTTGCTCCACGGCGTCTCGAATTGGCGTCCGCCGGATATGCGGTCGCTCAGGTGGCCGACGAACAGGACATAGAGATCCGAAAAGTTATAGTCCTTGAGAACGTAATAGTTCTTCGGCGTGAGGAAGGACGGGCCATAACTGCCTTCCGGCTGCAGCAGCGAGGCATCGTAGTTTAGCTCCGCCGTGCTGAGCTTGCGGCCATTGGTCGGAGTGAACCCGGCCTTCAGCCAGGCGCTGACCGGTTTCGTCACTTCGGGCATGCCGATGCTGCAATCGGCATTCGCCGGCGCACGCACCTCGATCGCCCAAGCCTCGCCGGGACGCCACCCTTTGCCAACAAGCTGCTTTGCCGCGGATGCAAGCGCATCCGGTACCGAGCGCCATATGTCGGCGCGGCCATCCCCATCGAAATCGACCGCATATTTGAAGTATTCGGACGGCAGAAATTGGGTAAGTCCCATGGCGCCGCCCCATGACGAGCGTAGGTCGCTGCGCGGCACTCCGTCTTGCAACATCTTCAGCACATGCAGGAATTCATTCTGAAAGAATTCCTTGCGCTTGCCGATGTAGGCCTGTGTCGCCAGTACGCGAATGGCATCATTGGGAAGCTGATATCCGCCATAGTCGGTTTCGCGCCCCCAGATTGCCAACACCACGCTTCCCGGCACACCGAATTCTTTTTCGATGCGCGCCAGCGTGTCGCGATGCTGCACGGCAAGTTGTTTGCCGCGGGTAGCAAGACGGTCGAAGCTTGACTCGCGCAGATACTGCGACGGCGTTTGCACGAATTCCGGCTGCTGCGGTGCTTTCTCGGCCTGACCAGGAATGGCGAGATCGGGCAGTGATAGGTCGGGCTCAAGCCCGCGCGTCGCCGCATCGAAAGTAGCGCGGGAAACACCCATCGCCTGCGCCGCAGGCCACTGCGCGGCGAGCCATTGCTGGAAGGCAGCATCGGCCGCCTTGCCTGATGTCGGGGCTGCGAAAGCAAATAATGCCATCGCAGCAGCGCATGCCATTGTTCTCAACATTCCGCCGCAACCTCACACCGAAGGAACCGGATATCCGGACATGCGAGACGAAATTGGCTATTCCGCGGCGTACGGCTAGCGAGAGAACTTCTTGTACTTCAGCCGGTGCGGGATCACCGAATCGGTCCCCAGACGACGCATCTTGTCGGCCTCGTAATCCTGGAAGTTCCCCTCGAACCATTCCACGTGGCTGTCCCCCTCGAACGACAGGATATGCGTGGCAATCCGATCGAGGAACCAGCGGTCGTGGCTGATGATAACTGCACAGCCCGCGAAATCTTCGAGAGCTTCTTCGAGCGCCCGAAGTGTTTCGACGTCGAGATCGTTCGTCGGTTCGTCGAGGAGCAGCAGGTTGGCGCCCGAGCGCAGCATTTTGGCGAGATGCACGCGGTTGCGTTCACCGCCCGACAAGGTCCCGACCTTTTTCTGCTGGTCGGCGCCCTTGAAGTTGAACGAGGCGCAATAGGCGCGCGAATTCATTTCCTTCTTGCCAAGAAGGATTATGTCGTTGCCGTCGGAAATCTCTTCCCAGACCGTCTTCTTGCCATCGAGCGAATCTCGCGACTGATCGACGTAGCCAAGATGAACTGACTCACCGATCTTGATCGTTCCTTTATCGGGCTTTTCCTGGTTGGTGATCATGCGGAACAGGGTGGTCTTGCCAGCCCCGTTTGGACCGATCACGCCGACGATACCGCCCGGTGGCAACTTGAAGCTCAGATCGTCGATGAGGAGATTGTCGCCGAAGCCCTTCGACAGGTTGTCGAAATCGACCACGTTCTGGCCGAGCCGCTCGACCACCGGAATGGTGATCTGCGCGACCGTGTTCTGCTTGGCATTGGCGATCTTGAGCAGATCCTCATAGCGCTGGTAGCGCGCCTTCGATTTTGCCTGCCGCGCCTTCGGCGATGACGAGATCCACTCACTTTCGCGCTGGAGTGTGCGCTGGCGTGCTTCGTCCTCGCGCTGCTCCTGCTCCATGCGCTTCTGCTTCTGGCCAAGCCACGATGTGTAGTTGCCCTCGTATGGAATTCCCCGGCCATGGTCGAGCTCAAGGATCCACCCGGTCACGTTGTCGAGGAAGTAGCGGTCGTGGGTGACGATCAGGATCGCGCCCGGATAATTGCGCAGGTGGCCTTCGAGCCAGTTCACACTCTCGGCGTCGAGATGGTTGGTCGGCTCGTCCAGCAGCAGAAGCTCCGGCTGGTCGAGGAGCAACCGGCACAACGCCACCCGGCGGCGC
>Ga0207711_10001579_pt1 | contig 21034 bp, 15 predicted proteins | sample KBSS34metaG_FD_184401 | JGI IMG/M metagenome (GOLD analysis project Ga0207711, IMG submission 184401) | Switchgrass rhizosphere microbial communities from Kellogg Biological Station, Michigan, USA - KBS S3-4 metaG (SPAdes) (version 2) | ecosystem: Host-associated > Plants > Roots > Rhizosphere...
GGCGTTCGCGCCAAGTTTGGATTTGTTTTTAGTGCCGTCGAGATCGATCAGGGCGCGATCGACTTCCGCCTGGTCCAACGCGTCAAAACCCTGTAGCGCGGGACCGATAATTTCGTTGACGTTCTGAACTGCCTTCAGAACGCCCTTGCCGCCGTAGCGCTTCTTGTCTCCATCTCGCAGTTCAACTGCTTCGTTCTCACCGGTTGAAGCGCCGGATGGAACTGCGGCACGTCCTATTGCACCATCGGCCAAAACCACTTCTGCTTCCACAGTCGGATTACCGCGCGAGTCCAGTATCTCCCGTGCCAGAACGTGCTCGATCCAGCTCATTATCTATTTCCCCTTCTCCATCAGTTTGTTGTATTGCGAGTTTCACGCGCATCACGCGACGTTTCTCAACTCGCTCGACCTCGAAAACAAGTCCGTCATGTTGGACCACTTCACCGGGTTGTAAAACGTGACCGGCTTCGGTCATCAGAAACCCGCCGACCGTTGTGTAGACTTCGGATTCAGGCACTGACAACTTCAAACGCCGGTTCAAATCTCTTACAGCCAGGCCACCATCCAGCACGTACGTGTGTTTATTGATCTCCGTGATCTGTTCGTTAACTTCCTCGTCGTGTTCGTCTGAAATGTCGCCGACGATCTCTTCGAGCAGGTCTTCCAGTGTGATGATGCCTTCCAGTCCGCCGTGCTCGTCGACTACGAAACCAAAATGCATCTTGGCCTTTTGCAACTGACGCAGCACGTGTTCGAGTCGCGCAGTATCCACCACATAAAGCGGCGGTTGCAAAACGTCTTCGAGCTTGAATCTTTCGGGATGCAGCAGGTAAGGCATCACGTCTTTGCTGTGGATGAAACCAATCACGTCGTCTAACGATTCTCGGTACACGGGCAAACGCGAGTAGCGATGCTGATCGAAAGCTTTCGTGATCTGTTCGAGATTGCACGTGCTCGGAATCGCCGCCATCTCGGTGCGTGGCACCATCGCCTCGCGCACCACCGTGTCGGAAAACTCAAAGACGCGATGTATCAAACGACGCTCTTCCGCGCGCAGGTGACCACTTTCGCGCGAAATGTCGATGAGCTTGCGCAACTCTTCTTCAGTGTACGTTGATGCGTGTTCAGCCGTGGCTTTAATTCCTACCAAACCAACAGCACGCGCGCTGGCCCAATCGAGCGCGCGTATCGGCAAACTGAAGACGCGATAGAAGAGTTGCATCGGGAGTGCAACTGCCAATGCGATTTTTTCGGCCGCCGCGAGTCCAATCAACTTGGGCGCCTGTTCGCCGAGCACGATATGCAGCGACGTGATGATCAAGAAGCCTACGAAAAACGCGACAAGGTGTCGCGTGGTTTCGGAAAAACCGGAAAGCGGTTCCGCCAGTAAGCTGGCGATGGCCGGTTCACCAATCCAGCCTAACGCGAGCGAAGCGAGCGTGATTCCGAGTTGGCAGGCGGAGAGATAAGCATTGAGATTTTGCAGCAACTCCATCAGCCGTTTGGCTGAACGGCTGCCTTGCGCCACGAGCGTTTCGATGCGCGACGAGCGCACGCCTACGAACGCAAACTCCGCGGCGACGAAGAAGCCATTGGCTGCGACCAGTAACACAACCGCAAGCAGTTTTACGGTAATTGCGGTGGCGGAACTCATGTGGGACGGAAATCATAGCACGGAGAGGGCGCGGCCACAGATCTCCATAGACAGCACGGAAGGTACTGGTCAGTCCTAAATTCTTTGCGCAGTTGGTTTAGTGTCCGACTGTCGCCCCGGCGGCGCGGGCGCGGATCGGACGCCGATCATGTTTGCCGTGGGCACGAGCGAGTGCCTGGTCGACGCGAGGCTCGATGCTGCACTCCGGCTGGCGACACACTGCTGCCAACTCGGACACTACGAGATATCGGGAACGCTCGAGCATCCGTTGTTCACGAAAAGAGAGAGGTTTGATATTGCTTAAATATGTTAAATGCTTGAGCACGTCGGCAACCTCGAAGATGTCGCCGCTGCGCATTTTCTCTGAGAAGTCTTTGAAGCGATCCTTCCAATCGTTAGCGGGGGAAGAAAAATCATCTGCTAATGTTTTGAATAGCAATTCACACTCGCCCGACGAGATTGGGGCTCTCAGGCCAACTTCTGAAGCATTGGATACGGGAACTAAGACCACTGAGTTATTAGCAGCAAGACGAAGCGTATAAAAGGGTAGGAGCGTAGCGCCTATTTGCTTCTGTTCTATTTGCTCGATGGTCCCGATTCCATGATTCGGGTAAACGACTTTCTGGCCGACTTTGAAGCCCACCATGCACCTCCATCGATTTGAAATATCAGACTGCGCCGCACGCGCGGGTCTTTCGGGGAAATTCCGAGGACGCAGATTGCGTCGAAGCCCTGTTTGGTAAGTAGCTTGAGTCTAGCAAGCGATCTTGCGACTGGTCAAGGTTCTCTGCGGCCAACGCGGATCTACAAGCGGGGGCAAGCCACCCTTCCTGACTTGTTCTATCCAAGTGCGAATCGAAAAAAGAACAAGTCAGGAAGGGTGGCTTGCCCCCGCTTATAGAGGATCGAAACCACTTACCTATTGTTTTAGCTGATAATCGGCAAGATTCTGGCAGGGCTTTAGTTCGATCTCGGTCTTCTTTGTTTCGGCTGTGCGGCGTAATTTGGTTCGTGCTGTGGCGGCTTCGGTTTCGGGTTCGCGCAGCTTTGACTGGGTTGCTGTCTGTGCGTCAACGTTTGCTTGCGTCAACGCGAAATACTTACCGGGCGGAAGATTGCTCAACGTGAACGTACCATCCGGCGCGACGTCAGCCGCGAAGAAACGCAGAACGTCAGATACTTTCTCCGGCTCAGCGGGGATGAGATAGAAGATCGTTCCGGATTGAACAACTGCGCCTTCAGCTAACGCGATACGACCGCGGATCGATGCGGCGCCTTCAGCAAGCGTAATCGTGACGCCGGTTAGTTGATCGCCGGCTTTGGTACTGGTCCAGTTAGTGGCCGCGTCGATCTTCTGTGGCTTTGCGCCTGAGGTGTTGATAACGATCGACTTTAAATACCAGTAGCGCGCATAGAATCTAGGGTCGAAGCGATACCTGCCAGGCATCACGTTGCGCCACACCAATACGCCACTCGCATCGGGCGAAGCAGCGCCACCTATTAGTCCGACATAGATCCCGTCCTCGTCTTCCGTCTCCTTTTCAGGTCGTTGCAGTTGCACAAGAGTCTCGGCAAATAACGGTGAGCGTTTGCCCTGGCACTCCGTGACCTTCGAAGGCTCAAGCAGGACTCGACCGCTGATTGACGCCAGCGGCGTTGTAATCAACTCGAGCCCGGTGACATTTGCGCCTTTGATCGTAACCCGTTTTGTTGCCATTTTGACCAGGGCTGTGTTCGGCGACTGCTCGGCAATGAGCTCTTGCGCTCTCAGCGTGTACTCACCATCCGCCAAACCGCTAAAGACAAAACCCCGACCTCCGGGAAGCTGATAAGTGTTTGCCAGTGGGAACGGGCTACCGCTCATCCTGAGCGCCACTGTTGCTCCACTCGTGCCGGCAACCTTCGTTGTGCCGCTGATTGTGTAACCCGGCTCGCCGCGATAACGGATGTCGACCGTGGTCTCTTCACCTGACCTCACACTGATCTCTGACGCGTTGTCGCGTGTCGCGGATGGCGCATAAGTGGGGACATCATTTTCGTAAGGATTGAAGCTGGAGTAAAAATTGACTCCTCCACCGGCGCTGACGAGATACGTTCCGGGAAGCAAGCCGTAGAGTCGATATACGCCACGATCGTCAGTCGGCTGCTCACGATAACCGAATGCGGGCAAACGCGGGGCTTGCCCGTTCGCATCGCGAATCCTGATGGCACGCACACGCACGCTGATAACCGCCTCTCCGGCGCTGTTCGTTACTGTTCCCGTGATGACACCGCCGCGGACCAGCTCCAAACGCACGGAATCACCGGGCCGGTAGTACGTCGTCGGGACCGGCTCACTTGCGTATGCGGGTGCGCTGGCGGAGATGGTATAGAGTGCGGGCTCGAGACCATTGAGACGGAAATTTCCTTCAGCGTCGGCGGTAGTGTTGCGCGGTGCGCCATTGGAGTTAACTGCCCTGACAAACAATGAAGCTCCGCCCAACGGTTGACCACTATCGCTTACTACTCGTCCGCTAATCGTTCCGGAGTTGTCTTCCGAGCTCTGCCCCTGCGCAGTAATACCTAACGCCACAACAACAAGAAGAATTGATAATCGATGAATCATTGAGGTTAAGGTTTTACAGGCTCACTCAGATCGATATTGATCGTCAGGTCCATTGTCTGGCCATCCTGCACTACGACTTCGCGCTTTATGTTTCGAGCTGGCGCCCCCGGGATATTCACGACGATGTTGAGCTCGTAACTTCCCGCTGGTAGTCCCTCCATCAGGAAATGTCTGCGTTCATCGACAACCGCCGGACGCAGATTCGAGAACTGCTCTCCCGGCTTTGCGAGCCTTACGAAGATCCTGCTGGTTTGGGGCAACGAGCCATTCTCGACGGTAACCACGCCGCGTATCGTCGCGGTGCCGTAAGCAACAAACACGCGCACACCTATCAACTGTTCGCCTTGTTTGATCTCCAGGCCACGCGGATTGAAAATTCCGTCGCGCTCGATTTTCGAAATCGTAAATCCTTTCGGCGGGAATGGACTGCCAGGAGCGCTGAACATAATGTTTATCGTCCCCGGAGGTAACCCTGACAAATGAAAGCTCCCATCAGGACCAAGCGGCGACGCTGAGGACGACGCAAATGTGCCTCCTCCATCAGTTGAGACAACTCCAAAGCCGCGCAACTGGAATTGCAATAGCTGAGCGAATATTGCTTTGTCTCCGTTTTCGAGTACGACTGTGCCGATGATGCTCGCACCCCTGGTGAGTTTAGCGGTCAACCCTGTGACGTCGTGATCGCTTATGTCAAAGCTGAAAGGCTCAATGCGCAAGTTGCTGTTCGGAGTACCCAACAGGAATGCTGTGTACTTTCCCGGAACTAACCCTTCGAGAAAAAAATCTCCGCGACTGTTGGCCATCGTGGCATTGTTCATGTATTCGACTCGTTGTCCGATTTGTCGCTGAACACCGATACGAATGTTCGGCGCCGGCTGGCCGTTTTCGTCTACTATTTGTCCGCTGGCGCTGAACGTTTGACCCGCACGACCGACAGTGATGTCGATATTGTTTGCTTCGCTGCCTTCACTGACTTCGACCACCGTCGCCTTCGCTTGATCGGATACGTCCGGGTAGAACACCTGCTTGTATGAATTGTTTCGGCCCGGGCTGTAGGTCACACTCATTTCATCGTCGCTTCTTCCAACGGCGACCTTGTAACGACCTGCACTCAAGCTGAACACACGATAGATTCCGCGATCGTCTGTTTGCACTGAGCCGACGGCATAGATCGAACGCTGTACGCGCTGTTCATACATTTCAGCCGGATAGACGTTCACTTGCTGCTCGATCACTGGCCGTCCATCGGCGTCAGTGACGCGGCCGGTGATCACTCCACCACGCACGAGGGCGAAATTAATACCTTCGACATTCTCATCCTCACCGACCAGCACATTCTTCATCCGGTTTTCCTTCGTGTCGCTCATCACGAACGCCGGTACTGCCGCAGTGATGGAATAGCTTCCGGGCGCGAGATTTGAAATGCGATAGACGCCGTCCTGGTCCGTTGTGGTTCTTTGATAAGGCTCGGATGGTGAAAAACCGTCGCCTTTGCGCAATCCGATAGCCACACCGGGCACGCCCCTGTCTTTGATCGTTACCCGGCCGGAGATTGAGCCACGCGGAACTTTTGCCGTCTCTTTTGTCGTAGACTGAGCACACAACGAAGCTGAGAGACTCAAAATTGTAAGCAGTACTGCGGCTGAATAAGGAGCGGAGAAACGCATGCCGGCTACTCCTTCCGGGGCTATTGAGGTTACGCAGGCCGCATCATAACGGAAGAGTGTCTTATGTGGAAGACCGTACCGGAGCGCAGAGGATGCTACTGTTGTCAGCGTCAAGACTCTACTGTTAGGATCGCCCGCCATGGCTCATCTAAAAATCACCGACGCAAGTGGTCGGCAATGGCAGTTTAGTTTTCTGCCGCAAACCACTTGCACGATTGGGCGTGCGCCCGACAACACGGTGGTGTTGGATGATCCGCGTGCTTCGCGTTATCACGCCCACATAAATCAAACTGATAACAGCCACTTCACGATTGTCGATGGCGCTGTGATCAATGGCCAACTACGGCGCAGTGCAAACAAGGTTTTCATTAACGGCGAACCATGTTTCGAGCACCAGCTCAAAAATGGAGATCGCATCACGATCGGCGCCAGCACCCTGCGTTTCGAGCAGCCAATCGAGGAACGGACCACTGACGTTCGTTACGACGACAAGCCGTTGGGCCATACACAGTTGCTGATCTCCGCGAACGACGTCATGTCGACCGTGCTTCGTTCCAAAGAAGAAGCCACGACGTCGCCGCAACGCGATAAAGTTCTCGAAACGCTGCAACGCAAGGCCAACATCCTCAGCGCGCTCTACGAAATGAGCAAGACTCTGGGCTCGGTCTTCGATCTAAACGCGATCTTCGAAAAGGCGACCGATATTATTTTTCGATCGACTCCGGCGGACCGCGTCGTGGCCCTCATAGCCGAAACTGACGGCGCCGAAGATGCGAACCTGACGCCCATCGCGATGCGCGCACGCGATAACAAACTCGAGGCGCACGCTCGTAAGCTTTCAATCGGTCGCACGATCACGCGCAAGGTGATGAAGGATCGCGTCGCACTGCTTTCACAGGATGCTGCTTCTGACGAACAGTTTGCGGGTGTGGATTCGATCGTGTCGCAGGGTGTGCGTTCGACGATTTGTGCGCCGCTCGTAGCTGAGTCACGCGTTCATGGTGCGCTGTATGCCGACCGTCTCGATCCGTTTGCGGCGTTCAAACCGGATGATTTGGAGTTGATCAGTGCGGTAGCCGCGCAGACCGCGATCGCCGTTGAGAATGCGCGTGCTCACGAACGCCTCGCGCGTGAGGAAGTGGCCCGCGCGAACTACAGCCGGTTCTTGCCCGAGTACGTCGTGAAGCAAATGCTCGACAATCCGGAGTCGTTCAAGCTGGGCGGGGTGAGTCAGACCATCACGATCTTGTTTGCGGACATTCGCGGGTTCACGCGTATTTCCGAGCATGCGGCGCCGGAAAAAATCGTCAATCTGCTGAACCGTTACTTTTCAGCCATGACGGACATCATATTCGCGCACGGCGGGACGCTTGATAAGTACCTCGGTGACGGATTGATGGCCCTTTTTGGGGCGCCCACCACCACGCCCGACGACGCATCAAATGCACTGAACGCGGCCGTAGCCATGCAACGCCGCATGCTGGGAATCAATCGCGAGTTGCGGGACGAAGGTTTTCCGGAGATTGGTGTCGGCATGGGCATGCACACCGGCGACGTGATTGTCGGTTATATAGGCTCGGAGCGGCGCTCGGAATATACGGCTATCGGTGATACGGTCAACACGTCGTCACGACTCGAATCCAATGCCCTTGGCGGCGAGATTTTAATCAGCGATGCCACTGCACAGGCGGCGCACAGCCGCTACAAGTTGAAACCACGCGAGCCGATCATGGTCAAGAATCGCCAGCAACCCGTAAAGCTTTGGGAAGTTGACTGGCAAAGAGCAAGCGGATCCTTTTAATTGCCAATCGGCAATATCCTTATGTCGTTCATTGGAAAAACCAAAACCTTCCTCGGCCTCAACGCACTCAAGAACCTCGTTTCCGATTCGATGGCAATCGATATGGGCTCGGCGAGCACGATTATTGCCGTGCGTGGGCGTGGCATCGTCGTTGACGAGCCGTCTGTAGTTGCTGTTAACAAACTCACCGGTGAAGTTATCGCGGTCGGTAACGAAGCGTACAAGATGCAGGGACGCGAAGCGCGCGACGTCACAGTGATCGCACCGCTCGTGGACGGCGTAGTCGCTGACTTCGAACGCACGCAGACGATGCTGGACCACTTCGTGCGCTCGGCCCGCAGCGGTTTTTCTCATTTCAGCCGGCGTGCGATCATGAGTGTGCTTTCGGAAGTTACACAGGTCGAACAGCGCGCGTTGCTGAGTGCGGCGGAAGAAGCGCGCATCGGACGCGTCTATATGATCGAAGAAGGGCAAGCGGCTGCGATCGGAGCCGGCGTTCCGATCAACGCAGACCACGCTGCCGCGGTTGTGGATATTGGCGGTGGGACAACTAACGTCGCCGCGATTATCAGCGGGTCGATCATCGCTTCGCGCGCGGAGAGAATCGGCAGTTCCGATATCGACGTTGCGATTATGGACCGTTTGCGACGCCATCGAGGCCTGACGATCGGAGTGCAAACAGCCGAACGACTCAAGCTCGAACTCAGTTCCGCAACTGAACCGGAAGATCCAAACAAAAAGGTCAACGTTCGTGGTCGAGATGTGCAGACCGGGAGTCCGGGAGCTGTCGATATTACAGCGGCGGAAGTTTATGCGATCACACAGCCGATCATCCGTCGCATCGCCGAAGAAGTGCGAACGCTGCTCGGTGATCTGTCGCCTGAAGTTGCCGGTGATATTTTCGATCGTGGCTTGATACTGACCGGCGGCGGCGCTTCCCTCGAAGGTCTGCCCACGTACCTGACAAAAGAACTGGAGTTGAGCGTGCGAGTCGCTGACGATCCGAGATTCGCGATCGTGCGCGGGTTGTCACAACTCTACGAAGAACCGCTGCTGCTTCGCCGCGTAGCCCGGACCGAAGCCCACCCGTTACTGGACACCGAAGCCACCGCCTTTGAAACCTGAGAATGAGCGTAGTCGATCTCTACAAACGGCAAATCACAGTTGCTCACATCTTCGGCATTCCGGTGCGTTTCGACTATCGCTGGTTCATAGTTTTTCTGCTCAGCGTTTGGTTGATCGCGGCGAATCTCGCACGCGGCGGAATGTGGGTGAGCCAGGTCCAACTGATGCCCGTCAGTACGACTACTTCGTGGATCCTCGGAGTGGTAACGACTCTCGGTCTGTTTCTTTCAGTCCTGGGGCACGAACTCTCGCACGCATTGATGGGCCGTGCGGAGGGAATCGAGATCGAAGAGATTGTGCTGCATCCGTTTGGCGGACTAGCCCGGCTGCGAAACGAACCTGACAGCCCGCGCGCAGAGTTCAGAATCGCGATTGCCGGGCCGGCCGCGAGTTTCGTGTTTGCGGCGGTCAGTTTTGGATTGATGCTGGCCGCGATGATGACCAATTACCCGGTCATCGGCGGAATAATGTTTCTTCTCGGTGCCGGCAATCTGCTGCTCGCGATCTTCAATCTCTTTCCCGGATATCCCCTTGATGGCGGCCGCGTGTTGCGCGCGATCCTCTGGCGCCGGACCGGCGATATTAAAGAAGCGACTCGTCTCGCCGGAATGTGCGGCATGTTGATCGCAGCAATTCTGATCGTCTTCGGCGTCTACATGGCTGTCGCGCCGACGTTCCGCGCCTACTTCATGGGGTTCTGGTCAGTCCTGGTCGGCGTCTTTCTTTTTGACGCCGCTTACAGTGTCGTGAAGCAGGTTCGCAGTCGACTCCGGAACATCGTCAGCGAAGCGATGACCGCTCCATTCGCGATCGAGCCCGACACGCTTATCAGTTACTTGATCGACTCTATTTTGCCCATGCATCGCCAGGTTGCCTTTCCAGTGGCGCAGAATCATCGCCTGCATGGAATGCTGTCGTTGGAAGATCTGAAAACACTACCGCGCGAGCGCTGGCACCTCACGCGCGCTCGCGAAGTGATGCGCCCGATCGCACCGCGATTCTTCGTCGAACCAAACGCCACGCTCGACTACGCACAGGAATTGATGAAGCGAAACGGCATCGGCTCGGTCGCGGTGGTGGGCAAAACGGGCGAACTCGTCGGCTTTCTCCAGTCCGGTAAATTTAAACGCAAAAAACGCAAATAAAATCCATCTATCGATTACAGAGACTGTTTTACAGAATCTGTGTGATCTGTGTAATCTGTTGATAGTGAAGAATTGTCATTCTCGTTAATTGAAGGACTCGTCGTATGCTGGCCGTAATCGGCGCGCTCTTTGCCAACGGACTCATCACAGTACTGAAACTGGTCGCAGCGGTTATCACAGGCTCGTCCGGCATGATGGCTGAGGCGCTGCACTCAGTTGCGGACACGACAAACCAGATTTTTCTCTTATTGGGTCTGCGATTTTATAAGCGACCGGCCTCAGGCAAGCACCCTTTTGGTTACGGAAAGGAACGGTTTTTCTGGTCTTTCATAGCAGCGATTTTTATCTTTGGTGTTGGTGCGACGTATGCGATCTACGAGGGCATTGACAAACTCGCACATCCGCATGCACCAACGAACCTGGTATGGGCCTACGCGGTGCTCGCCATCTCCTTCGTATTGGAGTCTTGCTCGATTGGACTCGCGATCTACCAGGAAGTTAAAGAGGCGCATCACGAGGGATTGAGTTTTGCCGAATATCTGCGCGAGTCGAAGGATCCGACCGCGAAGACAGTGCTCTTTGAAGACTCAGCCGCGCTGATAGGTATCGTTATTGCCGCGACCGGACTGGTGCTGACTGACTATCAGGTCGGCGGCCGTGCCGGCGCTTACTGGGATGGCGTAGCGTCGATATTGATCGGACTGGTGCTCGCCGTTGTCGCTTTCGTGCTGGCGCGCTCGTCGCGCGGTCTGCTGTTGGGCGAAGCAGCTACTCCCAAAGCGCTCGCAGCGATCAAGCAGGCGATTGAGAGTCATCCCAACGTCGAAAGCGTGGTTGAGTTATTGACTATGCACCTCGCGCCGAAGCAGATCCTGATCAATGCGCACGTGCACCTGCGACACGATCTGGTCACACCGGATGTCGTGAAGTCGATCGCGGAGATCGAGGAACGCATCAAACGTGCGGAGCCTAAAGTCGAGATGATATTTCTCGAAGCTGCGCCAGGCGGAGAGGCTGAGCATCAAGCGGTTACAGAACACATTGGTTGAAGTGTCGTTTTAGCCGCGGATTTAACCGGATGAACACCGATCAGCAAAAATGTTGTTTCTACTGCCATACACCGAGTACTTAAGACGGATGATTGAACCGCGCAACGTCGCGGACATCATCTTTGTCTTTTTGCTTGTGTATGCGGTTTTGAAACTCCTGCGCGGTACGCGCGCCGTGCCGATGGCTGCCGGAATCGGCGTTATCATTTTCCTCTACTGGCTTTCCGTCAAACAAGATCTCGCCACACTCGAATTCGTTCTCAGCAATGGGTTGCTGTACATCGGTATTGCGATCATCGTTCTCTTCCAGTCAGAGATTCGCCAGGCGCTGATTGCCTTTGGCAATCGATTTCGCGTGCCTTTTTCGCGGCACCGCGGACAGTTTGGCGAAGGTGTCTACGATGAAATCATCCTGGCTGCCACCACTTTGGCTTCGACGAAGACAGGCGCGCTGATCGTGATTGAACGTAACGTCGGTTTGAAGAACGTGACTGACGGCGGGGTGCAGCTCGATGCTGAGCTCAGCTACGACCTCTTAATCAGTATTTTCAACACTGCGAGTCCGTTACACGATGGCGCGGTAGTCGTGCGACGCCATCGCATCGCGGCCGCTTCGTGCTTTCTGCCGCTGACGCTGAACCCGCGCCTTTCGAGAGATCTCGGCACACGCCATCGCGCAGCAATCGGTGTTACTGAAGATACTGATGCCGTGGCCGTGGTAGTGTCGGAAGAGACCGGGTTGATTTCGTTTGTGCAGCGCGGCGATATCAGGCGCGGGCTCGATGCAACGAAACTCCGGGGCGCGATCCTTGAAGCATTGGAAAGGGGACCGCGCAAAGAGGAAAAACGTTCAGAGGCTGAGAACGAAACCGAGGAGATCGCTCCAGTTTAAAGACCTATGCCTTTTCAGGACGTCGACGACATCGCCATTGCTGAGCCGCGCGCCGTGCCAACGCGCGTCGAGAAGCTGCTGCGCCGGATCTTCCTTGAAGACTGGAGCCTCAAACTGCTCTCACTCGCAATCGCGATCGTCCTCTGGATGTTAGTCACCGGCCAGAATCAACCCGTGACGGCGCACCTCAACGTCCAACTAAACTTCATTCGTCCGCAATCGCTCGAAATCAGTAACGATCCACCGCGCACAGTCGACGTGATGCTGACCGGCAGTCGTAACAAGCTGGATGATCTGACGTCTCTCGATCTCGTCGCGACTGTCGATATCAGCGATCAACGCGCGGGTGAGCGAGTTTTGCGACTAGCTGACCGGGCACAGATCTCTCTGCCCCAGGGAATAAAGGTAGACGGCTATCAACCGAGCGCGATTCCGATTCGTCTCGAAGAGATCGTCGAGCGGCAGGTGACAATTACGCCCAAGCTCGAGGGCCAACCGGCGGACGGATTCGAGGTTTACGGTGTTTATCCAAACAAAGGCAGCGTCACTGTGCGTGGTCCGGCGAGCCGCGTGAATACGCTTCAGAAAGTCCTGACTGAAAGCATCTGGCTGGCTGGACACAAAGAGAGTTTCACGGCATCGAATGTCGCGATTGACGTTCCGGATCCCAAAGTGGATCTGCGCGAGCCGGTGGTGAACGTGAATATCGAGATTGGCGAACGTCGTGTTGAGAAAACCTTCGCCGGCGTGAGTGTCAGTACAGCTGATGGGGGCAAAGTGCAGCCCGCAATGACGACGGTGACCGTGTTGGGCGTGGCGAGTCTGGTCAATTCGTTGAAGCCTGAAGAGGTAAAGATCGTTCTGGATAACGACCTCAAACCGCAACTCGAAGTGCCGGACGCATTAAAAGGAAAGGTAATGCTGAAATCTGTGCAGACTTCGAAGTTTATATCCTTGAAATGAAAGCTCTCTTTGGCACTGATGGAATTCGCGGTGAAGCTGGACAGTTTCCTCTCGATCACTCCACCGTAACTACAATCGGTTTTTCCCTCGCCTCGCACCTCGCTGCTACAGGTGTCGCACCGAAAATCATCACCGGCCGAGACACTCGCGAATCGGGCGCCTCTATTGAGGAAGCGCTGATAGATGGCGCGAGCCGCGCCGGAGCCGAGTGTCTGTCGGCGGGCGTGATTACAACTCCTGGCGTGGCTTTTGTAACGCGCAAAGAACAAGCAAGCGCCGGAGTCGTAATCAGCGCGTCGCACAATCCATATCACGACAACGGCATCAAGATCTTCGCACCGTCCGGACGGAAGATGGACGACGCGGTAGAACGTCAAATCGAAGCGGACATCTACGGCAAGATTGAAATTCCTGCCGCATTCACCACAGGAAACCATTCGTCAGCCGAAGAACAACTGCGCGAAGAATATCTGTCTTTCCTGGCTGATGAGATCGGGAACGGACTCGACCTGAAAGGTCTGACAATCGTTGTCGACTGCGCGAACGGCGCCAGTTCAGCACTTGCGCCAACACTCTTCGAGCGCCTCGGTGCAACTACGATCGCCATCAACGCCACTCCAGACGGTCGCAACATCAACCGCGACTGCGGCTCGCTTCACATCGACTCGTTGCGCGACAAAGTTCTCAAAGAACGAGCCGACCTTGGCGTCGCTTTTGATGGAGACGCCGATCGTTCGCTCTTCGTCGATGGCGAAGGAAACTTCGTCGATGGCGACGCAACGCTGCTGGCACTCGCGACTCATCTCCAGTCTCACAAACGGCTGAAAGGCGACGTTGTTGTCGCGACGGTCATGAGCAACATCGGTCTTGAAATCGCACTAAGATCGGTGGGAATACGACTGGTGCGCACAGACGTCGGCGACAAGTACGTGCTTGAAGAATTGCTACGGCTGGGCGCAAGTCTCGGCGGCGAGCAATCGGGTCACATTATCCTGCCCGAGCTGAGCCTCGCGGGCGACGGCATGATCACCACACTCTGCCTGCTGCGTGCGCTCAGCGAGTCGCGCAAGACGCTCGCGGAAATGACCTCCGGGTTCAAACGTTACCCGCAGATCCTGCTGAACGTCAGGGTCCGCGAGAAAGTCTCGTTTAGTGACCTCGCGCCCGTTCAGGCGGAAGTAAAACAGGTCGAGGAACTGCTTTCGCAGAAGGGGCGACTGCTCCTCCGTTATTCCGGAACGGAGCCACTGGCCCGAGTCATGATTGAGGGCGAAGATCAGCGTCAGATTGACGAGTATGCACGGAGGATCGCGAAGGCAATCGAGCGCGAGATCGGCGCTGGGTCATGAGGTCTTTATGAATTTTCTACACGGTGACCCGAGAAAAATCTACACCGTCCGCGGGCGCCTCGCGGTCGATCAAAGCCACGTAATTCAGTCTTCCCCAGCAAACTAACTACTTCTATCTCCAAAAGAAAAAGGCTCTTGCACGGCACACGCGTTGCGATGTATATTGTGGGGCAAGAGAGACGGTTGGTGGATCCTCCGTCTCAAGTGGTTGCTGGGGTGAGGACAGTAACCACGAATATGGATGGGCGCGACGCACTCCCACGTATGTCGCGCCCATTCGCTTTTTCAAGCGAACGAACTGGATTCAGCCCCGTATGCACCGCCTGGAAATCTCACTAAAACAAGAAGCTCGCAGCAGTGAAATCAATATCGGCGCCGGCGTCAGACGCGATCTCGGCAACTTGATTCCGTTCAAAGCGCCGCGGCGGGTTGGGATCATCTCCAATCAGCGGGTTTTTGACCTGTACGGGCGCGAAGTAGTGCGATCTTTGAAATCCGCGGGCTTTAAGACGTTCCCCTGGCTGATGCCTGAAGGCGAGCGTTACAAGTCGTTCAGGATACTCGAAAAAGCGGTTAATTTCCTCAGCGAAACGGGCTTTGAAAGAGACGATCTGGTGATGGCGCTCGGCGGCGGCGTAGTCGGCGATCTCGCGGGTTTTGCGGCGGCTATCTACCTGCGCGGGCTCCGGCTGATACAGGTGCCCACCACGTTGTTGTCGCAAATAGATTCATCCGTAGGCGGCAAAACCGGTATCAACTTGGCCACCGGAAAGAACCTTGCCGGCGCGTTTCACCAGCCGGCTTTAGTCTTCATCGATACCGAAACGCTCGCGACATTACCACCACGCGAGTTGACTTCGGGTTTCTGTGAAATGGTCAAACAATCCCTCGTCGCCGATGAGTCGCTCTTCCAAATGACGATCAACTGCCTGCAAAGCAAACGTGAGTTGCATTCGCCGGAATTCGAAGACTTGATCGCGGCGCAGTGCAGCTTCAAGGCTTCAATCGTCGCCAACGACGAGCGCGAGTCAACCAACCGGTCTGATACCAAGTCGCGGCGCGTGCTCAACTTCGGACACACGACTGCACACGCCCTCGAGACCGTCACGAACTATCGCTACTTCCGTCATGGCGAAGCCGTCGGGTATGGAATGTTAGTTGCCGGAGAACTCTCGCGAAACCTGGGTCTAATCGACGCCGGGGAACTGAAACTACTACGCGGTGCGGTCAGTCTTTGTGGACCACTGCCGCGCGCGGACAATCTCGATCTCAACCAGATCACCGGCGCTCTGAAGCACGACAAGAAGAGTGTTGGTGGTCAAATCAACTGGGTGTTGCTCGAAGGGATAGGCCGGCCCCGAATCGTCGAAGGCCGGTTTATCAGTGCGAAATCCTTACGTCTTTCGCTGCGAGCTGGATTAAAGGCATTGGAAAGACAGAAAGAGAGTTTCCACTAATGCGAATGCATCGATCAGGTGAACGAGGCAGTGCGAGCCTCAAGTTTGTCATCGTGATGGCGCTTCTAGGGGTAACGGCCTACGCGGGGTACCTCTACGTACCGGTCGCGTTCCAGGCAAATGCGTATAAAGATCTCATGCAGCACTACGCCGACGTGGCGGCGGCGCAAGGGTATCCGCCTTCATGGACGGGGCAGCAACTCATGAAGAACGGCCCCGAATACAGCGTACCGGCAAATGCCATTATCACCCCTGTGGCACGAGATAATCGGATCGAGGTGAGAGTTCAATTCGTTCGCGTGATCGATTTTCCCGGCTATCCTTACAACTACGAATTCGATTACACCGCAAAGAGCACTGCATTTCTGACTTTCAAGTGATTTTAGCCGCAGATGAACACGGATGACGCGGATCTGATCCGCGTCATCCGTGTTCATCTGCGGCTAAAAACTATCGTGGGGCGCCGTCAAGAAAGGCTTTCAGTTTTCGTGAGCGTGAGGGATGGCGCAGCTTTCGCAGGGCCTTTGCTTCGATCTGTCGAATACGTTCGCGCGTTACGGCAAAGTGTTGGCCCACTTCCTCGAGCGTATGCTCCGATCCCGTAGTACCAAGACCAAATCGCATCTTGATCACTTTCTCTTCGCGCGGTGTGAGTGTCGCTAAAACCTCGTCAGTGATCTCGCGCAGGTTCGAGGCAACCACCGCATCCGCCGGATTCAGGATCGACTTGTCTTCAATGAAGTCGCCGAGATGTGAATCCTCTTCTTCACCAATCGGAGTCTCGAGTGAAATCGGTTCCTGAGCAATCTTCAAGACCTTACGAACCTTCGACACCGGTATGTCCATCTTTCGCGCAATCTCTTCACTCGTCGGCTCGCGTCCCAACTCCTGGACGAGCGATCGAGACGTGCGAATCAACTTATTGATCGTCTCGATCATGTGTACCGGAATACGAATCGTGCGCGCCTGGTCGGCAATGGCTCGCGTGATCGCCTGTCGAATCCACCACGTTGCATACGTTGAAAATTTATAACCGCGCCGCCATTCAAACTTGTCCACCGCCTTCATCAAACCGATGTTGCCTTCCTGAATCAGATCGAGAAACTGCAACCCGCGATTTGTATACTTCTTCGCGATCGACACGACCAGCCGCAGGTTTGCCTCGACCAGCTCGCGTTTCGCCCGACCGGTTTGCTGCTCGCCGTTCTCTATGGACTGTAGCGATCGCTTGATCTCGACCGGGCTGACAAAGTTGTCGATCTCGATCTGCAATAGCTTCTTGCGCGCCAACACGATGCGGTGGCGCAGATCCTTCTCCTCTTCGGGCTTGAGCCGTTTTCTGCTTAACTTTTCGTTGGCACTATCGATCTCGCGCTCCGCGTCGCGCACTGACTTCTTCACCGCGCGAATCGCGTTTATCAATCGCTGTCGCGCGCGCTCGGTAAGATTGAGACGACCAATCTCCTGCGCGATTTCGAGCCGGCAGCGCGCCACTCTGCGCTGCAAACGAGTTAACTTCCTGCTCTTTTTTCCGTGGGTAAGCTTCTGTTCAGCCTTTAGTTTCTCAAGCTCTTTCAAGGCGCCTTTGCAGGCCTTGTCGATGTTCTGAATACCTTCGATGGTCCAGGACCGGTATTCCTCGGCCTTGTCTTCGTCGCCGGTTAGTTCGGCCTGCTCCGAAAAAGTTACGGTGTCGCGAATGTTGATACGGCCGTCCTGAAGATCCTCGCCAATCTTCAACACTTCGCGAACTGCAATCGGAGAACGGGCGATCGCTTTCTGCGTCTTGAGCTGGCCACGTTCGATTCGTTTCGCGATCGCGACTTCGCCTTCGCGCGTGAGCAATGGGACCACTCCCATTTCGCGCAGGTAAAGTCGTACCGGATCGTTTGTCTTTTCGAGCGCGCCGGCGGAGAGATCGAGTTCGATGTCTTCGTCGATACCTTCTTCGTCTTCGTCCGCTACTGTCGCTGCCGCCTGCTCGAGCAGGCGTTCGTCGGAATCGGCAACTGGAATGTTCGAGCCTTCGAGCTTTTGCAGCACGTCCTCAATGTCGTCGGGAGAAACGACATTGTCAGGCAATTCGCGGTTGAGATCGTCGAACGTAAGGTATTTCTTGTCGCCGCCCAATTCGAGCAGTCGTTCCATCACGTCGTCACGATCTTTGTCTTCCATACTACTACTCACTTTTACAGCTCCGGTTTTACTACCTGATACGCGAGGCCGCTTCGCCCTGGGGTTGCAGCATTCCCTGACGTTGCGCGGAGAGTTGAATCTGTTCCGCGGAAAGTTTTGAAACTCGCTCGATGTCCTGTTCGCGCTCGGCGATGGCTAGTTCTCTTTTCAGTTCTTCAATGCGTTGTTCGAGTTTCATCCGTCTGAAAGTGGAAACACATTCTTCAGCGACGTAATGCTCGTTCGATCCGTGTAGCGAGGAGTTCATCAGCACTAACGGAATCATACGTGCAGCAAATTCATCACCTTCAGTCTTGCGGTTCAGAGTTTCGAAATCGACGTCCGCACCTTCGCGCTCGAGTTCGAGCACGGCTTTGAAGAGCGGCGCGGTTGCCAGGTCTTCGTAATCCTCTTCTCGCAGCATCGGCAACACTTCGCGGCGCAGATTTCCGTCAGCAAAAAGCAGGCCAAGCAAACGCTGCTCTGCCGCGGTAGCTTCAGTCCGTCTTGTCAAAACCTGAACACTGTCAGCACGCAGCGGACGATTGTGTCGCACTGTTTGCCACAACTCGCGTCGCCAGGTCGAAGTGTTGACGTTCTCACGATCAATCCCGAGCGCATCCATTGCCATGTCAAAATATTCGCGCTTCTGAACACCATTTTTAACCGCCCGTATGTAGGGAAGAACTTCTTCGACGGCTTCAGCTTTGTCCGCGGGCCGGTGAAGATTACGGTCGCGTAAAGCGCTGTCGATCACGAATTGTATGTGTGGTTGTGCCTGTGCCCGTTGTTGCTGATATCCAGTTACGCCAAACTTCCGGATGTACTCGTCAGGATCCGCATTATCCGGAAGCACCAAAACTTTTACTTCAAGATCCTCAGCGAGGAGAATTTCAATAGCTTTCTTTGCCGCTTGTATGCCGGGGCGGTCGCCATCATAGTTGACTACAACTTTGCGCGCAAACCTACTTAGAAGCTTTACTTGATCGTGCGTCAACGCTGTTCCCAAACTCGCCACGACGTTTCGCACTCCAAACTGGTACGGCACGATCAGATCGAGAAAACCTTCAACCAAAATCACGAAACCCTGTCGTCTGATCTCATCACGAGTGAGATTTAGACCAAAAAGATTTCGTCCTTTTACGTAAGCTGCGGTTTCCGGTGAGTTGATGTATTTCGCGTCGTCATTTGTTAGCGTGCGCCCGCCAAACGCGATGGCTCGTCCCTGAACATCAAGCACAGGGACCATCAAGCGACCGCGGAATCGATCATAAGAACGATTGCTGTCCTCCTTTTTTACAACCAAACCACTCCGATCAATATGTTCCTGGGTGGCCCCTTTGTTACGTAAATAAATTGAGAGTGCGTCCCAACTATCGGGCGCGTAACCGAGCCGGAAGGTTTTTTGCGTTTCTTCTGAGATTTCTCGCTGTTTCAGATAATCGCGGGCGATACGCCCTTCGTTGCTCGACTCGAGTTGCTGTTGCCACCACTCCATGGCCCATGAGTTGAGCTGGATAACTATGTCGGCTTCCTGGCGACGTGCTTCGAAGCGACTATCGTCAACCAGCTTCGGCAGCGGCATTCCGATCTTATCGGCAACGATCTTGATCGCCTCAGGAAAACCGACGCGCTCGATCTCCATGACGAAGTTGAAAACCGACCCGCCCTTGTGACAACCGAAACAGTAGAAGATTTCTTTTGCTGGACTGACGGAAAACGACGGCGTCTTCTCCTTGTGAAAAGGGCAACACGCCATCCAATTGGCGCCCTTCTTCTTGAGCTGCACATAGTCCTGTATCACCCGGACGATGTCTGCCTGCCGTTTGAGGTCGTCGATGAATGTCTGGGGGTAACGCATCTATTTGATTGATCTGTGTTATCCGCGTTATCGGTGGCTAATATTGCTATTGTCTCAACTCAACCAGCGTTGCACCAGCACCGCCCTGATCGGGTGGGGCGAGGAGAAAACGAGATACGTGGGGATGGCCGTTCAGGAGACCAGCGATGGCGCGGCGCAGGGCGCCGGTGCCGTGCCCGTGAACGATTCGCACCTTACTCAAACTCGCCAGCGATGCTTCGTCGAGAAATTTATCAACCGCATCAACGGCTTCATCGGTCGTCTGGCCGATTACGTTTAGCTCCGATTGCGCTTTTTCTTCAGCGGCAGATAATCGAACTTCCGTGCCTGCGGAACGCCGCAGTTTTTCCAACTTGCCCGCTTGTGTCTTTTGACCCGGCTGCGCTGCTACAAGTTCCAGGTTTTCGAGTTTTTCTTTCAACCGGAGCGACTTCACGCGCACTTCAGCGACGCCGTCTTTGATCTGATCGACAATGCCCACCGATCCAAACGATCGCAGCTTCACGGTATCTCCGACAACGATTTCGCGCGCCGGCGCAGCAACGTACTGTGGGGCTTCCTCAGCCGCAGTCTCCGGCTCGACGCGCTCGGGTTGGACCGGCTGCTGTTCACGCACGACACGAACAGCGCGCTGTGCAGTGCGTTTGATTTCAGCGACTTGTCGTTGCGCTTCGCGTTCGACTTTGACTCGCTCGGTGCGATCCGCGATCTTTGAAACCAACTCCTGCGAGCGTTTTTCAAGGTCAGCGATCGTGCGTTCCACCGTTTGATCGAACGCCGCCTGCCGCTCACGCTCGTGCTTCGCGGCTTCTTTATCAAGCGACGCGAATTTCTCTGCGACCGCTTGTCGCTCTTCTTCCAACGCAAGCCGCAACGCTTCAGCCTCTTCTGCTTCACGCTTGATGCGACGCAAATACTCAGACGCCTGCAACGACGACTCGTTAACAGACTTCATCGCGGTTTCGACAATCTGTTGAGGCACACCGAAGCGGCGCGCGATCTCGAGACCCGAAGAAGCACCGGCAACACCGACCAGCAAACGATACGTTGGCCTCAGAGTCTTTTCGTCAAACTCAACACTCGCATTCACAACGCCTTCTTCATTAGCCGCATACATCTTGAGCCCGCTGTAATGCGTCGTCGCGATGACATGCGCGGCGCAAGTTCCACGGAAGTGATCGACAACAGCAACGCCGAGCGCCGATCCCTCTTCCGGATCGGTTCCCGTTCCGACTTCGTCCAACAGGACCAGGGCCGGCGCTTCACAGAGTTCGAGCATGCGCGCGATATT
>Ga0207711_10001583_pt1 | contig 21002 bp, 17 predicted proteins | sample KBSS34metaG_FD_184401 | JGI IMG/M metagenome (GOLD analysis project Ga0207711, IMG submission 184401) | Switchgrass rhizosphere microbial communities from Kellogg Biological Station, Michigan, USA - KBS S3-4 metaG (SPAdes) (version 2) | ecosystem: Host-associated > Plants > Roots > Rhizosphere...
CCGCAACAGCTACCTGACGCCGGCCCAGCGGGCGGCCGCACCGGTGCTTTTCAAGGCGCTGATGGCCGCGCAGGCGCTGTACGATTCCGGGGAGCGTGACGCCGAGCGGCTGCGGGAGGTCATGCGCCGCACGATCAGCGTCCAGCCCGAGGCGCAGGTGGACTATCTGAGCCTCGCCGATCCGCTGAGCCTGCAGGAACTGGCCCTCGTCGACCGGCGGGCGCTGGCGTCCATGGCCGTGCGGTTCGGGACGACGCGGTTGATCGACAATCTGTTGCTGGGCGCCTGAACCACGCGACGCCCTTCCGCGACGTCCGAACCCGTCAGTACCGCCAACTCGTCAGGTCGGCGCCGGGGGGCGCGGTCTTGGCGATGCGGTCCAGGATCTTGGGCAGGTACATGAAGTTGTAGTGCAGCCGCGTGTAGGCGTTGGGCAGGGTCGGGTCGCCGTTCCAGCAGTGCTCATCCTTGGCGCCATAGGCGAACTCGCCGTTGAAGGGCGGGTCCTTGAGACCCTCCAGGGTCTCCTGGGCGTAGTAGACGGCGTTGTTCAGGAAGTAGGTGTCGCCGCGGCCCACATAGATGTGGATCTTGCCGGTGAGCTTGGGCCCCAGCGTCTTCCAGTCGCGCGCGATGATGTGGGTCAGGTCGGCGTGTTCGCGCCAGTAGGCGGCGACCTTGGGGTCGATATCGCCGGTGACCTTGTCCCAGATGGGCTGCGGATAGCCGTCGGCGCCCTTGGGTCCATAGACCGCCTGCCAGATGTCGTACTGGCCGCCTGAGCGGCTGTGGTCGCCCAAAGCGAGCTCCAGGTGGTTGGCGTCGCGCTGGGTCTGGAAGACCTCGCCCAGGTAGTTGCGGCTGGCGGGACGCTCCTCGCTCGCCGCATTGCCCTTCAGCTCGTAGGCGTTCTTGTCCTTGTAGATGTTGATCACCGTGTAGGCGCGGAAGTCGATGGGGTCGGGACAGGCCACGAAGGCGCCGTTGTAGAGGTCCGGATAGAAGACCTGGGTCGCCAGCGCCTCCCAGCCGCCGGTCGAGCCGCCGTAGGTGAAGCGCGCCCAGCCCGCGCCGATGGCCCGAAACTGCTTCTCCACGGCCGGCAACAGCTCATAGTTGAGCGCGTCGCCGTACGGGCCGAGGTTCTCGGAGTTCACCGCATAGCTGTCGTCGTAGTACGGCGTCGCGTGATCGATCTCGACCACAAGAAATCGCGGGAAGTCCTTGGCCGTCCAGCGCTTGTAGAAGTCGTAGGCCTCCTGCTGCTGGATGCGGTTGTAGCCCGCCAGGTGGAAGCGCTCCGAATAGTCGGGCTGGTTCGGGCCGGGCGGCGTGGTGCGGAAGCCGGAGATGTCGTCCGGGAAGTGGCCCTGGAAGACCATCAGCGGATAGCGCGCGTTCGGATGGGCGTCGAAGCCCTCTGGCAAGAGGACGTGGGCGCGCAGATAGACCGGCCGGCCCCAGAATTTCGACAACATCTCGCTCTTGATGCGGATGTGCTTGATGTAGGGCGTATCCGGCTTGTCCTGGATGGGCGCGATCTTGTTGGCGAGGCTGATCGCGATCGGTTTCGGATGCGCCGGGTCGATATGGACCTTGATCGGTGTCGAATAGAGGTTGCCGGGCTTCTCAGCCCACTTCTGGCCCTCGCCCCGGTCCGGCGGCAGCTTGAGGACCGCGCCATCGGAACGGTGGAAGGTCTCGTAGCGGTTCAGCACCGCCTGGACGGTGTAGTCGCCGGCCTTCAGGCCCGAGAGCGAGCGGGCCGGCCAGCCGAACGCCTTGGGGCCGACAGTGACCGCCTGGCCGGGTTTCATGCCATCGACGTTTTGCCCAAAGACGAAGGGCGACGGGAGCGCGCTCTCGCCCGAGATCCGCATGCGCGGCTCGCCCTTGGGGTCGGTGGAGAACAGCAGGATGATCCGGCCATCGACGGGCTTGGCCTCGGCTGCCGCCGGGAAGCTGACGCTCACCCCAGGCGCCGCGGCCTGCGCCGAGCCCGCCATGCCCAGCAGCGTCAGAGCCGCGATCCGCCCAACCAAGTTCCAACGAAACATCCGCACCCCCAGGAACACTCACGGCGCGGACGGTCGCTCGCCTGGGCTCGCGGCGCAAGTTAGGGCTGGACGATCTTTCCGCCTGTCATGGGTTTCGCCACGCCGGTGGTCTTCGGATAGCTGATCGGCAGGCCCCGCAGCGTGCGGGCCGCGAGGTAGGCGAAGGCCTCGGCCTCGATGGAATCGCCGCGCCAGCCGTGGTCCTCGGCGGTCTTCACCGGCATGGGCAGGCGCTCGGCCAGGGCCTTCATGATCTCCGGATTGTGGCGCCCACCGCCGGTGACGATGACCTCGGTGGGCGACTGGCCCATCAGCTCGAAGCCCAGGCGGACGCCCTCGGCGGTGAAGGCGACAAGGGTCGCGGCCGCATCCTCGAGCTCAAGCTTTTCAAGCGGTTCCAGCGAGAAGTCGAAGCGGTCCAGCGATTTGGGCGCCGGTGCCGCGAAGTAGGGGTGCGCCAACAGGGCGGACAGCACGCCGGCGTCCACGCGGCCCACGCTGGCGTAACGGCCCTTGTCGTCGAAGCGTCCGGCGCCGCGGGCCTGGACCATCAGGTCGATCATGCCGTTGCCGGGCCCGGTGTCGAAGGCGGCGATCTCGTCGCCCCCCGACCAGAAGGTGACATTGGCGACGCCGCCGATGTTCAGCACGGCCAGGGGCGCCTTCAGCCCGGACGCGACGGCGCGGGCCAGGTGGTAGATCGGCGCCAGAGGCGCACCCTCCCCGCCAGCCGCCACGTCGGCCGTGCGGAAGTCGTAGGCCACCGGGACGCCCGCCTTGGACGCCAGAAGCTGCGCATCGCCCAACTGCACCGTGCGGCCGGGCCGGTCCTCCAGAGGCCGCTCATGCAGCACCGTCTGGCCGTGCATGCCGATCAAGTCGATGTCGGCCCACTTGAGATCGTGGGCCGCCAGGAACTCCTCGGCGGCGGCGAAATGCTCCTCGGCCCCAGCGCGCGCGGCGTCGGCGAAGATCGCCGGCTCCGGCGTCCCGCGCGCCCAGGTCAAGGCTTCGGCGGTGGCCGCCAGCATGATGTCGCGGGTGGCGTCGGTCAGCTTGCGTTCGCCGGCCGGCCCGAACGCGCTGATCGCTTCGCCGTCGGTCTCCAGCACCGCCATGTCGACGGCGTCGAGGGAGGTGCCGGTCATGAATCCCAGTACGCGCATATGGATTGACTGCCATGAGCGCGGTCCTGTAGCTAGCCCGCCCATGATCGGACCCGCCGCCCGTACCGGCCGCTATTACCGCCCGCCCCTGTAGCAGGCGACCGATCCCTCGCGCCTGCCCTCCCCGGCCGGCGCACAATCCAGATCTTCCTGACAGCGCCGGCCTCCTTCACACCCCAAGGAGCCGCCATGTCCCTCGAAACTTCCGGCCCGGCCATGCTAAAGCCCGCCCAGCCGAGCCCAGAGAACCCCCGAATGTCCGACGCGCCGTTCAAGTCCGAGTTCCTGAAGACCATGCAGGCGCGGGGCTTCATCCATCAGATCACCCATCCGGCGGAGCTGGACGCGGCGTGTGGGGCGGGGCCGGTGAGCGCCTACATCGGCTTCGACGCGACCGCCGCCAGCCTGCACGTCGGCAGCCTGATCCAGATCATGATGCTCAGGCGCTTCCAGCAGGCCGGCCACAAGCCGATCGTTCTCATGGGCGGCGGCACCACCAAGGTGGGCGACCCCACCGACAAGGACACCGCGCGGCCGCTGCTCACCCACGACCAGATCCAGGGCAACATCGCCTCGATCAAGACGGTCTTCGCCAAGTTCCTGACCTTCGGCGACGGGCCGACCGACGCGGTGATGGTCGACAACGACGAATGGCTGTCGAAGTTCGGCTACGTGGAGTTCCTGCGCGAGTTCGGCGTGCATTTCACGATCAACCGCATGATCGCCTTCGACAGCGTCAAGGCCCGGCTCGAGCGCGAGCAGCCGATGACCTTCCTCGAGTTCAACTACATGCTGATGCAGTCGGTGGACTTCCTGGAGCTGGAGCGCCGCATGGGCTGCGTTCTGCAGATGGGCGGCTCCGACCAGTGGGGCAACATCGTCAACGGGGTGGAGCTGATCCGCCGCGTGGATCAGAAGCCCGCCTTCGGCCTGACCACGCCGCTGCTCTCCACCGCCTCGGGCGCGAAGATGGGCAAGACGGTCGGCGGGGCGGTATGGCTGAACGCCGAGATGCGCAGCCCCTACGACTACTGGCAGTTCTGGCGGAACACCGAGGACGCCGACGTGGGCCGGTTCCTGCGCTTGTTCACCGACCTGCCACTCGACGAGATCGCCGGGCTGGAAGCCCTGGAGGGCGCCCAGATCAACGAGGCCAAGAAGGTGCTGGCCAACACCGCCACAACGCTGCTGCACGGCGGGGACGAGGCGGCGAAGGCGGCCGGCGCGGCGGAGGCTGCGTTCGAGCGCGGCTCACTGTCCGACGACCTGCCGACCCACGAAGTGCGGGCGACGGAGCTGTCGGCCGGCATCATGCTGGCGGCTCTGTTCGAGGCCACGGGTCTGGCCGGCTCGCGCGGCGAGGCCCGCCGGCTGGCGCAAGGCGGTGGCCTGCGGGTCAACGACAAGGCCGAGACCGACGCCAACCGAACGGTGAGCGACGCCGACCTGGTGGACGGGGTCATCAAGCTGGCCGCAGGTAAGAAGAAGATCGTCCTGGTGAAACCCGTCTGAGGAGCTTGTCGATGACTGGACCGAGCGAGGGCGCCAAGGCGCCGGATTTCGAACTGGAGAGCGCGGACGGGCCGATCCGGCTGGCCGACTTCGCGGGCAAGACCCTGGTGCTCTATTTCTACCCGAAGGACGACACCACGGGCTGCACCATGGAGGCCCAGCAGTTCTCCGCGTTGGCGCCGGAGTTCGCCAAGGCCGGGGCGACGGTGATCGGCGTCTCCAAGGACAGCGTGAAGAGCCACGAGAAGTTCACCGGCAAGTATGAGCTCACCGTCCGGCTGGGCTCCGACCCGGCCGGCGCGGTGGTCGAGGCCTATGGCAGCTGGGTGGAAAAGAGCCTCTACGGCCGGCGCTACATGGGCATCGACCGGTCCACCTTCCTGATCGCCGACGGGACCATCAAAAAGATCTGGCGCAAGGTGAAGGTAGCGGGCCACGCCCAGGCCGTGCTCGATGCCGTCAAGGCGCTCTAGCGCTGGTTGAATAGTTCGCATGGTGGGTGAATTCGAATCACCTTGGCGCTGCGGCGCAAAGCGCCTTGCGCACGGTTAACTTCTCATTGCATATCGCCGGGATCGAAGGGGTTGGGGACCCGAGCGACCGCATGACACGCCTGGCGCGCCTACGACGCTCAATCGAGGATTTTTTCCCAGAGCGTCACCTCTACGTCCGGTCGGGCGGCGAGATGAAGGGCTACGTGCTCACCCCCCGCAAGCAGATGGCCGCCGCCGCCGCGGTCTCCGCCGCGGCGCTCTGGATGGGCGTCTGCAGCGCCGCGATGCTGGTCAATATGCTGTCGGTCGGATCGGCGGACCGCGAGGTCGCCCGCACCCAGGCCAAGTATGAGCGCTGGATCGCCGACCGCCAGGCGCGCCTGAACTCCGCGGTGGCCGAACTGAACGCCGGCGGGACCGCCAACACCACCGTCGCCGCCAGCATCGAAAAGCGCCACGCCGCGCTCGCCATGCTGCTCGCCGACATGAAGGACACGCCCGGCGCCGCGGCCACCCTGACGCCGGTGATCAACCAGGTGCTGGCGTCCAACGACAAGAACCCGGCGCATATCGTCGACACTATCCGCGTGAACCAGGAACAGCTGCTGGACGCCGCCGACAGCTTCGCCAAGAGCCGCGCTGACCGGCTGCGACTGGCCTTTCGTCTGGCCGGTCTGACGCCGGCCTCGTTCATCCCGAAGAGCGGTTCGCTGGGCGGCCCGCTGATCGAGAGCAAGGACCCGCGCGCGCTGGCCGCGGTGCTGGACGTGGACGAGAACTTCGCCGATCGCATCCAGCGGGCCGCCGCCGACATGGGCGAGGCGCACGCCCTGGAACTGGCCGCCAAGGACCTGCCGCTGGCCAAACCGACGGTCGAAGGCGACGCCGACCGCTCCAGCGGCTTCGGCGTGCGCAGCGACCCCTTCAACGGCCACCCGGCCTTCCACTCCGGCCAGGATTTCTCCGGCAGCCGCATGGAGGCGATCCACGCCACGGCGCCGGGCGTCGTCTCCTTCACCGGCGTGCGCAATGGCTATGGCAACACGGTCGAGATCGACCACGGCCGCGGCTTCAAGACCCGCTACGCCCACCTGGCCGCCATCTCCGTCAGCGTTGGTCAGCAGGTCGCCGTGGGCCAGCGGCTGGGCGGCATGGGCTCGACCGGCCGCTCCACCGGCACCCACCTGCACTACGAGGTGTGGGTCAACGGCCGGGCGCAAAATCCGGAACGCTTCCTCAAGGCGGGCGCATATGTTCAGCAAGCCGACTAAGCCGACGAAACCTGTCTCCAGCCGGCCCGAGGGTCCCGAGGCCCCAGGCCGTAAGCCCATCCTCTGCTCGCTGATCGCCGAGAACGTCTCGATGGTCGGCGACCTGACCAGCGAGGGCGAGGTCCAGCTCGACGGCGCCGTGCGCGGCGACCTCAAGGTAGGCCACCTGTCGATCGGCGAGACCGGCCAGGTCGAGGGCACGGTCGAGGCCGAGACCGTCGAGATCCGCGGCCGGGTGGTCGGGACCATTGCGGCCCGCGCGGTGCGGCTCTACGCCAGCGCCAAGGTGGACGGCGACATCACCCACACCCAGATCGCCATCGACGCCGGCGCGCACTTCTCCGGCCGCAGCGTGAAGTTCGTCCCGCCGATCCCTGAGCAGCTTAGTCTCGTGCCCGAAGCGGCCGAGTAGGCCCTAGCTCTCAGCCTTTTCTCGGGTCACGCCCACGCGCTGGGCGAGGGACGCACCCATGAAGGCGTCGAGGTCGCCGTCCAGCACGCCTTGCGTGTCGGAGGTCTCCACCTCGGTCCGCAGGTCCTTGACCATCTGATAGGGCTGCAGGACGTAGCTGCGGATCTGGTGGCCCCAGCCGATGTCGGTCTTCTGGTCTTCCATGGCCTGCTTCTCGGCCTCGCGCTTCTGCAGCTCGGCCTCGTAGAGCCGGGCGCGCAGCATCTTCCAGGCCTCGTCGCGGTTCTGGTGCTGTGAGCGGCCGGCCTGGCAGGCGACCGCGATGCCGGTCGGGATGTGGGTCAAGCGCACGGCCGAGTCGGTCTTGTTGATGTGCTGGCCGCCGGCGCCGGAGGCCCGGTAGGTGTCGGTCCGCACGTCCGCCGGATTGATGTCGATGACGATGTCGTCGTCCACGACGGGATAGACCCAGACCGAGGCGAAGCTGGTGTGCCGCTTGGCGGCGCTGTCGAAGGGCGAGATGCGCACCAGGCGGTGCACCCCGGCCTCGGTCTTCAGCCAGCCGTAGGCGTTGGTCCCCTTGATCTGCAGGGTCGCCGACTTGATCCCGGCCTGGTCGCCGGAGGTCTCTTCCAGGAAGTCGACGCCCATGCCGTGCGCGTTGGCCCAGCGCGTGTACATGCGCAGCAGCATGCCGGCCCAGTCGCAGGACTCGGTGCCCCCGGCGCCGGAGTTGATTTCCACGAAGGCGTCGTTGCCGTCGGCCTCGCCGGACAGCAGGGCCTCCAGCTCGGCGCGGCCGGCGCGTTCCTTGATGGCCTTCAGCTGGCCGCGGGCCTCCTCGAGCGAGGCCTCATCGCCCTCCTCGTCGGCCATTTCGGCGTAGCCGAGGGCGTCGGCGAGATCGCGCTCCAGGCCCTTCACGGCGTCGACCTGGCTGGCGAGCCGGGTGCGTTCGCGCATCAGGGCCTGGGCGGCAGCAGCGTTGTCCCAGAGGGTCGGGTCCTCGACCCTGGCGTTCAGTTCGTCCAGCTGGCGGAGCGCAGGCTCCCAGTCAAAGACGCCTCCTGAGCAGTTCGATCGACTGCTCGATGTCAGCCTTGGCGGCCTCGACATCCAATCTCATGGGAAACTCCGGTCACACGTGGAGCGGCCAGATAGGCTGGCCCAGAACTCAGTACAAGCCCTTGGTCTCGTCCGGCTTCTTGGGCGGCGGGGGCGGCGGCGGCGCAACGGCCGCGGCGGCGTTGGGCGCGCCGGTGATGCCGCTCTGGAAGACCTTGTTGTAGGGCTGCGGGCCGGAGGCCGCATCGCCCTCGTCGGCGACCCTGGGCTCGGTGCCGGGCCGGAAGGCCTCGCGGATGCCGCGCACCATGGCGTACTTGGCGGTGGCCGGCGCCTTGAAGTCGTCGGGGGCGTAGTACTTGTTCGCCTCCTTCATGAACGAGATGAACATCGGCAACGCGGCGCGTGCGCCCTGCTCGCCCTGGCCCAGGCTGCGGTTGTCGTCGAAGCCGATGTAGGTGCCGACCACGATGTGCGGGGTGAAGCCCACGAACCACGCCGAGCGGAACTCGCTGGTGGTGCCGGTCTTGCCGCCGGTGGGGCGGCCCAGCACCGAGGCGGCCGCGCCGGTGCCGCGCTGGACCACGCCCTGCAGCATCGAGGTGATCTGGTAGGCGGTGATCGGGTCCCAGACCTGGGCGCCGGAGACCGGCACGCGCGGACTCTCATCGCCGTTGAAGCCCTGGCCGCAGCGGTCGCAGTCGCGCTGGTCGGCGCGGTAGATGGTCTTGCCCTCGCGGTCCTGGACCAGCTCGATCAGGTGCGGCTCGATCTTGCGCCCGCCGTTGACGAAGGCGGCGTAGGCCCCGGTCAGGCGGAAGACCGTGGTCTCGCCCGCGCCCAGCGCCATGGCCAGCACGTTCTCCATCTTGGTCACCACGCCGAGCCGGATCGCGGACGCGCTGATCTTCGGCATTCCCACCTGCTGGGCCAGGCGCACGGTCATGGTGTTGAGCGAGAGTTCCAGGCCCTTCCGGAGCGGCAGGGGCCCCAGGTATTCGTGTTCGTAGTTCTCCGGCGTCCAGGCCTGGCCGTTGGCGCCCGGCAGGCTGATCGGGCCATCGAGCACGACGCTGGCCGGGGTAAAGCCGCTTTCCAGGGCGGTGGCGTAGACGATCGGCTTGAAGGCCGAGCCGGGCTGACGCATCGCCTGGGTCGCGCGGTTGAAACTCGACAGCGAGAAGGAATAGCCGCCGACCATGGCCAGCACCCGGCCGGTGTCGGGGTCCATGGCCACCATGGCGCCGTTGACCGCCGGCACCTGCTTCAACGCAAAGCCCGGGCCCTTGTCCCAGGGCGCGACGAAGATCAGGTCGCCCGCGCCGATGCCCTTGCCGCGCCGCGCCCAGGCGACGTCCGTGGCGATGAGCGGGCCGGTGCGGCCATCCACGGTCCGGACCTCCACCGCCCCGCCGCTGGCCGAGGTGACGACGGCCTGCAGCCAAGTGCGCCGCTCGGCCGGGGTGACGGACTTCTTCGCTACAGCTTCCCAGCCGTCCAGCGTGGTCACGTGGCCCCAGGCGCCGCGCCAGCCGTGGCGGTAGTCGTAGCTCTCCAGCCCATCCATCAGCGCCGTGCGCGCCGCGCTCTGCAGGCGCGGGTCCAGCGTCGTGCGCATGTAGTAGCCGCCCTCATTGAGGCGCGGCAGCTTGGCGAGGCCGGTGCGGCGCACCTCCTCCACGAAGTAGTCGGCGTCGCGGTATTTGGCGCGGGTCGGCTCGGGCTGGACCTTGAGGTCCTCGGCCTTGGCCGCCTCGACCTGGGCCCGGGTCGCCCAGCCGGCCTCGGCCATCTGGTCCAGCACCCAGTTGCGCCGCTGCATGGCCTGGGTCTTGCGGCGAATGGGGTGGTAGTTGTCCGGCCCCTTGGGCAGCGAGGCCAGGTAGGCGCATTCCGCCAGGTCCAGGTCGGTGATCGACTTGCCGAAGTAGTTGTAGGCGGCGGCGCCGACGCCGTAGCTGCGATAGCCCAGCCAGATCTCGTTCAGATAGAGCTCGAGGATGCGCTCCTTGGTGAGCGTGCCCTCCAGCTGCTGGGCGATCATCGCCTCCTTCAGCTTGCGGCCCACCGTGGCGTCATTGGTCAGGAGGATGTTCTTGGCCACCTGCTGGGTGATGGTCGAACCGCTCTCCAGGCGGCGGCCCTGGGCGATATTGATGATGTCCTTGGCGCTGGCGCGGACGATGCCGGCGTAGTCGAGGCCGGAGTGGTGGAAGAAATTGCGGTCCTCGGCGGCCAGGAAAGCCTCGGCCAGCTGCGGCGGGATCGAATCGTAGGGGACAAAGATCCGCCGTTCCTTGGAGAACTCGCCGATCAGCGTGCCGTCCCAGGCGTAGGCCCGCGTGGCGGTCGGGGGATGATAGTCGGCCAGGTCGCCGGCGTCGGGCATGTCGTGGAACAGCCAGGCCGCCCAGATGGCGATGGCGAAGCCGGCCGCGGCGACAAGGCCCAGCACGGCCACGCCGGCGATCGCCACCCATCTTTCGCGGGGATTCAACTAACCCAGGCCTCCAGAGGCGCCCCGCCCCTTCAAGCCTCGTGGTCTAGCGGGCTTCGGATGCGGCGCCAACGGTTGGCGCGGGCGCCTGCGTCAGCGCGCCGCCAACCGGGTGGCTTCGGCGAAGTAGTCGTCGATGCTGTCGCCGACGGCGTCCATGAACTTGGCCCGACGACCGGCGTTGCGCAGGAAGTCCTCGTCCTCGGCGTTGGTGATGAACCCCATCTCCAGCAGCACGGCCGGCACGTCAGGGGCCAACAGCACCATGAAGCCGGCGTCGCGGTGGCTGCGGCTCAGCATCGGCACCTTGCCGTCGATACGGCTCACCAGCTGGTTGGCGAAGGCCGAGGAGCGGTTCTTGGTGGCCCGCTGGGTCAGGTCGAAGAGAATGTCCTGCACACCGCGGTCGCCGGTCAGGCTGGCCTTCATGAACCAGTCGTCCTGGCGCACGAAGCGGGCGCCGCGGTTCGAGGCCTTGTCGGAGAGCGTATAGATGCTTGCCCCGCGGACGTTCGCGTCCTGGCCAGAGTCCGAATGCAGCGAAATGAACAGGTCGGCTCCGGCGCGCTGGGCGACGCGCACCCGGTCGGCCAGCGGCACGTAGGTGTCGTCCTCGCGGGTCAGCACCACGCGATACCTGTTCGAACGCTCCAGCCGGGCCTTCAACGCCAGCGCCGCGGCCAGGTTGACGTCCTTCTCGAAGCCCTGGGCGCCGACGGCGCCGGGATCGTGGCCGCCATGGCCCGGGTCGATGACGACGACCTTCTTCAGCGAAATCGGGGGCATGTGGGTCGAAACGATCTGCGGGCGCAGCTTGGCGGCGACCTGAGCGGACACCTGCGGCGAGGCGTTGACCATCCGGATCGGGCCGCCCGGCTGGGAGGCCACATCGACCACATAGCGGTAGTGATCCACACCATCGGCCGGGGGCAGCAGGAAGCGGCCCTTGATGCGGGCGTCGGCGGCGAGGTCGATCTGCAGGCGCGCGCCGCCCGAGGTCTGGTCGATGCTCCAGCCCTTCACGAGGCCCTGGCCCGCGCCGGACAAGCCGCCCTGGGCCGAGACGTTGGAGAGCAGCAAGACCACGTGGCCGTCGGAAACGCCGTCGGCCACCAGCTTGCCGGTGGCGGCCTGGTCCAGGTCCATCACCAGGCGGGTCTGCTGGGCGTCGCCGCCCAGGCGCACCTTGAGCAGGCCGGCCACCGAGGCGGCGGCATGAGTGACCACGAAACCGGCCAGGGCGACGGCGACCGCCGAGGCAGCGACCAGCGCCCGCCCCCGGTTTCGCATCACGACCTTACCTGCCCCAGCCAAGTTCACGTCCTAAACCCCCGCGGGAATTCGCATTCCAACGCTTGATGACCCATATACGCCTGATCCGAATGGATAAACGGTTAACCAGATCTTGCTGTGCGGCGGTTCGCCGTATCGCTTTCCTTTTACGGCCTATTGTTGCAATGTCCGGCCGCGCGCCAAGCCGCCCCCTTCGCGGGGCCGAGGGACGCGCGAACACAGCCCGCGTCAGCTGACCGATTCCCGGCGACCGACGCTTTATCCGTTCCGCGCCATCCGGCGCGCCTAGGAACACATTCGATGGGCAGCGCTGCTCAAGCCACTCTCCGGCCTTCAGCCCCCCGAGGCGCCGCTATCGGCGTCCTCGTGGACGGCGCGCGCACCCATCCCACAACGAGCCGGCTGCGCCTGGGGCTGAAACCCAGCGCGCGCCGCGGAGATTACCTTGATGTCCAAGAATATGTTGATCGACGCTGCCCACGCCGAAGAGACGCGTGTGGTGGTGGTCGACGGGTCGCGCGTTGAAGAGTTCGATTTCGAAAGCTCCAACCGCAAACAGCTCAGAGGGAATATCTATCTCGCCAAGGTGACGCGCGTTGAGCCGTCGCTGCAGGCGGCCTTCATTGAGTACGGCGGCAATCGTCACGGCTTCCTGGCCTTCAACGAAATCCACCCCGACTACTACCAGATCCCCTCCGCCGACCGCGAAGCGCTAATGCGCGAAGAGGCCGAGGAGGAGGATGACCACCACGAGCCGCGCGGCCGCAAGGCCGCGAGCAATGGGGGCAATGGCGGCGCCGAAGCCTCCTCCGAGGACGACGAGGACGATGACGCTCACGCCGGTTCCGGCGACGACGACGACGTCATGGAAGAGGAGCTGGCGCGCCGCCGCCGCCGGCTGATGCGCAAGTACAAGATCCAGGAAGTGATCCGCCGCCGGCAGATCATGCTGGTCCAGGTCGTCAAGGAAGAGCGCGGCAACAAGGGCGCGGCGCTCACCACCTACCTGTCGCTAGCCGGCCGCTACGGCGTGTTGATGCCCAATACGGCCCGGGGGGGCGGCATCAGCCGCAAGATCGAGGCCGCCACCGACCGCCGCCGCCTGAAGGGCGTGGTTCAGAGCCTGGACGTGCCGCAGGGCATGGGCCTGATCGTCCGCACCGCCGGCGCCAAGCGCACCAAGGTCGAGCTGAAGCGCGACTACGACTACCTGCTGCGCCTTTGGGAAAACATCCGCGAGAAGACGCTGCACTCGATAGCGCCGGCGCTGATCTACGAGGAAGAAGACCTCGTGAAGCGGGCGATCCGCGACCTCTACGACAAGGACATCGACGGCGTGTTCGTCGAGGGCGAGGCCGGCTTCAAGGAAGCGCGCGACTTCATGCGCATGCTGATGCCCAGCCAGGCCAAGAAGGTCCAGCTCCACACCGAGCCCATGCCGCTGTTCGTCAAACACCGGGTCGAGGACCACCTCAGCCAGATCTATTCGCCGGTCGTTCCCCTACGCAGCGGCGGCTATCTGGTGATCAACCAGACCGAGGCCCTGGTGGCCGTCGACGTGAACTCCGGCAAGTCCACGCGGGAGCGCAACATCGAGGCGACCGCGCTGAAGACCAACATGGAGGCCGCCGAGGAAGCCGCTCGCCAGTTGCGTCTGCGCGACCTCGCCGGCCTGATCGTCATCGACTTCATCGACATGGACGAGAGCAAGAACAACCGCTCCGTCGAGAAGAAGCTGAAGGACTGCCTGAAGGACGACCGCGCCCGGGTGCAGATGGGCAAGATCTCCGCCTTCGGCCTGATGGAAATCAGCCGCCAGCGCCGCCGCACCGGCGTCCTGGAGGGCACCACCCACGTCTGCGAGCATTGCGGCGGCACCGGGCGGGTCCGCTCGGTGGAGTCCAGTGCGCTCGCCGCCCTGCGCTCCCTGGAGCTGGAGGCCCTGAAGGGCGGCGGCGAGGCGACGCTGAAGACGCCCCGCGCCGTCGGGCTCTACATCCTCAATGAGAAGCGCGCGCACCTGGCGCGGCTGCAGCAGACGCTCGGCCTCTACGTGACCATCCTGGTCGACGACGACATGGCCCACGCCGACTGCCTGATCGAGCGGACCTCGATGGAAACCCGGCCGGACCACGCGCCGGTGGTTCAGCCCGCCGTGGCCTATCAGCCCATGGCCGACGACGCCTTCGACGACGAAGCCTACGAGGACGAGGAAGAAGACGAGGAAGACGAAGAGGCGATCGAGCGCGAGGACACCGACGACGACGAGCCCCGCGCCGCCCGCGAGCATCGCGACGAAGAAGGCGGCGAGGACGCCGACGGCCAGCGCCGTGGACGCCGCCGCCGCCGGCGCGGACGCCGCGATGGCGAGCCTCGCGAAGCCCGCGAAGGCGTCCCCGCCGCGCCCCAGGCGCCGCGCCCGGAAGGTCCGCGGGGCGAGGACGACGCCGGCGGCGAAGGCCGCCGCCGCCGCCGTGGTCGCCGCGGCGGTCGCCGGATGCGCGACGACAGCCGCCCGGCCGACGCCTTCTCCTGGACGCGCCCCTGGGTGCCCTACGGCGACGATCCGTTCGTCTGGTACGACCCGGCGGAAGACTTCAAGAAGACCGCGCCCGCCAACGATGAGCGTCCGCAACGGGTCGCCGCGGAAGCGGCCGCGCCGGCTCCGGTCGCGGCCCAGCCGCGCGCCGAAAGTGGGGACGACATCTGGGTCGAACTGCCCGCTCAGGACGACAAGCCGAAGCGCGGTCGTGGCCGTGGACGCGGCCGAGGCCGTGGTGGCGACGCCCCCGCAGAGGCGCTTGTGGACACCGTAGCTGAAGCGCCCGCCGCCCTGCCTGAGCCTGCTCCAGAGCCGGAGCCGGTGACCGAAGCCGCGCCGGAACCGGTCGCCGAAGCGCCGGCCAAGAAGCCGCGGGCAACCCGCGCCAAGGCCAAGCCGATCGTGGCCGAGGCTGAACCCGTGGCGGCTGTCGCCGAACCGGTGGTCGTCGCCGCGCCGGAGCCGGTGGCTCCGCCCGCCCCTCGCGAGCCCGATCCGGCGGAGATCACCACCCCGCCGGCAGCGCCGCGCAAAGGCTGGTGGCGGCGCGGTTGAGGCGTTAGGCTCCGCAACGGGCTTATGGGGGGCGCAGTCGAGGTTTGAAGATGGCGTCCCCTGTTCGCCCGGTTTCCCGCCTAGTTCTCGCCGCCACGGTCGCGGTGAGCCTGGTTCTGCAGCCGGGAATCGCCGCCGCGCAGTTCGCGCCGGGCGACACCCTGATCCGCGACACCGAGATCGAGGAGGTCCTGAAGAAGGACGCCGCGCCGCTGTTCCAGGCAGCCGGAATCGATCCTAAGGGCATCCAGATCGTCCTGGTGGGTTCGAAGGAGATCAACGCCTCGGCCGGCCCGGGCGTGATGATGGTCACCACCGCGCTCATCCTGCAGTCGAAGAACCCTAACGAACTCCAGGGCGTCATGGCCCACGAGGTCGGCCACCTGGCCGGCGGCCACAGCTTCCGCTCGGGCGATTTCGCGCGAGCCGGCATGGTGCCGATGATCCTGACGATGGGTCTGGGCGTACTGGCTGCGCTCGCGGGGTCGGGCGACGCGGCGGCGGGCCTGGTGACCAGCGCCCCCTATTTCGGGGCTCTCGCGCAGGCCGGCTATGGCCGCGAGCAGGAAAGCCGCGCCGACCAGGCCGGCGCATCCATCCTTGAAAAGTCCGGGTTGTCAGGCCGCGGGCTGGTCGAGTTCTTCGACAACTATCGCTACCAGGAAATTCTGCAGCAATACCGACGCTACAAGTACTTCATGGACCACCCGCTCTCCTCGGATCGGATCGAGTCCCTGCAGGGCCGGGTGGAGAAGCTGCCACACTACGGCCAGAAGGACCCGCCCGAGGCGCTGGCCGAACACGAGATCATGAAGGCGAAGCTCGACGGCTTCATCAATCCGCAGGTCTCGATGGGCAAGTACGACGAGAAGGACACCTCCTTCCCGGCGCTGTATGCGCGGGCGATCGCCTACTACCAGATGAAGGAGCCGGACAAGGCGTTGAAGCGGGTGGACGCGCTGATCAGCCAACAGCCCGGCAATCCGTATCTCTACGAGCTGAAGGGCCAGATCCTGTTCGAGTTCGGCCGCATGCCCGAAGCCGAGGCCCCACAGCGCAAGTCGGTGGAACTGAAGCCGGACGCGGCCCTGCTGCGCGCCAACCTGGGCCAGACCCTGATCGCGCTCGACGACCGCAAGAAGATCGACGAGGGCATCCTCGAGCTGAAGAAGTCGCTGACCCAGGAAGAGGATAACGCCGTCGTCTGGCGGATGCTGGCCGAGGCCTACGACAAGCGCGGCGAGGACGGCATGGCTCGCCTCGCCACCGCCGAATACGAATACAATATCGGCAACATGGGCCAGGCTCGCCAGTTCGCGCTGCGCGCCCGCGAGCGGCTGGACAAGAACAGCCCCGACTGGCGCCGCGCCACCGACATCGTGCTGGTCTCGAAGCCCAGCCAGCAGGAGCTGCGCGACATGCAGCGCGGCGGCGGCTCGCTCGAACCGAGCCCGCGCTGACCTTCGCTTTCGCCTCGCAACCTCCTATCTGGCTGACATGACCCCTGCTCTTCGCCTCCTGGCGCTCGCCGCCGCCGCCCTCTCGCTCTGCGCCTGTCAGAAGACCGATGACGCCGCCTTCGGCCAGAGGGTGCACGCCTATCTGCTGGCCCACCCCGAAGTGCTTCGCGAGGCCTCCGAGAAGCTCGCCCAGAACGACCGGATGGCGGCGATGAAGGCCTCCACCGACGCGATTTCCAAATACCGCGGCCAGCTGGAGCGCGATCCGCGCGACTTCGTCGCCAATCCGGGGGGCAAGATCACCGTCGTGGAGTTCTTCGACTACCGCTGCGGCTACTGCAAGCTGGCCGCGCCGGAGGTGGTCAAGCTGATCGAGCAGAACCCTGACGTGCGCTTCGTCTTCAAGGAATTCCCGATCTTCGGCGAGGTCTCCGACACCGCCGCCAAGATCGCGCTGACCCGCGGCGGCAAGGCCAAGGGGCTGGAGATCTACAAGACCCTGATGAGCGAGAAGGCCTTGGATGACGCCGCGCTCGACCGCCACCTGGCCGAGGTGGGCGTCGACGCCGCCCAGGCGCGCAAGGAAGCGACCCATCCGCTGATCGGCCGCCAGATCCTGGACACCCACGTGCTGGCCGAGGCGCTGAAGATCGACGGCACCCCGGCCTTCATCATCGGCGACACGATGATCCCGGGCGCAGACATGCCGGCGCTGAAGGCCGCGATCGCCGCGGCCAAGGGCGCCGCCGGACCCGCCGTCACGAAGAGCTGAGCCGCCTTCCCCGCCGTCAGCCAAAGGCCGTGTTAGGCTTACGCGGTAAGTTGATCGGAGACACTGACGATATGTCGGAACGGGTGCTGGTGATCGGGGCCGGAATGGCCGGGCTCTGGACCGCCCTGGCGCTGGCGCCGACCGGGCGATCGGTGACGATCCTGGAACGCGACCCGCCGCCGCCGGCCGGCGGGCCGGACGAGGCCTTCGACGACTGGGCGCGGCGCGGCGTCGGCCACCTGCGCCACAGCCATGCGTTCCTGGCCCGCCTGCGCCTGATCATCCGCGACCAGCATCCGAAGCTGCTGGAGGACCTGATGGCCGCCGGCTGCCGCGATCTGCCATTCGAGGGCGGGCTGACCGATCAGCACAAGGCCAACTACACGCCGAGCCCGGTGGACCGAGACCTGGCCGTGCTGACCAGCCGGCGCACGACCATCGAGCTGGTGCTCCGCCGCTACGTGGAGGCTCAGCCCAACATCGAATTCCGCACCGGCGCCTTCGTGCGCGAGCTGATCGTCCAGCCGGGCGCCCAGCCGGTGGTCACCGGCGTGGTGGTCGAGGACGAGGCCGGCCGCCACGAACTGCCAGCAGAGATCGTGGTGGACGCCGCCGGACGCACCTCAGCCTGCGTCGAGCAGCTGGTCGCAGCCGGCGCGACGATCCCAGAGGAAATCGAGGACTGCGGCATCCTCTATTTCACCCGTCACTACCGGCTGAACCCTGGCGTCAGCGAGCCTGAGCGGACCGACGCGCCCCTGACTGGAGATCTGGAGTATCTGAAGTTCGGGGTGTTCCCGGGCGACAACGGCTGCTTCTCCATCACGCTGTGCGTGCCGGAGATCGAGCTGGAACTCCGCAAGCGGATCGTCGACCCGAAGGTGTTCGACGGAGTCTGCGAGCGGCTGCCCGGCCTGGCGCCCTGGATCGACGCGCGGACCGCCACGCCGATCAGCAAGGTGTTCGGCATGGGCGACCTGCACAGCCGCTGGCGCGACCTGGCGCCCGATGGCCACGCGGCCGTGCTCGGCTTCTTCCCGGTCGGTGACAGCCTGGTGCGCTCGAACCCGCTCTATGGTCGCGGCTGCTCGTTCGCCGCGGTGAGCGCCCACCTGCTGCGCGACGCCCTGCAGAGCTTCGCCGACCCCGGGGCCCGGCTCGCGGCTTATCAGCGGCGGATCACCGCGGAACTGCGGCCCTATCACAACGCCATGCGCGACCAGGACCGGAGCGCCATCCGCCGCGCCCGCCAGGCGCTCACCCCGGGCTACAAGCCCAGCCTGAAGAGCCGGTTGACCCGGCGGTTTCTGGAGGACGGCGTTGCGGTGGCGGTGCGGTCCGACGTGGACCTCCTGCGGGCCGCGCTGCGCGGCTTCCACATGCTGGAAGATCCCCAGGCCTGGCTGAAGCGGCCGGCTAACCTGGCCAAGATCATGGGCTACCTGGCCCGGGGCAAGAAGGCCAACGCCGCCGCCTATCGCCCGCCTGGCGGGCCCGGCCGTGAGGCCATGTTCCGGGGCCTCGGCCTGGAGCCGCAGACCGACATAGATCGGGTCTTGGCCGAAGCCGCCTGATCCGCCTAGGCTGGCGGGATGAAACGCTCAGCGCTCCTCGCCGTCGCCGCCATCTTCCTCGCCACCAGCGCGGTCGCCGCCGCGACGATGACCGTGCAGCAGGAGATGAAGGCGCTGGTCGAACCGGCGTCGAACACCGTGTTTGCGCTCGGCGGCGATGTCGACCCGGCCAACGGCCCCGACGCCGCCAAGGTCCCGGAAGCGCGTTGGCAGCAGGGGATGCTCGCCGCCGAGGCTCTGCAGACCGTCGCCGCCGACCTCAACGGATCGCAGCGGAAACCAGGATCGGAATGGGACGCCGCGGCCAAGGATTTCGCCCGGCTCGCGGCCGACGCGCAGAAGGCGGCGCTGAAGAAGGACGGCGCGGCCTTCTCAACGGCCGCCAACGCCTTGGCCGACACCTGCACTGCCTGCCACACCAAGTACAAGCCGAAGAGCTAGATCAGCCCGGCGCGCGGCGACGAGGGGTCCGCGTAAGACCGCTTGGCCATCCGCCCAGCCAGATAGGCTTCGCGCCCCGCGATGACCGCGTGCTTCATGGCCACGGCCATGCGGATCGGGTCCTGCGCTTCAGCGATCGCGGTGTTCATCAGGACCGCGTCGCAGCCGAGTTCCATGGCCAGGGTGGCGTCGGACGCCGTGCCGACGCCGGCGTCGACCAGCACCGGCACCTTCGACTGCTCGATGATCAGGCCGAGGTTCAGGAAATTCTGGATGCCGCGCCCCGATCCGATCGGGGCGGCGGCCGGCATGATGGCGGCGGCGCCGGCTTCCTCGAGTTTCAGGGCGTAGACCGGGTCGTCCGAGCAATAGACCATGACCTGGAAGCCCTCGGAGATCAGCAGCTTGAGCGCGCGCAGCGTCTCTTCCATGTCAGGCAGCAGGTGCTTGGTGTTTGACAGGACCTCCAGCTTCACCAGGTCCCAACCGCCGGCCTCTCGGGCCAGCCGCAGGGTCCGCACGGCCTCCTCGCCGGTGAAGCACCCCGCGGTGTTGGGGAGGAAGGTGAAGCGGTCGGGCTTCACATAGTCGACCAGCATGGGCTGGCTGGGATCCGACAGGTTCACCCGACGTAGCGCCACGGTGACGATCTCGGCCCCGGCCGCCTCGGCGGCGGCGGCGTTCTGGGCGTAGTCCTTGTACTTGCCCGTGCCCACGATCAGGCGCGAGCGGAACGTCCGCCCGGCGACTGTCCAGGTATCCCGAGCCAAGGTGTCCTCAAGCTGTTGGGCTCCGTCCATCTCAGCCGCCTCCGATGAAGTGCACGATCTCGATCCGGTCGCCGTCGGCGAGCGCCGTCTTTCCATAGGCCGAGCGGGGCACGATCTCCAGATTGCGCTCCACGGCGACCTTTCGGGCGTCCAGCCCCAGCGCCGCCACGAGGCCCGCCACGTCGGAAAGGCCGGCGAAGGCGCGCGGTTCTCCGTTTATGGTCAGGGTCATGGTCGAGCGGCCTCCGGTGCGGTTGCTTGTGGCCTTCGCCGCAGCCCGGTACAAGACGCCGGAATCGACGGCGGAGCCGAATGTCGAAACCGATCTATGTGCTGAGCGGCCCCAATCTCAACCTCCTGGGGACCCGCGAGCCGGAGATTTACGGTCACCAAACCCTGGAAGACGTGAAGCGGCTCTGCGAAGCCCGCGCGTCTGCTTTGGGCTGCACGGTCGTTTTCCGCCAATCCAACCACGAGGGCGAGCTGATCGACTGGATCCAGGAGGCGCGCGAGACAGCCTGCGCCCTGGTGATCAATCCGGCCGGCTATGGCCACACCTCGGTGGCGATCCTCGACGCATTGAAGATGCTCGAGGTTCCGGTGATCGAGTGCCACCTGTCGAACCCCGCCGCACGCGAGGCGTTCCGCCATCAGACTTACGTGTCGCTCGCGGCCACCGGCGTCGTCGCCGGGTTCGGCGCCGCGAGCTATGAACTGGCCGTCGAGGCCGCCGCGGGCCTGCTCCGCAAAGCCTGAAGACGAAGAAGCGAAGGTATTTCCATGGCTAGCCCTCCCAAGGCCCCCGCCGCCGATCCGATCGACGCGCGCCTGGTGCGCCGACTGGCCGACATCCTGACGGAGACCGGCCTGTCCGAGATCGAGGTCGAGCATGCGGGCCTGAAGATCCGCGTGGCCAAGCAGCTGACCAGCGGCCCGGCCCAGGTGACCTACGCCGCCCCGGTCCACGCCGCGCCGGCCGCCGCTGCGCCTGCGGCCGCTCCAGCCGCCGCCGAGGCGGCCCCGGCCGCTCGCGCCAAGGGCGACGAGGTGAAGTCGCCGATGGTCGGGAGCGTCTACCTGCAGCCGGAGCCCGGCTCCGACGCGTTCGTGAAGGTCGGCGA
>Ga0207711_10001592_pt1 | contig 20982 bp, 12 predicted proteins | sample KBSS34metaG_FD_184401 | JGI IMG/M metagenome (GOLD analysis project Ga0207711, IMG submission 184401) | Switchgrass rhizosphere microbial communities from Kellogg Biological Station, Michigan, USA - KBS S3-4 metaG (SPAdes) (version 2) | ecosystem: Host-associated > Plants > Roots > Rhizosphere...
ATCAGCAGGTAGCCCACCAGCACGAGAATCAGCGCGGCAGGCAGCAGCCAGGTGATCTGCCCGCCGATCTCGTTCTCGAACAGGCGGAAGAGTCCCGTGGCGCCCCACATGCTGACGCCGTTGGCGTTGCCGCCGCCTCCGGTGACGCTGCCGACCTCGTTGCCGGTCAGCCGGCCGAAGCCGTTGTAGCCGAAGGTGAGTTCCAGGAAGGAGTTGGTCTGGGATCCACCGATATAGGGCCGCATGGATGCCGGAACCAGCTCGACGATCGCCACCCACCAGCCGGCAGACACCACCATCGCACCGAGCCCGGCGAGCGCATGCAGCAGCCGCTTGCCGATCTTGAGGGGCGACGCCCACAGGAACGCCAGCGCGATCGGCGGGACGATGAGCAGCACCTGCAGCTGCTTGGTCAGGAAGCCGAGGCCCACCATGACGCCGGCCCAGAGCATCCAGCGCAGTTTGCCGTCGTCGATGGCGCGCAGGGTGAAGTAGGCCGCGAGGGTGAGCAGCAGCACGAGCAGTGCGTCGGGATTGTTGAAGCGGAACATCAGCGCCGCCACCGGTGTGAGCGCGAGCACGGCGCCGCCGAGCAGGGCGGTTCCGGCCGAGAAGCGGCGGCGAAGCGTGGCGTACAGCACGCCGACCGTGGCCACGCCCATCAGCGCCTCAGGCAGCAGGATGCTGAACGAGCTCAACCCGAAGATTCGCACCGAGAGCGCCATCAACCACAGGCTGGCCGGCGGCTTGTCGACGGTGATCGAGTTGCCCGCATCGGAGGAACCGTAGAAGAACGCCTCCCAGTTGACCGACCCCGCCTGCGCGGCCGCCGAGTAGAACGAGTTGGCCCAGCCGCTGGCCGAGAGATCCCAGAGGTAGAGCAGGGCGGTGAGCGCCAGCAGGGCGAGAAGTGCGGGCCGCTCCCAGCGGGCGGCATCGGGTCGGCCGCGCACGGCACGGAGAGCAGCCGTGCGCGCGCGGTCGCCGAGCCCGGGGCGCGGCCCGTCGGGAGCGAGCTGCTCCGGGGCGGTGGTCGTGGTCATCAGGCACTCACTTTCCTTGTCGGGTTGTTGAGTCCGCGCAGCAACGCTTCACGCGTCGTGACTTCGCGGCGGACAAGTGGGATGGGCTCGGCGGGCTCCCGCTGCGAACGGAAGACCCAAAGCCGGAAGAGCACGAAGCGCACGACCGTCGCCAGCAGGTTCGCGGCGGTGAGCACGGCGAGCGACGCCAGGGACGACGCATCTGGCCGTATCAGATGCAGCAGCGCCAGCGAGCCGCTGGTGATCCCCCACGCGATGCCGAACACGATCAGCCCCTGGAACTGATGCCGCACCACCCCGCGCCGCCCACGCACCCCGAAGGTGAAGCGGCGGTTCGCCGTGACGTTCGCGATCGCAGTGACGAGCAGCGCGAGGAAGTTCGCGACTTGCCCCGGCACGGCGAGTTGGAAGAGCAGGTACAGCAGCGCGTAGGCGATCGTCGAGGCGACGCCGACGGCGGCAAAGCGCACCACCTGGCCGAAGAAGCTGGGCACGCGGGGAGCCTCGAGCGGATGCCGCCCCAGCTCGGCGTAGATCCGCTCGAGGGGGATGCGGCCGGCCGCGATCGACCGCCCGACCCGCACCATCCCCTTGAGGTCGTCGAGCGCCGTGGCGCGGATGTCGACCGAACTCTGCGCGTCGTCGACCCAGTCCACCGGCACCTCGTGGATGCGCAGCCCGGCCCGCTCGGCGATCACCAACAGTTCGGTGTCGAAGAACCATCCGGTGTCGTGCACGTGCGGCAGCACCTGCTCGGCGACGTCGTGCCGCATCGCCTTGAAGCCGCACTGCGCGTCGCTGAAGCTGACACCGAGGTAGCGGCGCAGCAAGAAGTTGTAGCCGCGCGAGATGAACTCGCGCTTCGGCCCGCGCACCACGCGCGAGTTGGCCGACAGGCGGGTGCCGATCGCAACGTCGGAATGGCCCGACAGCAGCGGCGCGATCAGCGGCGGCAGCGCACGCAGATCGGTCGACAGGTCCTCGTCGAGGTAGGCGACGACCTCGGCCTCGCTCTCGAGCCAGGCTCGCTTGAGCGCCCGGCCGCGTCCCTTCTCGGCGAGATGGATGCTGCGCACCCCCGGCAGCTCGAGCGCCAGCTTGTCCGCCACCACCGGGGTCGCATCGGTGGAGGCGTTGTCGGCGATCGTGATGCGCCATGGCTCATCGAACAGCGCGCCGAGTGACTCGTGCAGGGTACGGATGCTGTGCTCGAGCGTCGCCTGCTCGTTGAAGACGGGCACCACCACGTCGAGCCGGAGTCGGTCAGAAGGCGGTCGCTCGGAATCGGTCATGACCCGATGCTCGGCGAGCGGGCTATGCCGATCGCTGGTGAGGGCTATGAACCGGCTATGCCCGTGTCGGCGGTGACGACCTCATCGCCGCGCGACGCCGAGTCGCAAGCGTCAATAGTCGCCTAGCGTCCGGTGAGAGCCATAACGACGAACACGATCCCAACCAGGACAATCGCGAACGCGCCAACGCGCGTCGTCCCCGCGGTTGCGCGGATTGAACTCTCACTGGCTTCGAGTTGCCGGTTCAGCAGGTGAGACAAGGGCGCCGCGAAGCCAATCGCGAAAGCCCCCAAAAGGACAACTCCTAGACCTGTTACGAGCAACAACAACAAAGCTTGCCCCCTCCTAGCATCAATGAAGGGGGACTGTCCCGCGATGCTCGACGATCGAACAACATCATGGCCATGGCAGGTATCCAGAACGAATTAGAGCCAAGGTCTCTTGGGAAAGTTGAGTCAACTCAAGAGCCCGTTCGGGGACACCCGGAGCCTCGTCATGGGCATCTTCAAGCACCCAGGTCCCGATGAACGACACGTCTGCCTCCGACGGCGCAGTTCGAGCCAAGATCTCGATGAGTCGTGCCAAAGAACTGTCGCTCGCATAGAACGACTCGATCCAAGCGTCGAGTGAATCGAGCTCGTCGTATTGGGGGTCAGACAGCAGTTCGGTGGAAAGCACGATTCCGCCGCGGCGCCGATAGCTCCACCATGTGCAGGCCAACTCCTCCTCGGTCAACAGGAACCCATCTCTACACCTGCTCGAGCGCCGCCAGCAGGTCGCCGAGCAGGTCGTCGACCCCTTCGATGCCCACCGACAGCCGCACCACGTTCTCGGGGATCTCGAGCGCCGTGCCCTTCACCGAGGCGTGCGTCATCTCGGCCGGGTAGCACATCAGCGACTCCACGCCGCCGAGCGACTCCGCGAGCTGGAACAGCTTCGTCGACTCGGCGAGCTTGCGCGCTGCCGCACCGTCGGCGAGCTGCAGCGAGATCATCCCGCCGAAGTGCTTCATCTGACGGGCCGCCAGCTCGTGGCCCGGGTGGTCGGGCAGGCCCGGGTAATACACGTGGTTGACCTTGGGATGCCCCACCAGCTTCTCGGCGATGGTCTGCGCGTTCGACGAGTGGCGGTCCATGCGCACGGCCAGCGTTTTGATGCCTCGGATGGTGAGCCAGGCATCCATCGGGCCGGAGACCGCGCCGACCCCGAACTGCAGGAAGGCCACCTTGTCGGCCAGGCTCTCACCACCGATCAGCGTGTCATTCTTCACGACGATCGCCCCACCGAGCACGTCGCTGTGTCCACCGAGGTACTGGGTAGTGGAGTGCACGATCACGTCGGCTCCGAGCGAAAGGGGGCGCTGCAGGTAGGGCGACGCGAAGGTGTTGTCGACCACGACGATCGCCCCGGCCGCATGCGCGAGCTCGGCGACACCGGCGATGTCGGTGATCTTCATCAGCGGGTTGCTCGGGGTTTCGACCCAGACCACCTTGGTGGCGCCGGGGCGGATGTGGGTCTTCACGGCATCCAGGTCGCTCATGTTGACGGTCGAGAGCGAGACCCCCCAGGGCACCAGCGTGCGATCGACCAGCCGGTGCGAGCCGCCGTAGACGTCGTTGCCCATCAGCACGTGATCGTTCGGATGCAGGATCGCGCGCAGCAGCGCGTCTTCACCGGCGAGACCGCTGGCGAAGCTGAAGGCACGGTCGCCGCCTTCCAGCGCGGCCAGCAGCGACTCGAGCGAGGAGCGCGTCGGGTTGCCGCCGCGCGCGTACTCATACCCGTTGCGGAAGCCCCCGATGCCGTCCTGCACGAACGTGGTCGTGAAGTACACCGGCGGGATCACAGAACCCGTCGTCGGGTCGAACTCCTGCCCGGCGTGGATGGCGGTGGTGCTGAAGTCGGGTCGTGCGGTGTCGGGCATGGTGCCGTTTCTGTCGGTGCTAGCTGTTGAGGAAGGTGAGCAGATCGTGCCGGGTCAGGACGGCGGCGGGCTTGCCGTCGTCGGTGACCATCAGCGCGTCGGCATCGCGCAGGTGCTCGCGCGCCGATTCGACCGACTCGTGCTTTCCGATCAACGCGAAAGGCGGCCCGATCAATCCCGAGACCGGGTCGGTGAGGGCGGCGCGCCCGCTGAAGACCGCGTCGACCAGGCTCTTCTCGTCGATCGAGCCGACCACCTCGCCCATCACGACCGGCGGCTCGGCGCTCAGCACCGGCACCTGCGAGACGTCGAACTCCTTGAAGATGCCGATCACATCGCGCACGGTGTCGCTCGGGTGGGCGTGGATGAACTCCGGCAGCAGGCCGTCTTTGCTGCTCACGATGTCACCAACGGTCTTGCCTTCGTCGGCGGGCAGAAAACCGTAGCTGCGCATCCAGGCGTCGTTGAAGATCTTGCCCAGGTAGCCGCGCCCGCCGTCGGGCAGCAGCACGACCATGATGTCTTCGGGGCCGAGCGTGCGAGCGACCTTGAGGGCGGATGCCACGGCCATCCCGCTCGAACCCCCGACCAGCAGCCCCTCTTCGCGCGCAAGGCGGCGGGTGAGCTCGAACGACTCGGCGTCGGATGCCGCGACGATCTCATCGACGACCGTTGGATCGTAGGCGGTGGGCCAGAAGTCCTCGCCGACGCCCTCGACCAGGTACGGCCGCCCGGTGCCGCCTGAGTACACCGATCCCTCGGGGTCGGCGCCGATGACGCGCACCCGCCCGCCCGAGACCTCTTTGAGGTACTTGCCGACCCCGCTGATCGTGCCGCCGGTTCCGACGCCCGCGACGAAGTGGGTGATGAGCCCGTCGGTCTGCTCCCAGATCTCGGGACCGGTGGTCTCGTAGTGGCTGAGCGGTCCATTCGGGTTCGAGTACTGATCGGGCTTGAACGCGCCAGGGATCTCGCGGGCGAGCCGGTCGCTCACCGAGTAGTAGCTCTCGGGGCTGTCGGGCGCGACCGCCGTCGGGCACACGACGACCTCGGCGCCGTAGGCGATCAGCGTGTTGCGCTTGTCTTCGCTGACTTTGTCGGGGCAGACGAAGACGCAGCGGTAGCCGCGCTGCTGCGCCACCAGAGCCAGCCCGATGCCGGTGTTGCCGCTGGTCGGCTCGACGATCGTGCCGCCGGGCTTGAGCTTGCCCTCGCGCTCGGCCGCTTCGATGATGCGCACGGCGATGCGGTCTTTGCTCGAGCCGCCGGGGTTCAGGTACTCGATCTTGGCGAGCACCGTCGCTTGAATACCCTCGGTCACCCGGTTGAGCCGGACCAGGGGCGTGTGCCCGATCAGGTCGAGAACGGTCTCGGCGTAGTCCATGCAGCGAGCCTAGTTGCGGGGTGCTGCGTGTTACGGAGTCAGCCGCCCCGTGGTCGTGGCGTTGCGCCAGGTGGCACACCTGGCCGCGATCTCATTCAGCCGAAACGTTGACAGAGCAAAGATCCCCAAGAATCCCGCACCGAGAAGGACAAGATGCAGGTCCATTCGCTGACCGTCGACTGAGACCGACACGGTAAGTCCCCGGTAGACCCAGGACGACCAGAGGGCTTTGCTCCTCACCGGCCCGACCACGGGCTCGTTGAGCGCGGACCAAGGGAACATCCAGTCAGGCTTCTCCGGGTCATTCCATCGCCAGGCAGATATGCCGTACTCGTCGAGTACGAAACACAGTGCTCCCCATGTCGAATCCCGCGTGCCGCCGTCGAGTTCGTTGAGACGAGCGAGGTCATCCGACAGGGCTCCCGTGCGGGTTGATGATTCGACGATTGCTCCCGGCATGACACGACGTAGTCGTTGGCGTCGAATGAACACAGGAATGCGGAGCACAGCAGACAATCCGCAGAGAGGAACTGTCAGAAGCAATCCCCAGCCGATGCCGTTGAGGCGGGCGTTTTCGAGCGAGGCGAACGTGGGCAAACTCACGATCGCGACGCCGATAAGGGCCATGGCCGGGACAACGATCCACGAGGCGTTGAAACCGCGGGGCATCACTAGGCGATGACCAGCGAGCTCGGCTCGGGGTGCTCGCCGGCGCCGGCCAGTACTTTGGCGCCGATCTCTTGCCGGTGGTCGATTGCCAGGCCGATGTCGCGGGCCAAGGCCGGGCGCGTCTTGACCAGTGTGTCGACGAGGGTCACCGGCAGGAACAGCACGGCGAGCTCGTCGACTACGACGGCGTTCACCCCGACGGCCTGGCGGGTGAGAGCGGTCAGGCCCAGCAGATCATCCTTCTTGAGTTGGACGATCGGATATTGCGCGCCCTCGGGCCCGGGCACGCTCAGCTGCACGACGCCCGACACGATGATGCGCAGACCATCCGGAACCGTTCCGATCTTCTGCACCCGCTCGCCGTCGCCGTAGCGCTCGAGCTTGACGTGGTGCTGGTAGGTGTCGACGTCCTCGGGGGTCAGATAGAGATAGGGCGCAACCCGGGTCAGTATGTGCTTGGTGCGCTCGGCGGTCGCATAGTTGTCGGTGAGGTCGCGGTCCATGTGCAGCCCCCTGCGCCGGGCGGCGTACCAGAGGCGCGTGCGGAATGCGGCGAGCGTCATGTACGACTTGCCGGGCGCCGTGAGAGCGATGTTGATCTCGTACCAGCTCTTGCCGATCGGGATCGCGTAGGGCTGGCTGTCGGGGTGCACGTTGGGCAGATCGCTGGCGACGGACACCATGAGGTCCATCACCTCTTGCGGCGGATCGTCAGTGGCGAACCGGACGTCGGTCGACGTCTCCCAGGGGTCGGTCGCGCGACTGAGGTTGGTGAACGATTCACCCGCCAGGTTCGAGTTCGGAATGATGATGATCCCGTTAGCGGAGTCGATGTGCGTCGCGCGCCAGTTCATGACGACGACGCGGCCCTTGCCGCTCGGTGTCACCAGGTAGTCACCGAGTTCGAACGGCTGCTCGAACACCAGGAACAGACCACTGAGCAGTGAGCCGACGGCATTCTGCAGCGCGAGGCCGATGACGATCGAGCCGACGCCCAGCGCCGTGAAGAAGCCGCCGATGTCGGCGCCCCACACCCATCCGAACAGAACGGCGGCGCAGATCAAGACCAGCAGCACGCGCGCGATCTCGACGAAGATCGAAGGGATGCGGTTGCGCCAGGTGCCCTGCCTGGCCGTCACGAATACGGCAAGGTTCAGGCCGCCGAGCAGCACCAGGATCACCACGAACCCGAACGCCGTCGCGACCACCTTCGCCCAGGTGAATCCGGCGTTCGGGCCGCCGCTTTGCGGGATCTGCGTGAACAGGATGAGCACCGCCCCCAGCGGCGCCAGGATGTTCCGGGTGATCAGCACGATCCGGGCACCCGGGTTCCCCGAGCGCACCATCGAGGTGTGCACCTCGCCGAGCACGAGCAGCACGATCGGCAGCCCGATGATGACCGTGAGGGCGGGCCAGAACCACGGCTGGGTGAAGATGTTCACGGGCGGTCCATGATCACAGGTGTTCGCATCACAGCGGTTCGCATCACAGCGGCGCCGCCTCTGGTGAGGTGCTCGCCGGCTTCTGCTCGTCGTCGACGGCGGTCGGATCGATCCGCCAGACCCGCTGGTTGCCGCTGGGGGTCGCCACGACGCCCGAGTCGGTGAAGGGCAACTGGTCGGCGATCTTGTCGACGACCCGCTGGGTGACGAAGATGCCCGCCTCATTGGCCCCGCCTTGCAGGCGGAACGCCAGGCTCACGGCGTCGCCCCACAGGTCGTAGACGACCTTCGATCGTCCCACCAGGCCGCTCGAGACCGTCCCGGTGTCGATGCCCGCACGGATCGCCAGTTTCACGCCCTGCTGCGCGCCGAAGTGCTCGACGATCTGCTGCATGTCGATGGCGAACATCACCGCACGGCGCGCATTGTCGACGCGCGGCACGACCAGTCCGCAGCTGGCCAGGTAGCCCTGTCGGGTCGAGCGCACCCGCTCGACGCCGTGGTCGTCGGCGGCGTCGTCGAAGGCGCGGAAGATGTCATTGAGGGTCTCGAGCGCCTTCTCGGACGATCCGAGCGTCGCGCTGTATTCCTCGAAGCCGACGATGTCGGCGAAGAGGACCGTGACCTCCTGGTGGTCTTCGACGATCGTCTTCGCGCCCTCTTTGAAGCGCTTGGCGAGCGTGTCGGGCATGAGCGTCTGCAGCAGTTGCTCGTTCTCGGCCTTCTGCTGCTCGATGAGGGCGGCTCTCAGTTCGAGACTTCGCGACATGTCGTTGAACGCCGACTCCACGTCGGCGAGCTCGTCGCTGCCGCCCGGCACGACCTGCACACCCGACTCGCCGGCCGCGATCCGCCGGGCCGCGTCGCGAAGCCGGCGCAGGGGTCGAACCGCAGCACCGGCGATGATCACCGAGATGATCGACACGATGGCCACGATGATCGCCGCCGAGATCGCCAATCGCGTGGTGAAGTCGTTGACCGGGCCGAGGGCCTCGTCGGTGTCGATCTCGGCGACGATCACCCAGCGCAGATCGGGGTCGGGCAGATTCAGCGGAGCGTAGGCCGCGACCGTGCTGCCGCCGAGATAGCCGTTGGTGGTGATCGTGCCCGTCTTGCCCTGCTGGGCGAGGGCCACGGCCTGCGTCTTCACCGGTTGGATGCCGAGGCTCTCTTTGCGGGCCACCGCCTCCTGCGCCTGCTGCGTGGTCAGGCCCGAGGCCATGGCCTCTTTGAGGTAGGCCTTCGGGTTCTCGGCCAGGTCGCGTGACAGCGATCGCATGTAGCCGTCGTCGCCGACCAGGTACGCCTCGCCCGTCTTGCCCAGGCCGCTCTTCTGCCAGCTGAGCCCGCCGGTCATCACCTCGTCGATCCTGGATGCCGGCAGCTGCACCGCGATCGCCCCGACGATCTTGTCCGCGCCGGCCAGGGGGGCGACGACCCAGGCGGTCGGCGCATCCAGCGCAGGAGCGTAGGGCTTGAAGTCGGTGAACACCACCGAGTCGAGCCGGTTCTGCGACATCGCCTGGTCGAAGCCGGTGGCCAGGCTGGTGAAGCTGTACGCCCCCGATGTCAGGCTCGCCCCGAGATCGACGTGCTTGCCCACCGTGTAGACGACCCGGCCGCCCGAGTCGATGAGCGCCAGATCGCCGAACTTGAGCAGTGACGCCATGCGGCTGAGGTAGTCGTGGAACTTCGCGCTGGCCGCCGACCACGCGCTGCCGTCGCCCGCGTCGCCCAGCGTCGCGGGATCTTTGGCCAGCGCGTAGTGGTACAGCAGGTAGCGCGCGGCAGGATCGCTCGGCAAGAAGCTCGACGCGTCGGCCGTCTTGCCGGTCGCCTTCTGCAGCTTCGGGCCGAAGACGTCGGTGAAGTAGCTGCGCAGTTGGGCCTCTTGCGCGTCGGTCAGGACATTCGGGGTACTGGAGACGACGGCTCCCGCCGAGGTGGACGAACCCGACTCGGGCACGCTGCCCGCGGTCTTCGGGGTGCTGGCGGCCGCGGCATCCAACTCGTCGAATGCGCTCGAGAACGACTGCTCGGCGTCGACGACGGCCGAGTCGCGGCTGGCCAGCAGCAGCGAGCTCTGGATCGAGTCGAACAGCGAGGTGACCTCGCGCGCGCGAGAATCGCGCACTTCGACCAGCCGTTCGAAGGCGGCGGCCTTGAGCGACTCGGTGCCGTTGACATAGCCGATGATGCCCACCACCAGGTTCGACCCGATGCTCACCGCGAGCAGCATTAGCAGGATGAGCGACTTGATGCTCAGGGTGCTGTTGCGGGGCGCGCGCGCAGGCTTCGCATCACCTGTGGCGTCGTGCGTCACCCTGGGCCTCCGCGCTGCAGGTCAAAGTAGGAACGCCCCACTCTAACGAGTGCGGCAACGCGGTACTAGCGCCCTTCTGGGGCTCCGATCAGGCCTTTCAGCGCGCGGAGCGGGATGCCCATCCAATCGGGACGGTGGTCGGCTTCATAGGCGACCTCGTAGACCGCCTTGTCGATCTCGTAGGCGCGCAGCAGGGTCACCATGGGCTCCGCACGGTCGAAGCCGTAGCCGAACAGGAAGGCGATCTGATTGCGCCGCACCCAGTCGTCGGCGAGCGCCGCCTCGTCGACCGAGGGGTCGAGCGAGATCACCCCGGTGAGGGCCGGGATCGAGTGGGCGACGTAGTCGAGCGAGCGCAGCATCCCGGCCAGATCGCGCAGCGGGGAGTCGAGGCGGATGCGGTCCTCAAGCGGCTGCGACGGCTCGCCCTCGAAGTCGATGATCTTCCATCCCGCGGTGGTGCGCAGCGTCTGCCCGAGGTGGAAGTCGCCGTGGATGCGCTGCACGGCGACGGGCACGCTGCGGTCGATCCGGTCGTAGGCCGCCCGCGCGCCGTCGGCGTAGTCGGCGACCTCCGGATGCGCGGCCACGACCTCATCGAGCCGGCGGTTCAGGCGCGCCACCAGGGCTTCGAGGTCTTCCCGCCCCCACACCGCGGTCGGCAGCAGTTCGCGCATCCGCGAGTGCACCGCGAGCGTCGCCGCGCCGAGCCGCTCGGCCTCGCCCGCGAAGTCGCCGCCCGCCTCCCGGGCCCGCACGGCGTCGTCGCGCAAGGCCCGGACGCTCGCTCTCGCCGTGTCCCAGCCGTCGGTCGCGGAGCGCTGGAAGAGCCCGGCCATGGCCAGATCGAAATCGCCGCTTCGGATCGAGCCGAGCAGAGGCGAGATCTCGTCCGAACCCGCGAGGGTCAGCGCCTCCTGCACCTCGATGTCGGGGTTCACCCCCGGTGCCAGCCTGCGGAAGAACTTCACCAGGGCGTCGCCGGCGACGACCGAGGTGTTGCTCTGCTCGGCTCCGAGCAGCACGTTGTCGACCCCCGGCTCGAGCGCGAAACCGGGCAGGCGGTCGAATCGGATGTCGTCGGGCGGCTGGGCGCCGTCCTCGAAGCCGCTCAGCAGCACCGCCCGCGCCTCGGGGTCGTGCAGCGCGTCGTACACGTACCGAGTGCGGTCGTCGACGATCGCGGCGCCGATGAATCCGTACGACAGGTCTTCTCGCGGCTCGCTGCGGTACGACAGCGGCACATTGTAGACCGCGGGATCCGCTCCGCACAGAACCGACACGATCTCGAAGCGAACGCCGGGATCGGACGAGGGATCACTCAGCCAGGCCAGCGGCTGCACCCCGGTCACCGTGATCTGCTGCGAACCCGCGAACCAGCGCTGTCGGGCCAGGTAGGCCGCGAGTTCGGGCCGTTCCGTCGAGGTGCTCATTCGCTCGCTCCTCTCGCCGATCCGGCATCCAATAGCCGGAACCAGTAGAAGCCGTACCCCGCCAGGGTCAGCAGATAGGGCAGCTCGCCGATCGACGGGAACTCGACGCCGCCGAGCATCTCGACCGGCCGGCGGCCCGTGAACTGATGAAGATCGAGTTCGACCGGCTGCGGGAAGCGCGAGAGGTTGTTGACGCAGAGCATCACATCGTCGCCGTCTTCTCTCAGGTACGACAGCACCGAGGGATTGCTGCCGCCGAGGTCGAGAAAAGAGCCGCGGCCGAACGCGGTGTGCTGCTTGCGCACGTAGATCATCCGGCGGGTCCACTGAAGCAACGACGAGCTGCTGGCTTGCTGGGCCTCGACGTTGATCGCCTGGAATCCGAACACCGGATCCATGATCACCGGCAGCGACAGCCGTCCCGGGGTCGCAGCCGAGAAGCCGGCGTTGCGGTCGGGAGTCCACTGCATCGGCGTGCGCACGCCGTCGCGGTCTCCCAGCCAGATGTTGTCGCCCATCCCGATCTCGTCGCCGTAATAGAGCACGGGCGAACCGGGCAGGCTGAGCAGCAGAGCGGTGAACAGCTCCATCTGGTTGGTGTCGTTGTCGAGCAGCGGGGCCAAACGACGCCGGATGCCGATGTTCGCCTTCATGCGCGGGTCGGTGGCGTACTCGTTCCACATGTAGTCGCGGTCTTCGTCGGTCACCATCTCGAGCGTCAGCTCGTCGTGATTGCGCAAGAAGATGCCCCACTGGCAGTGCTCGGGAACGGTCGGCGTCTGCTCGAGGATCTCGCTGATCGGATACCGCGACTCCCGCCGCACCGACATGAAGATGCGCGGCATCACCGGGAAGTGGAAGCACATGTGGCACTCGTCGCCCCCGACCGCGGGATCGCCGAAATAGTCCACGACGTCGGCCGGCCACTGGTTCGCCTCGGCCAGCAGCACGCGTCCCGGGTATGCGGCGTCGACATGCGCCCGCACCTTCTTGAGGAATTGGTGGGTGCGCGCGAGGTTCTCGCTGCTGGTGCCCTCCTCCTCGTAGAGGTAGGGCACGGCATCCAGCCGGAACCCGTCGACCCCGCGGTCCAGCCAGAAGTCGAGAGCGCTCAACATCGCGTCGTGCACGGCCGGATTCTCGAAGTTCAGGTCGGGTTGGTGACTGTAGAAGCGGTGCCAGAAGTACTGCTGGCGCACCGGGTCCCATGTCCAGTTCGAGGTCTCGGTGTCGACGAAAATGTTGCATACGTCTGCGTACCGCGTGTCGGTCTCCGACCACACGTAGAAGTCGCCGTATGGGCCGTCGGGGTCGGACCGCGATGCCTGGAACCACGGATGCTGGTCGGAGGTGTGGTTCATGACCACGTCGATGATCACCCGGATGCCGCGGGCGTGCGCCGCGTCGAGGAAGAGCTGGAAGTCGTCGATCGTTCCGATATCCGGCGCCACGGCCGTGTAGTCGGCGACGTCGTATCCGCCGTCTTTGAGCGGCGAGGGGAAGAACGGCGGAAGCCACACGCAGTCGACGCCGAGCCACTCGAGATAGTCCAGTTTCTCGGTCAGGCCCTTGAGGTCGCCGACCCCGTCTCCCGATGAATCGCGGAACGATCTGATCAGGACTTCGTAGAAGACCGCCGACTTGAACCAGTCAGCATCGCTGCGATCCAGACCCCCCTCAGTGACCGCCATCCTCCGACGCTAGCCCGGTGGCGGCGTCGACCGCAGCCCTTTGGACCGTCCTTTCAGCCAATTGCTCCGCAAAGAGCTTGGAGTAGATGCCATCGTTCGTGAGCAATTCCGAGTGCGTTCCGCTCTCGACGATGCGGCCCGCCTCGACCACGAAGATCACATCGGCGGCCACGACCGTCGAAAGCCGGTGCGCGATCGCGATCGTCGTGCGGCCGCGCGCCGCCTGGTCGAGCGCGCTCTGCACGACGCGTTCCGACACGGTATCGAGTGCGCTGGTCGCCTCGTCGAGGATCAGCACCGCGGGGTCCTTGAGCAGCACCCGGGCGATCGCGACCCGTTGCTTCTCGCCACCGCTGAGCCGATATCCGCGCTCGCCCACGACGGTGTCATAGGCATCGGGGAACGAGACGATCGTGTCGTGGATGTTCGCGGCCTTCGCCGCGGCCACGAGTTCGTCATCGCTCGCCCCCGGCTTCGCGTAGCGAAGATTCTCGGCGATCGTGGCATGGAAGAGGTAGGTCTCCTGGCTCACGATGCCGATGGAGTCGATCAGCGACTCCTGCTGCAGTTCGCGCACGTCATCGCCGGCGAACAGCACGGCGCCTGCCGTCACGTCGTGCAGCCGGGGCACCAGGTACGAGACGGTGGTCTTGCCGGCTCCCGACGGTCCGACGAAGGCGGCGTACTGCCCGGGCTCGATGTCGAAGCTGACCTCTTTGAGGGTGGCCGGCGAGTCGGCCGGGGCATCCGGGTAGCGGAAGACCACCTTGTCGAACTGCACACGGCCGAGCTTGCTCGCGGTGACCGGGCGGGCATCCGGGGCGTCGGAGATCTGCGGCACGAGGTCGAGATACTCGAAGATGCGGGCGAACAGCGCCTGCGAGGTCTGGAGGTCGAGGGCGACGCGAAGAAGGCCCATCAACGGGAAGAGCAGTCGCGCCTGCACGGTGGTGAACGCGACGATGGTCCCTGGCGTGACCTTCACCTCGTGGAAGAGCAGCCACGCCGCCACCAGGTAGATCACCGCAGGGATCACCGACAGGAACACGCTGACGATCGCGAAGAACCACTGGCCGCTCATCTGCTGCTTGATCTGCAGCATGATCTGGTTCTCGTTCTCGGCCTCGTAACGGCCGATCTCGGACTTCTGCTGGTTGAAGCTCTTCGCAAGCAGGATGCCCGACACGCTCAACGTCTCTTGCGTGATCGCCGTCATCTCTGACAGCGACTCCTGGGTCTTGGTCGCGATGCGGGCGCGCACCTGGCCGACCCGGCGCTGGGCGATCACCAGAATCGGGAGCAGGATGACGGCGACGATCGTCATCTGCCAGCTCAGCACCAGCATGGCGACGAACGCCGCGATCACCGTGACCGTATTGCCGACCACACTCGAGATCGTGTTGCTCAGCACTCCGGCCACGCCGCCGACATCGTTCTGCAGTCGGGACTGGATGATGCCGGTCTTGGTGCGCGTGAAGAACGCCAGCTCCATGGCCTGCAGGTGCGAGAACAGCCGGATGCGCAGCGCCCCCATCACGCTGTTGCCGACGCGCGCGGTGAGGTAGGTCTGCCCGACGCCGATTCCGGCCGAGGCGAGCCAGAGCAGCACCATGGCTGCGACCAGGGTCACCAGCACGGGCACGTCCGGGTGCCCGCTCGGCGGGAACAGCCCCCGGTCGAAAGCCTGCTGCGTCAGGAGCGGAGGGATCACGCTGAGCCCGGCACTGACGAGTACCAGTGCGATGGTGACGATGAGCTGCGCTCGGTATGGCCGGAAGAGTTCGCCGATCCGGCCGAGCAGGTTGGCCACCTTCGGGGCGTCGGCATTGGCCGCCTTCTGGGCCGCGACATCCCCGTAGCCGATGCGGACGGCTCCCCCGCGACCCCCGCCGCCACCGCCCCGCATGCTCACCCGCCGAGCCTAACCCCGCGCGCCGTCCCCTGTTTTGGGTGACAAACGTGTCCTCCTTTATGTGGACAGGAGGTAATATGTCTCGATAAAGTAACAGGACTGTTCGTTGTACGGCTCGGCATCTGGGACCCGATGGCCGCAACGAATGCATTCGCCACCAACCACCGCACCATTGCGGCCAGGACGTCGCCGTCTCGCGGGCGTCCGACCGTACCCAGGAGACCAGAACCGTGCATCCACCCTCGGACTTCGAGTCGTTCCGGCAGTCGGTCGCCGACGCCGTCGAACGCGGAGATGCGACGACGGTGCGCTCGGTCATCCACCCGACGGTCCGCACTGTCGCGGTCGAGCACGGCTCGGCCTTCCGGGAGCTGGTCAGCGGCCTGCCCACCGAGATCTGGCACAACGACCCCGGAATCGCCGAGGCGATGGGCGGAAGCTTCCGGGCGCACGGATCGCCGCGCGGCAAGTCCGCCCTCGGCTACTTCCGCGCCGCCGAAGATGCCATCGCGACGACCGAGAACGTCCCGGCCCATTGCGTGGTCTCGGTGCTGATCGGCCACGCGGCCGCGCTGCGCACGCTCGGCCTTCTCGCCCAGTCTCGCGCCAAGCTCGCCGACGTCGACGTCATCATGCAGACCGAGCTCAGCACCGGCCTGCCGATGCGCATCGAATGCAACGCGCGCTGGAATCTCGAACTGGGCATGGTCGATCTCAACGAGGGTCTGCTCGAATCGGCGCGCTCTCATTTCGAAGACGCCCACGGCCATGCCGCAGAGCACCTCACACGCGCCGAGCACATCGAGTGCGTGGGGGCGATCGCCCTTCTGGATGCCATCGATGGCGAGTTCGAGCGGGCGCTTCTGCTGATCGACGAAGCGCGTGACCTGGCGGGCGGAACGGATCTGCTCCGCACCGGGTTCGCCGCGCCCGCCCTGACGGCCTCGGTCATGATTGCGAACGAGCGGGACGACCTCCGTGGTGCCGCCGAGCTCGAGCCCGACATGCTTGCGGCGTCGCGGCACAACGAATGGGATTCGTTCGCCGGCATCCTCTCTGCGCAACTGCGCGCGCTCGAAGGGCAGCCGATCGTCGCGCTCGACCTGCTGAGCAAGGCCGCGAACGGCTATGCCGCTTGGGAGACGCGCGGCATCGGGGTCGATTTCGCTCGGCTGCTTCAGGGCGCGGTGCTGCTGGGCGTCGACCACGGTGAAGAAGCATGGGCGATCCTGCAGACGCTGCGGCCGTACGAGCACCACCCGCTCTGCCCCGCACGCGTGGTCGCCCAGCTCCGGCTGGTGCACGGCGATCTCGTCGGCGCCGAGGAGGCGATCCGCGACTGCGAGACTCTCGCAGACGCGCACTGCAAACGCACGCTGGTCAGCATCCAGTTGCTGCGGGCAGCCATCGAGCTCGAGCGCGGCAACTTGGTGGTCTCGGATGTGAGTGCCGACCGGGCGTTCGTCAGCCTGGCCCGAACGGGCGCACGGCTGCCGTTGCGCGGGATCCCGGTCGCGTCGCTGTCTGCCCTCGCAAGCCGCGCCACCGCTCGGCATCACAGCGCCGAGGTGTCGCGCATGCTCGACCTGATCGTGCACGACACCGCCGGCTCGCACCGCCAGGTGCAGACCCTGAGCCCCCGTGAGCGCCTGGTGCTCGCACAGGTGCAGCGCGGGCTGACCGTCGCGGCCATCGCCACCGAGCTCTACATCTCGCCGAACACCGTAAAGACGCACCTGCGCCGGCTGTACAGCAAGCTCGGCGTCAGCACTCGCGATGAGGCGATCCGCGCGGCCCGAGCTCTGGGCCTCGACCACGAGATCACCCGCGATTCACCCGGTTCTCACCGCGACTCATCGGAGGATGCGGTGCTTTGATCGTGTCGTTGCATGCGAGCGACGGTTCCTGATCCCCGTCGCTCGGTTCGACACTGGGTGGGGCTTCCCGGCTGGTTACCGGGGGGCCCCACCCACCTTTGTCAAACCAGGCTGTCTCGCCAGGCGGCGTGCAGCTTCGAGAAGCGGCCGGTGCCGGCGATCAGTTCGGCGGGGGTGCCGTCTTCGACGATGCGGCCGTGCTCCATGACCAGCACGCGATCGGCGATCGCCACCGTCGAGAGGCGGTGAGCGATGATGACCGCCGTACGATCCGCGAGCAGCGTCGTGAGACCCTGCTGCACCAGGCGCTCGCTCGGAACGTCGAGCGATGCGGTCGCCTCATCCAGGATCAGCACAGCCGGGTCGGCCAAGAAGGCGCGCGCGAACGAGAGCAACTGCCGCTGGCCGGCCGACACGCGCCCACCGCGCTTGTTCACGTCGGTGTCGTAGCCGTCGGGCAGCGCCTCGATGAACGACTCGGCACCCACCGCCCGCGCTGCGGACCGGATCTCGTCGAACGTCGCGTCGGGCTTGCCCAGCGCGATGTTCTCGGCGACCGAGCCGCTGAACAGGTAGGCCTCCTGGGTGACCATCACGATGGCACGCCGCAGATCCTTGGGATGCAGCCGCCGCAGGTCGATCCCGTCGAGCAGCACGGCGCCCTTCGTGGGGTCGTAGAAGCGCGCCATGAGCTTGGCCAGAGTGGACTTGCCGGCTCCCGTCGATCCCACCAGCGCCACGGTCTGCCCGGCCGGGATGTGCAGCTCGAAGTCGGGCAGCACGACCCGATCGGCGTGATACGCGAACTCGACGTCGTCGAAGTCGACGGCGCCGCGCGCCTGCCACAGGTCGATGGGGTCGGTGGGGTCGGCGACGCTCGGCTCCTCTTCGAGCACGCCCGAGATCTTCTCGAGCGCGGCGGCGGCCGACTGGTAGGAGTTGTAGAAGGTCGCCATCTCTTCGAGCGGATCGAAGAACCGGCGCGTGTAGAGCACCACGGCTAGCAGCGCACCGATCTCGAATCCGCCGCCGATCACCCGGAAGCCGCCCACGAGCAGCACGATCGCCACCGTGACATTGCCGATCAGGATCAGACCCGGATCGAAGATGCCGAACAGCTGGATCACCCGCGCGTTGGCGTCTCGATACTCCTCGACCACGCCGGCGTACTCCTGCTCGTTGCGCTTCTCTTTGCGGAAGGCCTTCACCGCGCGGATGCCGGTCATGGTCTCTACGAACTGCACGATCAGGCGCGCCGAGAACACGCGCGTCGCGCGGAATCCCTCCTGCGAGCGCTTCTGGAACCACCGGGTCAGCAGGTACAGCGGAACCAGCGCGACGGCGAGCACCAGGGCGCTCCACGGATCCAGGGCGACCAGGGCGATCGCGATGAAGACCATGTAGAGCACGCCGGTGACAAGTCCGTTGATGCCCGAGTCGAAAAGATCGCGGATCGACTCGAGGTCGCTGGTCTGCCGCGCGATGATCCGGCCCGAGGTGTAGCTCTCGTGGAACTCGAGGCTGAGCTGCTGCGCGTGCTGAAAGACCCGCCTGCGCAGATCGATCAGGATCGCCTGGGTGATCCTGGCCGACAGCACGGTGAACTGCGAGATCAGCACGGCGCCGAACACGCCCGCGATCAGATAGCCGCCGACGACCAGGCCGATCGGCATCCAGTCATGGCGCTTCATGAGCGCGGGCAGACCCTGGTCGATGCCGATCGCGATCAGCGTCGGTCCGGCCACCTGGAGCGCCGTGCTGACCACGATGACGAGCAGGGTCAGCGCCACTCGCTTGCGCAGCGGGCGCAGCAGCGAGCCGAGCAGCCGCAGCGAGCGGGCCCGGATGGCGCGGCTCTCGTCGCGCGTGTACTCGGAGCGCTCTTCGCCCTCGACCCCAGTGACGGTCGTCATCGGGTCACCTCCAGCAGTTCCTTGTTGTCGTCGTCGAGCGACGAGATGACGAAGCGGTAGTGATCGTTGCTCGCCAGCAGCTCGGAGTGCCGCCCGACCGCCGTCACGCGCCCGTTCTCGAGCAGGGCGACGCGGTCGGCGAGCATCACCGTCGACGGGCGATGCGCCACGATCAGCGCGGTCGTGTTGGCCAGCACGCGCCGCAGCCCCGCCTCGACGCGTGCCTCGGTGTCGACATCGAGTGCCGACAGCGGGTCGTCGAGCACGAGCACCGAGGGCCGCGCCGCGACCGCGCGCGCGAGCGCCAGGCGCTGCCGCTGGCCGCCGGAGAGGCTGAGCCCTTCTTCTCCGACGCGGGTATCCACGCCGTCGGGCAGGTCGGCCACGAAGTCGGCCTGTGCGATCTCGAGGGCCTCGGCCAGCACGGCATCCGCTTCGGGGCCGCCGTCGGCCAGTTCCGGTCGGCCGAGCAGAACGTTGTCGCGCACCGACGCCGAGAACAGGGTAGCGTCTTCGAAGGCCATGGCGATGTGCCTCCGCAGCTCTTCGCGGGTCAGCTCGCGGATGTCCACGCCGTCGAGGGTGATCTCCCCGCCCGTCACGTCGTAGAGCCGGGTGGCGAGCGCGGTGAGCGTCGTCTTGCCCGATCCGGTGAGGCCCACCAGCGCCATCGACTCCCCCGGTTCCAGCTCGAGGTCGATGCCGTCGAGGATGTCAGGGAACTGCGCGGGCGAGTCCTGGTACCTGAAGTGCGAGCCCCGGAAGGCCAGCCGCCCCTCGGGGTGCGTGATCGTCTTCGGGTGCTCGGGATCCTGGATCGTGTTCTGCTCGTCCAGCACCTCGAACAGCCGGTCGATCGCGGTGCGGGTGTCGAAGGTCATCGACAGCAGGAAGCCGATCGATTCGATCGGGAAGCGCAGCACGGTCGCCGTCGCGAAGAACGCGAACAGCTGGCCCACGGTGAGCTGCCCGGTCGAGGCGAGCCACACGCCGCCGAACAGGCACAGGGCGAACGCGACATCCGGAACCAGCAGCAGCCACAGCCAGATGCCGGCCACCGCCTGCGCCTTCTCGATCTCGGTGCCGCGCAGACTCTCGGCCTGACGGGTGAACTTCTCGAGCGAGTACTTGCCGCGCCCGAAGGCCTTCAGCACCCGGATGCCGTGCACCGACTCCTCGACGGCCGTCGCGAGATCGCCCTGCTGGTCTTGCGACCGGCGGGCGACGATCGAGTACTTCTGCTCGAAGACATAGCCGTAGATCCAGAGCGGCACCGAGCAGACCAGGAACACCAGGCCGAGCTCCCAGCTCCAGAAGAAGAGCACGACGAAGCCGACCAGGATCGTGATGGTGTTGACCACCAGCAGCACGATGCCGAAGGCGAGCCAGCGGCGGATCAGCCCGAGGTCGCTCATCGAGCGCGAGAGCAGTTGCCCGCTCTGCCAGCGGTCGTGGAAGGCGACCGGCAGGTCTTGCAGCTTCGCGTAGAGGGAGTTGCGCAGCGAGGCCTCGACGTGCGTTCCGGGGTTGAGCACCAACCAGCGGCGCGCGGCGATGAAGCCTGCCTCGAGCACGCCGAGCACCAGCACGATCAGCGCGGCGGGCCAGATCTGTGCGCCGTCACCGCTCGACAGCGGGCCGTCGACCAGGTTCTGCAGCACCAGCGGGATGGCGAGCGAGACCAGCCCGGCCAGCAGGGCGGCGGCCATGCCCAGGATGATGCGGGGCAGGGCGGGACGCACCCAGGGCAGGATGCGGAGGATGGTGCGCACGGTCGACGCGCGATGCGTCGGTGTCGCGAACGGCGGTGTCGTGAACGGCGAAGTGGACGGTGTAGATGGCGTGTTCGACATGACTCTTCCGGAGTCGAGCGGGCGCGCGATGACGCGCGACCTGGCGGCGGTGCTGGGTGAATGGTGCGGCCGGGAGTGCTCCGACGGCCGCCGAGTTGCAGGCGGGCGGTGCCGCTACGGCAGTCGGGTGCCGACTCGGGCGCCGGGCACGGCCGGGCGGCCGATGACGACGACAGCGGACTTCTGCGCGGTCTTCCGCGTGACTCCGAACGTCTTCATGGCAGCC
>Ga0207711_10001596_pt1 | contig 20956 bp, 25 predicted proteins | sample KBSS34metaG_FD_184401 | JGI IMG/M metagenome (GOLD analysis project Ga0207711, IMG submission 184401) | Switchgrass rhizosphere microbial communities from Kellogg Biological Station, Michigan, USA - KBS S3-4 metaG (SPAdes) (version 2) | ecosystem: Host-associated > Plants > Roots > Rhizosphere...
CGAACCTCGCGGGAAACTCGGCGTAGAACGAGCGAATCTTCTCACGCTGCACGAGATCGATCAGCTTCTGCGCCTCGTCGCTCGAGACCACGAACTCCACCTCGACGCTGAGCGCGCCCGCGAGCTCGAAGAACTGAGCCTCTTGGACGACGTGGTGCCGGCCAAATCCGGCCATCGCTTTGAACGCGGAGCCGCCGCGTACGCCACCCTTGCTCGCCTCCTCGAGCAGCCACTCCCACACCAAGCGGCCGCGATGTCGCTGCGCCTCGTGAAAATAGAACCGCAAGATCGAGCCCTGCATGTGAGCCTCCATGTCGCTACTGCTTGAGCCATGCGACGGTGCCGATGCCCGCGAACGTCATCACGATGGAGCCGCCGAGATGGACGAGCGCCGCCGCGCAGGCCCACGCCGCACGCCCCTGCTGGAGCAGAGTGACGAGCTCGGCCGAGTAAGTCGAGAACGTCGTGAGCGCGCCGCAAAAGCCGGTGATCACGAGCAGACGCCACTCGGGAGCGATCGCCGGATACGCGGCGAATAGTGCTATCGCGATGCCGACGACGTACGCGCCGATCAGATTCGCGGCGAGCGTGCCGGGCGGGATCGTCGGGAAGTGGCTATTGAGTGCGTTGCCGAGCCACCAACGGAGCAGCGCGCCGGCGATCGCGCCGACGCTGATCACGATGATCGGTTTGAACATGCACCTGTCCTTTTAGAAACCCGGACAGGCCGTCGAAATGACTACGCCTCTCCATCCGAGCTCAGCGTAGGCATCATCAGCCGCGCGACGCGGCGGTTCGTGGAGGAATGCCATCTCCAGAGGTCGCGGCGGATCGTAGCCGCAGTCGAGGCGCGCAGGCAACCGAGCGCGTCGCAGTTGGCGGAAGTGCCAATGATGCGGCTGCCGATGTCTGCGCACTTTGATCGAGATCTCGATTGCCGCTCGCCGACGTGAGCCGTTAAACTGCGCGGCGGAGAGGTGCCGGAGTGGCCGAACGGGCTTGACTCGAAATCAAGTGTACGGGTGACCGTACCGTGGGTTCGAATCCCACCCTCTCCGCCAACATTCACGCCATTGTTTTATAAGTCTTTTTCGCCTTTTTAAGCCGGCGAATACTCCCCACTATTCCGCGGCTTACGGCACCGGGTTTTTCCTCCGCGCGAAACGGAGACTCTTTTCGTCCGTTCTCCGCCGCGCATGCGCCGAAAAGTCTCTGTTCGGAGTTTTCGCGGTACCGTTCGCGAAAAGATGCAACCGGTCTGCCGTTACACCGGCCTGTGTCCCTGCATCGCTGAGCGCAGGTTCTCCACATCACTCCGCGAAACGGCGAATGACGGTCTGCTGCCACCCTGGATTCGGGAGCACCGGACACCAGACATTGAGTGTGCACTGCAACTGCTTGCTAGGCGCCTTCGAGATGCTCATACGACACCTTCGTGCCGCTTACCGCGATAACACCGCGGGACTTCAGAGTATTAATGAGTGCGACAAGCTGCTGCGACGAGAGACCCTTCTGAAATAGGTTGTTGATCGAACTCGTCAATGTCTTCACGGTCCCGGGTCGGGCGGAGCCACGCTTTTGAAGATCAGCGATTACGCGCTCTAACGCACCTTCCGGAAGACCGACCGCAACTCTTCGATCCCCGAACATGTTTGGACATTTGAATGCGCCCTTCTGGTTGAGAATGACGCGGAGTTTTTCTTTCAGGCTCATCCGCCCCAACAACGAATTTAGAGCCTTACAACAGGCGACAGTGTTTTCCTCACCGTTCCGGCCACCGTTGGCCGTAGCCACAAGGTGCTCGACGGTCGCATCGGCCGGGGCAAGCTGCTGCTGACAAAAAAAGCACAGCCCACCCTGGGCGAACAGCAATCGTTCGATGGGTTTGGTTGACATGCGGTGCGCCCAACAGGTATCAGCGGACAGACTCGCGTTCGGACGATTGCAATATACCGGACAAGCTCCCATGGGTGGCAACGCGCTGCGTCATCAGACATCGCTATTGCCCGCAATGGATGCCGCTGACTCCGCCAGCGCATGTAGTGGCTAACAGCTATCCAGGTAAGGGGGGTGAAGTTCATGGTCACCAAGATCCAGCGGGTCGCCGGACTGGTTCAGGCCTGAGGAGATGGGGCATGGCGAAATTCACGGTCAACGCGCAACGTTTCGATCCCTACAAGAACTTCAAATTCCGCGTCCTATGGGAGGGCTCGAATACACCGGTTGCCGGCGTCAGCAAGGTGAGCTCGCTCAAGCGCTCCGCTGAAGTGGTGGAGCATGGCAAGGGCGGCGATCCGAGCACGAGGCGCAATTCGCCGGGCCGCGCGAAGTACGAAGCGATCACACTCGAGCGCGGCGTGACTCACGACGCAGAGTTCGACCGCTGGGCCTCCAGCCTCGGCGCAGAGAGATCACTGAAGGACGTCCAGCGCAACGTGCTCATCGAGGTCTATAACGAAGCCGGTCAGCTCGCGCTGCGTTATAAAGTGTTTCGCTGTTGGGTATCCGAATATCAGGCGCTGCCGGATCTCGACGCCGGTGCCTACGCTGTGGCGATCCAGCACATCAAGGTCGAGAACGAAGGCTGGGAGCGGGACGACAGGGTTGCCGAACCGAACGAGGCGAAGTAATAGGAAACTGGACGCGCTCCATGGTGATGAGCTGAAGCGTCATGAGCTTGTAGCGTAGGTTCGAATCGCGGAGGCGATTTGCGCTGTTACTACGCTCCCGCATAGGGTGCGGTTGAAGTGAACGAAGCCTTCGCTATCTGGAGCAAGGCTACGACATAGAGTCATGATGCCCATCACCAATAGGTGGCAGGCGAGGAATAATTGGCGAAGTCGATTAGTGTCTAGCGTTCTCTTTTGGAGGGCCGGATAGCGATGACCGCCTACAAAGTAACCGTTGAGAAAGCAGCAGTCGGCCACGTCGCCAAAGCGATCGCCGAAGATGGGACGATAATGGAGGTAGCTTCTGGATTCGGTGAAAGAGATGCTAGGAGGCGACTACGGGCAAAGATCAATGGATCGGAGCCCATGAACCCTGGCATTCCGAAGAGACGAAAAGCCAAGCGCTCTCGAAAGATTCACAATCCGTCCGGCGTGATTTTTGCCGCGAAAAACAACATCGAGCGATACAGAGCCAAGCGGGCTGGGAAAGTCATCAAGTGAGACCCTCAGATTCACCGCGAGAGCGATACCACAGGTTCGAATCTGCGTCGCTTCAGACAACATTCAAGCCATAGTTTTTACGTCTCGGCGAACACGGAGGCGCACCCCATCCTGGGAACGGCCGGAGAACTGGGCGCAACCGAGTCCGTACGAATAAGAATCAAGTAGTAGGCGCCGCTTCGAACCACGATTGTGGTTTCGAGTTGCACGCTCAACCCAAACCAAACCGCGCGAGAAATCGATGAACTATCGAAGCCTGTTCACCAATTTGAAGTACCGAGCCCTCGTCAGATCAGCGAAACGAAATTATCACGTCCTGGAAAGCAGCGACTTCTTTGTCTTGATCTCGCCGCAATCGCAGGACAAGGGGAACTATCAAATCGTAAATCGCAAGGCGCTGAACTATGTCTTACGCGAACTAGGTGGCAGCCGCAAAATCACTTCAGGAGGAGTTCTCGAGGCTTGCCGGCGTTCCAAATTTCTCAAGGACCGCTTCAGCGCGTTGAATACGCTCTACGCCCTCGTCGGGATCAAGAAGGCTGAGATAATTGGAACCGACGGTAGAGCCTTAGCCTTCTCCATTCGCAAGGGGAGCGTTTGATCAGAACAAACTGGCCTAGAGGACGCGGGCAACTTCGCTGTTGAGCGCATCCACTACACCCTCAGCAACGTTGGACCCTACTGCTCTCTACTCGTACGACTCGTTGGCGGTTTAGCTGACCGGGATAAAGGCCATACCGTCGCGGACCGATCGGTCTCAGAGTATCGGGACAATGGCTGTTCGCTACGGCTTGAGTCGGCGCGAGGCTCGCTCTTGCACGCGCCGCAGTGCTTCATTGCTCTTTCCCTGCTCCGTAGCTGGCTTTTCCCTGTTCCATACTTCAGTCTCGGCGGGCGTAGAGGGCACAAACGGCCGAGGGCGCGGGTGCGGCGCGGCAGCGAGACGAAGTGCTCAGCTCAGTCAGAAGTTTTTTCGCTGTATTCTTCCGTGCTAACAGGGAAAACGGAGACGAGTTCGCAGCAGACTCCCTGCACCGCCAAACTCCTAGGAAAGACGGGGCTAACAGAGCTTCCATCCGGCAGTCGCACCATCCGAACCGCCATCAAATCGGCCGATGCGCACTTGGGTTGAGCTAGAACCGCGGTTCCGCGGCACCTTCTGCCCTCGAAGGAAATGATGCCCGCCACCTTCGGATCCCGGCGTCCGGCTTAGCGGTGGGACACTATCGAGACCTGTTCGCTGCGCTGAACGCTTGAGCCACTCGGCTAGTGCGGTACCGAATGCCTCAGGTTGATCTTCCTGCGGATAATGAATGCTCGGCCCGACGGACGCGATCTCGAGCGAGGGAATATTCAACTTGCACCACTCGACCAGCGGACGCTTCACCAACGCGCCCGGATCGCCCGTCAGTAGTAGCTTTGGAATCGGCGAGTTGCAGAGTGCCCGTAGTGACGTTTCGACGACGGAGACGACGTCCGCAGGTTCGCCCGCGATAGGCAGTTCGCGCGGCCACACGAGCATCGGCAGGCGATCCTCGCGTTTGCGAAACGGCTGGCGATATGCGCACAGTTCTTCGGGCGCGAGAGATCGGAGAATGGTGGCTGGCAAACTCTTCTCAATGAAATGATTGTTGTCGAGGATCATGGCCTCGCCAACACCTGGTGTTCGAAACGCCTGAAATGTTGCGCGACCGCCCGGCGGAAAGTCTTCCCAGGTGGGCGTTGGCGCCAGCACTCCTTCACTCATTGCGATGCCTCGTACACGGGACTCGTTTCGCGTCATCCAATGCAGCGCCAGTGCAACACCCCAATCGTGAGCGACGAAGGTAATTTGATCGAGCTGCAGCGCATTGAGAAACGCGTCGAGGTAGCGAGCATGATCGAAGAAGCGATAGGCGATAGCCGGCCGCCCCGATACGCCCATGCCGATCAAGTCAGGCGCGACGATACGGCCCAAGCCGCGCACGTGCCGTATCACATTGCGCCACACATAAGAATGAGTCGGGTTGCCGTGCAGGAATACCACTGGGCTTCCCGCATGTTGATCGAGATCGATGGTAGCAAGGAACGCATCGAGCACATCAATGCGTTTGCGCGGAAACGGATCTTCTTTGGATATCACGCTGGGTCTCGCTTGCGTCAGCCAACTGAAATAGGTGGCGTTAGCGCCACAGTGGGGATCCTTGCGAAAACTGCGGCGGACTCTTCGGTTCGCTCCAAGCGATCGGCAGCGCATGCGGGCGATATATACCGCGTACAACAGTCATATGAAGCAGGCGCTGCGCACCCGCGATCGCCGTAACGGCTTCGCCTACATTCTGCAGCTCGGTTTCGACAGTGATTTGCAGCAGAGCGCCGCTTTGCCAATCGACGAACAAGAGTCCCGCTCTAGGCCATAGAAGCAGATTGCCTAGCGTGTTGAACAGGTAGTTACCGACATAGTCCGGCATGGTCAATCGATCAGCAGACCCGCTGCGGTCGATGGCGACGAATCCGCGAAAGCCGCCACGATGTGAGACATCGACTCCCGTCCCGGTCGCGCCGATGTCCGAGGCCGGTGGCAATCGTCCCGAACTACTACTTGCGATGAACATCGTGTCGCTCGCTGCGATCAGGTGAAGCGACGCGTCGTTCAATCGCGCTCCAAGCTGATGAGGAAGTGCGGGCGCGCCTTGGCTCAGGAAGCGCGGCTCGCGCGCGTAGATGTACTTCGCGCAATTCCCGAAGCTCTGTCTGACCTGCAGCGCGAATCCATCCGACCCGGCAGCAATGATCACGCCATTCGCTCGGTTGCGCCGGCGTGTGTGTGACTCAAGACCCAGCAAACCCACTGGCGCGCCCGGCTTCAGACCCGCAAGCGCGGGATCATGGCTGTCCAGAGATGCGCCGACACGCAACGTGTGGGCATCGGGTGTCCCTATAAAACCAGGCGGACCCGCCACTACGGTCGCCCACACATAACCCTGCTCGTCGAGGGCGCCAACAAACAGCGTCGTCAATTTCTCGAAGAATTCGCGATGCTGATCGGGCATGAAGTCGCGAATGACGCGTGGTCCCGCGACAGCCATGCGTTCATAGACTCCGGTAGCCTGCTGTAACGCGATCTCGCCCGGGTGAAACGGCGTTGTCATCTTTGCAGGCGCGAATTTACGCGGGCGAACGCACCATTCCAATAAACCTTGGCAGCGCTTCAACCCGTTCGATCCACTGTTTAATGAGCGGATAGGCTTCGAGCGAGAAGCCGCCTTCGCCCGCATGAGCCGTGTAGGTATACAAAGCGAGATCGGCAATCGTTGCGTGGTCCGCAGCGAGCCAGATCCGATCCTTGAGGTGAGCCTCCATCGATGCAAACAAACGATCTGCGATGACCGCGCAGTCCGGATTCTGCGGTCGCCCGAAGAGGACGTTCACACGCGCGGCAGCGGGTCCGAAATTAAGCGCGCCTGCAGCCGCACTCAACCAACGCTGTACCTGAGCTTGCGCGACAGCATCCTGAGGCAACCAGCTGCGCGCCTTGTCGTACGTCAGCGCAAGATAAACCAAGATCGCATTACTATCCGCGATCGTGGCGCCGCGATCCTCGATAACGGGCACCTGGCCGAAGACGTTTCGCGCACGAAACTCCGGCGTCTGATGCGCCCCCTTGGTCAGATCGATGATCACTTCGTCGTACGCCACCCCGAGCAGCGTTAGAAATAGCCGAACGCGGTGGACGTGGCCGGAAAGCGGAAACCCATAAAGGACGATGGGACTGGAAGACGCGGGCGTGGCTGACATAGAAGCTCCTCGATGACTGTGTCAGGCACTTTCACATGCTCCCCTGCACCGAATAAGTGGCGCAAAAAGCATTTGAGTGTTACGCGTCCTGCACGAATCGCTGTCCGTTGCCGTGACGCTATTTCCGTTCGAGGCCTCGACCCTGAAGAACTGGCATGGCGCGAAGACGCAGAGCCGCCAAGTTCAGAAACTCTCTCACCTTTGCAGACGCAGCGCGTCCGGCCGGATATACCAGATGCACAGCAACCGGCTTCGGCTCGTAGCGCGCGAGCAGCACACGAAGTCGACCGTCTCGCACTTCGTCGGTCACCTGATACGCAAGGGCCCGTGTGATGCCGTGCCCCGCTACCGCGGCGGCGACCTTCACGGCGTTTGTATTGAGTATGAGCCGCTCTTGCAACGCGATCTCTGCTTGTCGACGTCCGACACCCAGCCCCACTTTGCCTCGACCGTCGATGGTGAAGCCGATGGTTTGATGCCCAGCAAGTTCCTTCGGCGTGCGCGGAAGCCCGTGATGCTTTAAGTATGTCGGCGAAGCCACGAGCACGGACCGCATCTCACCCACCGGCATTGCGGTTAGGGTGGAATCCGGCAAATGTGCGATTCGCAATGCAAGATCGAACCCTTCGTCGATGAGATTCACCACGCGATTGCTGAAGAATGCGCGCACCCGAACTCTGGGTTGCTTATCGAGAAATTCAAACATCAACGGGGCGATATGTCTTTCGCCGAATAACTCGGGCGCCGTAATCGACAACAACCCTTCCGCAGTCACACGCTGACCGGTCACGGCCGCCTCCGCCGCGTCCAACGCGGACAGTATTCGCCGCGTTTCAGAGAGGAACTGTTCGCCGACCTCGGTGAGACGCAAGCTACGCGTCGTGCGGTGAATGAGCTTTGCGCCCAACCGCTTTTCGAGCGCAGCGAGCGCCCGCGTCGCTGTCGGCGCCGATAGGTCTCGTTTGCGAGCACCGCCCGCGACACTACCGGCGTCCGCAATCGCGACGAACGTGCGCAAACTCCGTAGGTGGTCAGTAGTCATCGGCGGAAGCCCCCGAATTTCGCGGCGAATCGACGGCCGCCCTCGATGCTCGCACGGCGCGCGCGGCCTAACCACAACCCACGGCAGGAGTGAGCCATGGCTACGAAAGATGACGCGTTGGAAAGTCTGCACTTCATTCGTATTGGCAGGGAAAAGGCCCCCGGGACTTCTGTCCCGGGCAATGGCGGTGCCTCATGAGCGCCGTTGTCATTCCCCTGCAAACGGGGCGCTCTCGCCCCGCGCCGCCTCGACGCCGATCAAATGCGAGCGTTCGCAGCTGCGAGTATCCGACTGCCGGACGAGGTCGCGGCACTCGAGAACTCTGCGGGCGGAAATCTCTCCACGATGCTGGTGATCCGTGCTGCTATCGTGGTGGTCCGACCCTAAGTGGAACTCGGCTGTCGGGAAGGTTTGCGTGAGTTGCGGTAATCGCGTGGCGGTTTCCCCACCCAACGCTTAAAGGCATGGTTGAAAGTGCTCACCTCGGAATAGCCGAGACAGTAAGCGATCTGGGCGATGCCGAGGCTTGGGTTCTCAAGCAGGTTTAACGCCATGGTCTTTCGCACTTCGCCGAGCAGATCCGAGTAGCTCACGCCTCGAGCGGCGAGGCGCCTTTGCAACGTACGCGCCGACCACCCAGAGTTTTGTGCCAAACGCTCCACGCTGCTGTCACCCTCCACGATCAGCTGCGCGACGCTGCGCTTCAAACTTTCGATTTCGTCGTGATTGGTCCTGAGACCAGCGAGCTGTAGGTCGCCGTAGTGCCGCATTAGCCGCTCGATCATCGCGTCGGCCGTCTTCATCGGGCGCTCGAGCAATGCGGCATCAAATCGCATGCCGGCCCAGGCGTGACCATGCCGGACCTTAGCGCGTAGCAATCCCATGCGTTCGCGGCGCACGGCCGAGCTCTCGGCGGCGAGCGGTAGCAGGACTTCGTCGGGCGCCCAATTAGGCTCCCCGAGTCCCTGGCGAATGACGTTGCAGACGAAAGCCACACCCCAATCGTTCTTCTGCCGGTACGTCATCATCAAAGGATCGATGTAATAGGAATACGCGAACGCCGTCTTGCCCTCGATGTCGAGGCCGTAAACGGCCGAGTCCACCATGGTCGGCAGATAGCCGGCGATCGTGTGCAAGGCCCCGCGCACGGTGCGTGACGCGAGCGCTACGTTGCCGACCACTCCCGCGTGACGAGGGTGGTACTGAATGCCGAACCTCAGGCCGAAGAGCTGGTCGTCGAGCCCGGCTGCGCAGATCTCGAGCAGACTCAGGAAGCGAATCAGCGGCACCCGCCGCTCCGGATCGGTGAGATCCCCGGCGGCGAGCCCGGCGCGGTTCAGGGCTGCATCCGGGTCCGCGCCGCGTTCGCGTAGGTACCCGTCCAAACCGTACATGACGCTTGCGAGGTTTATCGTCGGTGCAGCGGGCAGCGATGGAGCACGTGCGGCGGACATTGGCGCGATTTCCCAACTACTTGGCGCCGTATCTCACGACGGCGCATCTTCCGACAACCATGATACCGACCTCGCGGACGGCCTGTCGCCGGCCGCACTGAAGAGGATGCACAACGATGACTCAACCTGACGCACAACCTGTTCCGGCGGAAATTCAAGCCGCGGTCGGCCAGACGATTGCTGATCTGGGAGCGGCCTTCTCAGGCGTGCTCGTGAACATCGGCCACCGGCTCGGACTGTACAGGGCCATGGCGGAGATCGGCACGTGCACCCCCGAGCAACTCGCAGAGGCCACGGGCGTTCGCGAGCGCTACGTACGCGAATGGCTCAACAACCAAGCGGCCGGGGGCTATGTGCGCTACGAGCCCAAGGTACGCACCTACACCCTGCCCGCTGCGCAGGCCATGGTCCTCGCAGTCGAGGACAGCCCGGTGTACATGGCGCCCGCCTTCGAGGTGGCGGCCTCGTTCTGGCTCGACGAAGAACGGATCCTCGAGACGTTCCGCTCCGGCGAGGGGTTCGGCTGGGACGAACACAACCACCGTCTCTTTCACGGCACCGAAATGTTCTTCAAGACCGGCTATCGCACTCATCTCGTCTCCGACTGGCTACCGGCCCTGGACGGCGTTGTCGAGCGATTGCGCGCCGGCGCCCGGGTGATAGACGTCGGCTGCGGCCACGGCGCGTCGACGATCATCATGGCAGCTGCGTTCCCAAACTCCGAGTTCGTCGGCATCGACTATCACGCCGAATCCATCGAGACAGCCCGCCGGCGAGCCCGGGAGCGCGGCATCAAAAACTTGCGGTTCGAAGTCGCGACGGCGAAGGACTACGTCGGCCGGGATTTCGACCTAGTCTGCTTCATGGACTGCCTGCACGATCTCGGGGACCCCGTGGGCGCGCTCGTCCATGCGCGCGATGCGTTGAAGCCCGACGGCAAAGTCATGCTCGTCGAGCCTTATGCCGCGGACACCGTCGAAGAAAATCTGAACCCTGTCGGCCGCCTCTTCTACGCCGCATCGGCCATGCTTTGCACGCCACACTCGCTTTCCCAGGAAGTCGGCCTAGGCCTCGGCGCGCAAGCCGGAGAAGAGAGGCTTCGTCGCTTGGCGCGGCAAGCCGGATTCAGGGACTTAAGGCTGGCGACCCGAACACCGATCAACCTCGTGCTCGAGGTCATCCCGTAGGCAGCTGTTCGCTCGCTCCTATCAACTACGTCGAGAGAGGGTGCGCCATGATCGGTGTATTCATAACATTTCGCTTCGGTAAAGATTTCGATGAGCCAGCCGTGCGGAAGATCGCTGACACAGTACGTGCAAGATTTGAAGGAATGCCAGGGCTACGCTCGAAGGCGTTCACGCTCAATTCCGTAAAGCGTGAGGCCACGAACTTTTATGTCTGGGAGTCAGAGAACGCGGCTAGAGAGTTCTTCACCGATGAGCTACTCGACCAAGTAGCGGGCCTCTACGGTGTACGTCCTACGATCGAGTTCGTGCAGATCGCCACGCTAGTGGAAAACGGCCGAGCATGATGTTCCCGATATTCCCGCCCTGGTCGACTGGCGGCCAGCGCGGCCTGACGATTGGTCTTCGGCGGAGTCAGCCCCGGAGCGCGACCACTGGCTCGATGCGCAATGCACGGCGCGCAGGTACGTAGCACGCGAGCAAGGCAACCGCTGCAAGCACGAGCAACGCGCCGCCAAAGCTGAGCGGATCCATCGCCGTATAGGGTTTTTGGCTGCTTTGTTCCGTGCTAACAGGGAAAACAGAGACGAGTTCGCAGTAGCCTCCCTGCACCGCCATCAAACCTTTATTATCAATGTGTTAGATGATTTTGCGGCGTCGGCCCAACGTCAGAGCCAACGTCCTGGTTGCCGTGCGCGCATGAGCCCTGAGCAGGAATTCGAGCAACGGCTTGATGTGCATCGGCGGGACAGCAAATCCTGCGCGATCTTCCTGTACACCCTACTGACGACACACACGCTCGCGGGCTCTGACTTCGGCTTGTTCGATCGCGTGAACGCGCATGCCGGGTTTTGGAACGGGACACTGGCGGGGTTGCAGGCCGCGGCGTACATCGCACTCGGCAGAATTTACGATCCTAACGACAGCAACTATAACGCTCTTGCGCTGCTCGCCTACACGAAGGAGCACTTCGGCATCTTCTCGCGTTCCGCTCTACAAGCCCGAAAGATCCGCGTCGGAATGTCACCCGACGACGCCATGCGCTACGTTTCGCAAGCGTTCGAGGAATACGAGCCGAAGCGGACCGATCTCGCGCCGCTTCAATCCGCGCTGAACGAGCAGCGGGAAGTCTACGTCACGAAAGTGCAGCCCATCCGCCATGAGGTGTTTGCTCATTCGGGCCGGCTCACCCCCGAAGATCGCGACCGGCTCTTTGCGAAACCATTCGATCGGGAACTTGAGCGCCTCGTCGTGTTCGCGCTTCAACTCCACGATGCGCTGTTTCAGTTTTGTCACAACGGTACCCGCCCACAGCTTCGCGATGCGCCAAGCAACGTCGTGGAGATGCTGCGCGATCCCGTGCCCCCTAACACGAGCACATGGGAGCAACGACACGTCGTGACGGACACGGCGAAGTTTCTCGCGTCCCTCGGACCACACGACAATGCCACTTGATTTCGGTCGGTTCCCCGCCTTCCTGCAAGACCCCTTCGTGCCCATACTCGCTACCTTCACCAAGGACGGCGAGAAGCCGGTGGAAGGCGTCATCTCGGCGTTCGTCATCGAAGTGCTCGGTATCTGGTACCTGATGACGGCCGGTCATTGCATCACCGTAATAGAAGAGAACCGAGCTAGAGGGTACAAGGCGACATTCTCGTTGCCCGACCATCTCGGACCGCAAAAAAGACTCAAGCAAGGCTCGAGGCGCGGACTGTCTTGAGAAGTCTCGTCGCGGAGCGCCCGGATAAAGGCTAAACGGACGAGCATCGTGTGCCGAGCAAACAGAGCGTCGGCAGAAAGCAGCGCACGCGACGCAAGCTGTCGGCGTCGCGACCGAAGAAAAGAAGATAGTCACGGTAACGGTTCGATAGGCGTACGTAAGGTGTTGAATCCCATTACTCATTGCGTTCGCTTCATGCCTGCGTTGGTGTGTGCGCTCGCCTTTTCGGGCGCCAGTTCGAGCGCGCAGGCTCAGGCGGCGCACGCTCCGGGCGAGGCGGTTTACGCCAAGTACTGCGCGTCGTGCCACGACCAGGTGGACGCACGCATCCCGACCCGCGCTTCGCTCACGCAGATGTCGCCCGCGCGCATTCTTCGCACGCTCGATTTCGGATTGATGATGAGCATTGCCTCACCGATTCAGCGCGACGACCGCGAGGCCGTCGCAAACTTTCTCGGCAAGGGAGCTGACGACACGAAACCGCTCGCCAGCGCCTTCTGCAAACCCGCCGACCGCAAGATCATGTCGGCGGGAGCGCGCGAATCATGGAGCGGCTGGAGCCCCGATTCGGCAAATACGAGATATCAGCCTTCGAGAAGCGCCGGGCTCAAAGCTGCCGACCTCGGCAAGCTGGAGCTGAAGTGGGCGTTTGGTTTCGCAGGCGACGTCACGGCGTTCGCGGCGCCGACGATCGTCAACGGAACGATGTTCGTCGGCAGCGCCGGCGGCACGGTGCAAGCACTCGATGCGAAATCCGGATGTCTCTACTGGACTTATCAAGCCAACGGTCCGGTGCGCGCGGCAATGGGCGTGTCGAGCGACGGCGCACGGATCTCGCTCGTCTTCAGCGATCAAAACGGTTGGGTCCATTCGATCGATGCGCGCACCGGCACATCCGCATGGAAGATCAGAGTGGAGCCGCACGAGGCGACGCGGTTGACCGGTGCGGCCGCGTTGCTGGACGGCGTAGCCTTCGTTCCCGCGGCCTCGTGGGAGGAGACGCGTTCGCTCGATGCCGAATATCCGTGCTGCACGTTTCGGGGCAGCATCACGGCGGTCCGCGTTCGCGACGGGTCGATAGTGTGGAAGACCTATCTCGTCGATGCGCCGATGCGCACCGGCACGACCCGCGTCGGCACGCCGACGTTCGGCCCCTCGGGCGCGGGCGTCTGGTCGAGGCCGACGATCGATACCGGCCGAGGCCTGCTCTACATCACGACCGGCGATAACTATTCCCATCCCACGACGCCAACGAGCGATGCGGTCGTGGCTCTCGATATCAAGACCGGGCGCATCGTGTGGACGCGGCAGACGACGCCCAACGACGTCTACAATTCCTCTTGCCCCAACAAAGGCGTGAACTGTCCGGAAGATTCCGGACCGGATTTCGATTTCGGTTCCTCTGCGATGCTGCTGAAAACGCCGTCGGGCAAGGACATCCTGGTTGCAGGCCAGAAGTCGGGCGTGGTGTACGGCCTCGACGCAAGCTCAAACGGCGAGATCCTCTGGCAAACGCGAGTCGGGAAAGGCGGCACCAACGGTGGCGTGCAGTGGGGCATGGCGAGCGACGGCCGCAACGTCTACGCGTCGGTTTCCGACGTGGTTCGTCCGCCCGGAATCGTGGGCGGGCCAGTTCCGGTCGGCAGCGCGAGCCTCGATCCGATACAAGGCGGAGGATTGAGCGCGCTGCGCACCGAAGACGGTCAGCGAGTTTGGTTCGCGCCGAGTGCGCCGTGCGATCCGCCGCGGCCGGGCTGCAGCCCGGCGCAACCCGGTGCGGTAACCCTCATAGATGGCGCGGTATTTTCCGGATCTATGGACGGACACCTTCGCGCCTTTTCGACGGCGGATGGGAAAGTGCTCTGGGACGTAGACACCGCAAGGAATTACACAACCGTGAACGGAACTCCGGCCAAAGGCGGGTCGCTCGATGGCGCCGGCCCGATCGTGGTCGACGGCATGGTGTATGTGAATTCCGGCTATCCGCGTTTCGGCGGGACGGCGGGGAATGTTCTGCTCGCGTTCGGACTACGGACGCAAACGCGCTGAAGGCCATTGGCATCCTCTCGCGGTGAGCTGTTGCTCGTGCAAGCCCTTTCCCTGCTCCGCCTCCGATCTTTCCCTGTTTAAGTTTGCCCCTTAGCGCGAACCTAACGCTATAGCTGGCCACTCGCCGCGGCTCGCTGGCCGGGCAATGTTGGCCAGCTGCGCCTCTCGATCGGGGTTTTCGCTGTTTTCTTCCGTGCTAATAGGGAAACGGAGACGAGTTCGCCGTAGACTCCCTGCACCGCCAGATCCTCAGTAACGGCGCGGCCTCTAGAGCTAACCGTTATCTGCCCCAACAAAGGCCCCAACGTAGCCGTTGCATCCGAGAGCGGGGTCGAGCCACGTCAAATGGCTCGGACCCCTTGGCCAGTCACTGAATGTGGAGGTCATGCAGATGGCTGAAAACCGCTTATGGGATCCGGCATCTGGTCGATCGACCGACCTCTCTAAGCAGAGGGGCGTGCCGTACAGGGCAAGCGCCTCTATGGCTAGGGGGGTGGCAAATTGCGCACTCAATCCAATTGACTGTCGTCAACGAGCGCCCACTGAAACTGAGTCGTTATAAAGCCATCGTCCTTCTTGAATGTCTGCCCTGACGTAGCGCCAGTGAGGACCTGTATCCACATGTGTTGCGCGCGGAATTCACCGCCGATCAAGTAACGAGCGGATGTGTCGCGATCCCGACCCTCGATCCGGTTTTGCGTCAATGAATACCCCTTCAGCGGTCGCGAAGCTCACCTGTATGTTTGCAAGGTTGGCAAACTAAACGTCGGACGGCCCGACAACGGAGAGCGGCGTGAGCCTCCCAGCACTGGCCGCCGCGGTCCGCGGGCTGCTCGACCTCGGCCTCACGGCGCGCGACGTCGCAGAGCTGCTCCGGGCGCACCCTCGGGCGATCGAGGTGCTGATCGTGTGCGACACCGAACGGAGCGCTCCGCGACTGAGACATACGATCTGAGGCGCACCCCCCCACAAAGGGTGCACCGCCTCGGTCCAAGTCGAAACCCAATAAGGAGACTCAGCGATGGTCAGAATTCTCGTCACAGCACAGGTGGAAGACTCGAAGGAATGGGAAGACGGATTCCGGACGCATCGTGATCTATTCAAGAGTATGACCGCAACGGCGGTTCACTATGCGGTAACGGATGGCAATGAGATCGCGGTCTGCACGGACGCGACCGACCAGGCCAAATACTTCCAGGTTCTCGAATCGAAAGCGACCGTGGATGCAATGGCCTCCGATGGTGTGAAGCGGGACACCGTCAAAGCCTTCGTGTTGGACAAGAAGTTAGATCTGTAGGGAGGCCGCAGCGTCGCCGAACCTTCTCCAAGTATCCAAAAATACTTCATTTTTCTGATCTACTCTCCACCAGGCCCATGCCAACTCGCGATCCCGGAAACAGACCCGTTGTCGCATCGCTCACCGCTATCGCACTGCTTGCGTTCGGCGACGCGGGCGCCGGAGAGCCCCCGCCGGAGCCGCTAGCTGATGCGATTCCCGCGCTACTCGAGCTGTATTCCAAGCTCGGCGATTTCCACTTACCGGATTTGAGTCCCGCCGAGGCAAACGCCTTGCTCGCCGGCGAGTCGTTCGTCACCGTGTTCGATGACCCCGGGAGCGGACACGCGAATGATGCGGGCGCAATGCGCGTCGCCGGGATGCAAGTGGTCGACGCACCCCGCTTGCTCGTCTGGGTGTCTGTCCTCGGCGAGAGTGACCAATTATCGGGCAAAGTGAAGCGCACGTTGCTCGCGAACAAGCCGGCCGGTGCCTATGTGACGTATCAACACATGGACCTGCCCTGGCCGTTCAAGGACCGCCAGTGGGTGATCCTCAGCGAGAAAAACTTGGCGCTCGCCGACAAAACAGGTGGTCGTATCTGGGAGCACCGCTGGTCGTTGGCTCCTCGCGGCGAAGACGTGCTCGAAATTGCCCACACAGAGGAGCGCATCTCGGGCGTCACGCGGCAGCAACTCGATGACTCTGTGTATCTAGCAGCGAATCGCGGCGCGTGGATTCTGTTCGACCTCGGGCATGAAAGGACGCTCGTGGCCACTTATCTCGACGTCGACCTCGGCGGCCGGTTTCCGGGCGCGCTCGTTCGGTCGTTCACGAAACGCCAGCTAAAGTCCGAGCTCCAAGCGCTGAAAGCTTTGAGCGGTGCGGATAGCACCTACAACGAGCAGCCGATGGTGCATGACGGTCATGGCCTGCCGATTTCGAGGTGGACTGTGCTCGAAGCCTCGGGCCCGTGGCCGACCCAGTCACGCATGGTTCGAACGTCCGCGACTGAAGACGCGTTGCAGTAGTCACGCGAATCGGTGTCGGAGATTCGAACCGACGCGATCCGGTCCGCTCGATCCTTACGGCGATCTGCCATCGCCATCTCTACGCGCTGATGTCCCGTTTCACTAGCGTTCCGCAGCTCGGAAATGCAACGGATCCCTGAGGTTCTGCAACTCTCGGTAATAGTAGAGTGCGCTCGGCCGCTTGCCCTTGAACCGCAGCCTGCTCAGAAAATCGATCTCGTCTCGGGTGGCATTGCCTCTGAGCGAAGCGTCTCGAAGGAATTCGGCGAACCCCGGCTCCTCCTCGGGAGGTTGGTCTGGCTCTTTTTCAACGAACTGAAATTTCTTGGGGTGCCCGGGGACGAGTCTTTGGTTCAGCACAATTTCCATTCCGAAGGTCGAGAGATCGATGCCCCAGGACTCGATCAGCGGGTTCAGGAAAGAAACGCAGTTTTCGCCTGAGACGGTGAAGATATCCGTGTCAAGGAACTCCAGGATTATGACTCGCATCTGCTTATAGTTTCGGCCGCTGAGCCGAGCGACACCACGGAGCCACGTCTCGTTTTCCAGTTCCGTTTTGGCAACCCGCTTGCTCACGTCGAGGAGATGTTGTGTGACGAGGCGTTCGAGCTCGCCAAAGGGCTGCTTCTCGAAAATCTCCCGGATTTGCTGCCGTCTTTCCGGCATACACTTGCGCAGAATGAGCTCTCGAACCTCCTCGAACAGAGGCGCCGGCGGTTCGTTAAAACCTCGCTTGAACTCTTCCGTTCGCTGCGCGTGAGCGAGCTTCGCCAGCGTACCGCTGGAGAGTTTGAGAAATGTTTCCATCTTCTCGTAGATATCCGTTCGGTCAGGCGCGGGCGGCAATTTCTTCCGAGTCAGTAGCTGGGATACGTAGGATTCTGTGACTTCGGCTGCTGCTGCGAGGTCCTTTTGCTCGACCCCCAGTTCCTTCAGTCGCGCCTTGATGACGAGACAAACATCCATTCTTAGGGCCTCCTGCTATTTAACCTGTCCGGGTTAAGCACGCGAATGATGTTGGATTTGTACTTGACAAATCAAGGTAATTAACTAATTATGGTTAACGGTCGGAAAGGACTTCCAACAGAATAGACCTAAGTTGGTTATCTGACCGCTCTATTGGCCATTCATAATCACGGAGAGATGTATGTACGCACGTCGAGTATCAGTTGAGCTCAAGCCCAACACTAAGGCCGACTTCACCAACAAGCTTCAGGCTGAAATCATTCCCCTGCTTCGCAAGCAGAAGGGGTTCCTTGATGAGATCACCTTCGTCAACCCGGCCGGCAAGGAAGCGTTCGCGGTAAGTCTGTGGGATACCAAGGAAAACGCGGAAGCCTACAACCGCGGGTCATATTTAGAAGTGACCAAGATCCTGGCAACGCTGGTTGACGGAACGCCGCAGGTTCAAACCTACGAAGTCGCGAACTCCACCTTCCACAAGATCGCCGCCACCGCAAAAGCGGCATAAGTCAGGAGCAAATGAACATGAACGCGACGACTCCGCAGTCCTCCAAGACGCCAAGAAGAATTCGGCCGAGCTCGATCAGCGCGTCGCCAGAGCAACGCTGCCAGATGATCGAGCAAGCCGCCTACTTTCGCGCCGAAAAACGCGGGTTTCAGGGCGGTGACCCTGTTACTGACTGGCTGTTGGCCGAGAGCCAGATCGATGCGCTTCTGTCTTCAACAGAAGGCAATGACACGGCAAGATGAATCGATTCTGTAGACGCTCACCCGCGGTCGCGACAATCGTTCGTCGCGGCCGACCTGGGACAGCTGTTCGCTAAAAAGCATGCCGCCGACGGGTTTGCCGCTGGCGGATGTTGCATTCGGCAGCCTCTTTCATCGCCTGAGCGTTCCACATCTAGCGCATGAGCCCGCAACGCGGGCGACAACGCGAGTGCGCTGGCAGACGGGTTCGTCGCGGTTACAGAAACGATACGCGTGAGACCCACCAAACGACCCACCAAAGCATTGCGCTCCTTACAGCGCGTCTCGACCGACTCGTGCTCGGGATCAAGCTGCCGAGCGACGGCGGTGCGTCGTGAACGTGGAATTTCGCATTGAACCCTGCGGTCGATGCTGACGGACGTGGCGACTGTGAACGAGACGAGCACGGACCGGCTCGACCGCAATTTCGCCGACATGATCAGCGGATGGATCTCCGAACTCCGGGGTTTCGAGGATCCAGTGCTGTCAGCTCACCGCGGTAGGCTGCGCGTCATCAACGGCGGTCGGCCGACGAAGCCGCCTGACCAGCTCGAGCCCGAGCACCCGCGGTAACAGAGACCCCGCTTCGGCGGGTTTCTTTTTCACTCGACTGCCAAGCATGCTTCCAAAAATGACTGTTTTTTCTGGTCGCGGGTTCACGTTACAGTCGTGTTTCGGCCAATAAAGAAAAGAACGATGATTCCCGAGCCCACCGAGGTCGAGTGGATCTCGACCGACAAACGATTGCCCAAGTCGGGGCAGACGGTTGAAGCCCGTACGCGCTACGGCGATAAAACGCAGGTCGTGACTTTCAAGGCCGAGCCAGCCCGGCGTTGGGAGCACAAGAACATCGCGTATCAGTTCGAATACTTCGCGTGGTGGCGGCCGCTGCCTTAGTGATCGAGCAACGCTCGACGAGCGGTCGATAGCGCGTCATGGGCCCCGCGCTGAATTTGTTCGTGATCGGCGGTGGGCAACAGGCCGTGCGGCGTAGCGCCGGTCTCGAGCCGTTGCATCCTGCGGCGCACGTAGAAAGCATCTCCAGCGGCTTCGAGCGCTCGCGCGAGTTCGTGCATTTCGGCAGTAGTCCATAATTCCATGGACCATCATTGGCACCGGCGCGGATCGGCGCCATCCCAATTGCCGGCTGCTTCGTGGACTTTCTGGCTTACTGTGTTTTTGACCAGTAAGCAAATCGACCGATCCGGCGCCCGTTCCGCCGCTCCGCGCGTAGCGTGGCTATTGCCCGAGCATGGCGCACACGTCAGTCGACCGGCCAGACGAGCGCAGTGAGGTCACGACATCCGCGCCAATGTCCAAAATCAAGACCGAATGACCCGTCGCCAATGTAAGGGCTGGGCCGCCGACGTCATGCGGCAGCAAGAAGAACAGTATCTGACCACTGGTTTCGATCTTGACGGTCCCATCCGCAAGCAACGTCTCCGCGTACCGACCAGACTGTGGCAGCTCGATGGACGCCCCAGTCGCTACGTTCGTGACTGTTATGGACCCTTGCCCGACGATCATTTCGCGCCCGCTGGGGAAATCAAGCACATTCTGTTTCCCGTCACCCAAGATATGGATGGGAAATGCGCACACGTCGCCAGCACCGAACTCAATAGGCTCGTTAGCGAGAGGTTCCTTCACCGGCTTCTGAGCGAACGCAGACGACGCGCACATCGTAGCGAAGGCAAGTGCGATGACGGTTTTCATGTCAAAGCTCCCTTTGCAGATTTAGGCTGATCCCTTCTTCCGGGCAGCTCAGTGCATCGCGACCGCTGAGATGCTTGGAATACCCGGGTTTACGATTGCAAAGAGCATGCCGGGAAGCGCGCAGCGCCCAGACACGGATCTCCGGCCAGTCTCTTTTGCGAGAGGGACCGACTTTACCGACCGATTCCCCGAAATCGGAGCAATCTGATCGTCAGGCGTGACTCAATAACTCGATCAGCGCGGACGACACCGCTTCCGGTTTTTCGCGCGGAAGGAAATGCCCGGCTCCGGCGACGATCCGCCGATCGACAAGCTTTGGAAACTGCACCCGGTCGGCGCTGTCGTCGGTGGATGGCCGGGCCAGGGCGTCGTCTGCTCCATATAAAAGGATAGTCGGGACGTCGATCTTCGGCCTCGCCGCCAGCATGTGTTCGACAGCATCGAAGCGCGGATCGCCGGGCGCGTTCAGATTGCGATGGCGATACGAGTGGATGACGCAGTCGACGAAATCGGGATTGTCGAAAGACCGCGCCGTCGCGTCGTACGTCGCGTCCGCAAACTTCCACGTCGGCGACCACTGCTGCCAAAGCAATTTGCAGAGCTCCTTTCGATTTTGCGCGAGGCCGGCGCGTCCACGTTCGGTGTTGAAGTAATACATGTACCAGAACGCGGCTTCGACCTGCGGCGCCGCGGGACGCGGAGCGGAGAAGACGTCTTGGATGGAATAACCGGCGACGAACACGCCGGCGCGCACTCGATCTGGATGCAGCGCCGCAGCGATCTGCGCGGCGCGGCCGCCCCAGTCGTAGCCGGCGACGGCGAAGCGCGGC
>Ga0207711_10001604_pt1 | contig 20913 bp, 19 predicted proteins | sample KBSS34metaG_FD_184401 | JGI IMG/M metagenome (GOLD analysis project Ga0207711, IMG submission 184401) | Switchgrass rhizosphere microbial communities from Kellogg Biological Station, Michigan, USA - KBS S3-4 metaG (SPAdes) (version 2) | ecosystem: Host-associated > Plants > Roots > Rhizosphere...
CGTCTCCCACCAGCTGATGCTGCGCGTCGGCGGGCGCTTCGCGCAGCGTCGGCATGAAGTAGCGCGAAAGGCGCATAAGGCGGCGGTCCCCTAGGGCGTGGAAGGTGGACCGCTCTGATAGCCCTCGCCTGCCGGGCTTGGCAACGCGTTCAGCTACGCCAGGGCAAGGCGCGCAGGTCGATGAGGTGGAAGTAGAGCAGCCCCCACAGCACGGCGAAGACGATAGCCGAGACCCAGGTGGTCGTGATGAACTTCTTCTTCAGCTTGGGATCGACCGGGGCGCCCGGGTCGCTGCCGTCGTTGGGCAGGCCGGCTTCGGCGCGGGTCTGGGTGCCCAGGGGCAGGATGGCGAACAGCACCGTCCACCAGATGGTCATGTAGATGGCCAGCATCGTCAGGGGGCCGCCCATCAGTGCGCTCCCTTCGGCGTTTCCATGAGTTCGACGAGAACGCCGCCCATGTCCTTGGGGTGGACGAAGATCACCGGGACGCCGTGGGCGCCGATGCGCGGCACGCCGCCGTTGAGCACCGTGGCGCCCTTGGCGACCATGTCGTCGCGGGCCGTCTCGATGTTCTCGACCTCGAAGCAGACGTGGTGCTGACCGCCCTTGGGGTTCTTGGCCAGGAAGGCCGTGATCGGCGATTTCTCGTCGATCGGCTCGATCAGCTCGATCTGGCTGTTGGGCAGGTTGACGAAACAGACCCAGACGCCCTGCTCGGGCATGGAGAAGGTCTCGGAGAAGTCGGTGGCGCCGAGCATCTCGCGATACATCTTCACCGAGTCTGCGATGGAGGGCGTCGCCACGCCCACGTGGTTCAGTTTGCCGATCATGGCCGGGTTCTAGCGCGGTCTTGAGGCGGGCGCGAGGCGGCTGTTGAGCGCGGTCAGGACGCGGCGGGAACGGCCGCGTCGGCCGGGGTCCATTCGAAGACCGCGCCAGCCTCGAACAGGGTTCGAGCGCGCGCGTCGGCGACGCCGTAGTCGCGCAGAATGTCGCGCGTGTGCTCGCCGGGCTCCGGCGTGGGCAAATGCAGACCGCCTGGCGTGCGCGCGAACTCAGCGTAGCCCCGCACCGTCATCATCGGGCCCAGGCGCGGATGAGTCCAAGGCTCATAGAAGCCGTTCTGCGCCAGCCAGGGGTCCTCCAGCGACTCAGCGCTGCGCAGCACGGGCGCGGCGGCGATCCCCGCGCGCCGGAGGAGGTCGAGCGCCTCGGCGCGCGGGCGGGCGGCGAACGCGGTCTCAAGGCGTTGGGCCACCTCGCCGTCCCGGGACGCCAGCAGCGGCGCCGGACCGAGGTCGACGCCTAGCGCCAGACGCAGCGCGTGCGCTTCGAGGTCGGTCTCGGCGACGAGGCCGATCCAGCCGTCGGCGCAGGCGTAGTAGCGGTGCAGCGCCGAGGTTCCCAGGCAGTCCACGCCGCCCAGGTCGTTGGGCGCTCGGCCCTCGTAGGTGACCAGCTCGCCCAGCTGGAAGAGCAGGCTCTGGGCCATCAGGCTGGTGATGATCTCCTGGCCCTGGCCCGTGCGCTCGCGGGCGTTGAGTGCGGCGATGACCGACATGGTCACGACCGAGGCGGTGGCCACGTCGTTGACGGCGATCGTGTAGAGGATCGGGTCGCCCTCGCCGCCCTGGGCCGCCTGCATTCCGCCCTCGGCCTGCAACAGGGGATCGAAGCCCGGGAGGATGGCGCGCTCGCCCCGGTCGCCATAGGCGTTCACCGAGCAGGAGATGATCCGCGGATTGATCTCCCGCAGCGCCGGATAGTCGATCCCCAGGCGCGCACGCACGCCGAAGCGCGAATTGTCGATCACGACGTCGGCCTGGCGGGCCAGATCGAAGAAAAGCTCGCGCGCCCCGGGCTTGCGCAGATTGAGCCCGAGCCCGCGGCTGCCGCGGTTGTAGCTGAGGAAACCCGGGCCGTCGGAACGGAAGGGATCGGACTCGGGCGGCTCGATCTTCAGCACCTCCGCGCCAAAGTCGGCGAGCAGCGCACCCGCGTAGGCGCCGGCGATCACCGTGCCGAGGTTCAGCACCTTGACGCCGGCCAGCGGCGGGCCGGACGACGGCTTGGCCGCCAGGGCGCGCGGCGTCCAGGCGGGCGGCGCCGCGATAGGCTGCGGCAGGCCGCGGATCGAGGCCGGCGTCTCCGAAAGCCTCGCCGGCGGCCCGGGCATGGCCACATCGCCCAAGGTCGGGTGCTGGAAGACCTCGCGCAGGCCACCGTCGCGCACGGTCTCGCCGGCGAACCAGGCCTCGCGGTGGCGCACGGGGGCGCAGGGCACGTCGTTCGCTTGCAGGGCTTCCAGCCATTCGTCCCGCGTACGGGTCGCGAACATCTCCTCCAGCAGGTCGCGCGCGGCGAGCATGTCGGATTCCAGGGCGTCGAAGGCGTCCTCCAGGCCCAGGACTTCGAACGCCTTGCGGTAGAAGTTCGTGAAGAGGGTGCCCAGGAAGAACCACTCGCCGTCGGCGCACTGATAGAGGCGGTAGCGTGGATTGGCGCCCGGCGGGATGCCGCGCGGCAGCGGTGGCTGGTTCAACGCCCGCGCACCGCCGGAGGACTCCGACGCGCCATGCAGGCCGGAGACGGTCAGCGCCTGGCCTTGGCCGCTGCGGGTCCGCTCATAGAGCGCCGCGCCGATGGCGGCCGCGCCCATCACCCCTTGGGCGTACCAGAGTATGGGCAGGATCAGACAAACCGGCTGGTCGGCGTAGGCGCCCTGCCGGAAGGCGCTGCCGGTCAGGCCGGTGAGCAGGCTGTGGTGCGGCGGAAGCGTGCTCCAGGGGCCCTCGGTCCCATAGGGCGGCATCCAGGCGTGGATCAGGGCCGGATGGGCGGCGGTGAGCGTCGCGCCATCGAGACCGAGCCGTTCGAGCTCACCCGGCGCGTGGTCGAAGACGGCGACATCAGCGCCGGCGATGAGTTGGCGCGCGGCGGCGAGGCCCGCGTCCGTCGCCAGATCCAGCGTCAGCACCTGCTTATTGCGGTTGAAGGCCAGGTAGCCGGGGCGGTCCTTGTCGCGATCGCCGCCGGGCGGCTCGACCTTGACGACCTCGGCCTCGAAGTCGCCCAGCAGCATGGCCGCCATCGGGCCGGCGGTCCCCTGGCTGAAGTCGGCGATGCGGACGCCTCGGTAAGCGGACAAAGCTGGCGGTCTCCCCTGCCCGCCATGAAAGCCGCCCGGCCGCGGTTCGGCAAGCGCTCCTGACTACCGGCCCTTCTTCACGAAGTCGGCGATCAGGCCGGCGATCTCTTCCGGATGCTCGAGCTGCATGAGGTGGCCGGCGTCGTCGATGACGATCCGCCGCGACCCCGGGATCAGCGCCTGGGCCGCGCCGCTGGCCGCCTGGTTGTCGGCGATGTCGTGGTCGCCGGTCATGATCAGGGTCGGGACCTGCAGGCCCGGCATCCTCGGCAGGTCCGAGGGCCAGCCCTTGATCGGGTCGTGCATCTGGTGGCGCAGGTCCTGGGGATAGGCCTTCATCAGGGCGGTGGCCTTGGTCACGGCGGCCGGATGGTCAGGCGCCATCACCCAGCCGGACTTGGCCGCGTTCGCCGCCGCGGCGTCCATGTTCCCGATGATCATCGGGAACATCATGCGCGTGATGGTCTTGCCGAAGGTCGGGCTGGGCTGGAAGCCGTTGATCGCCGCGCCGGAGATCACCAGGCGTTCGACCTGCTCCGGATGCAGGATCGTGTAGCTGACCGCCAGCCCGCCGCCGAAGGAGAAGCCCACGAGGCTGGCGTGATCCATCTTCGCCGCCGCCATGACCGCCGCCAGGTCCTCCTGCGGCGAATAGGGCGCCTTGGCCGCGGGCGACTTTCCGTAGCCGCGCCGGTCGTAGCGGACCACGCGGAACTGCTTGCAGAGGATCGGCCACATGTCGTCGAAGCTGGCCGAGTTGACGACCCCGTCGTGGATCAGCACCACCGCATGGGATCCGGAGCCGCAGGTCTCGTAGTAGAGCTGGCCGCCGTCCACATCGACCATCTCCGCCCGCGCCGCGCCGGCCAAGGCCAGGGTCAGCGTGCAGGCAAGCGCCATCGTTCGCCCGATCATGGGACGTCTCCTTCGTCTGGTTTCAGGGTCAGGTCAGCTCGCCTGTCGGAAAGCCTCCGCGCCTTCGTCGGGCACGAATTCCAGGATGTCGCCGGGCTGGCAGTCGAGGACCCGGCAGATGGCTTCCAGAGTGGAGAACCGCAGGCCCTTCACCTTGCCGGATTTCAGCAGCGAGAGGTTGGCCTCGGTGATGCCGATGGCGCGGGCCAGCACATTTGAGCGCATCTTGCGCCGGGCCATAATGACGTCGAGGCGGAGCACGATGGCCATCACACGAACCCCTCGCGGTCCTGCTCGATCTCGTGGCCGGCCTGCATAACCAGCGCGATCACGAAGACCACGGCGCCCAGCACCAGTTCCTGCACGGCGGCCATGTGGGCCCACATCCGGTCGATCTCGTAGCCCGTGGCGCTGAGCGCCAGGTGGCAGAGGAAGGGCGCGGCGGCGTCGATCACCAGGCAGACCCCCATGGCCTTGATCAGGCCGGCGTTGCGCGGCGTGAACACCTGGCCGCGGCCATAGGCCCGGAACAGGGAACGCAGGCACCAGAACAGCGCGATGGTCGGCGCGGCCCGGAACAGGACGTCCGGGGTGTAGGCCACCTTCTCGCCCACGGGCCAGTTGCGGAAGGGGATGAAGTCGGCCGGGGGCGACCCGTTGGTGGAGATCATGCCGCCGCGTGGGCCCACGGTGATCACGCTCCCCTGGTAGAACCACAGGACCCACAGGCTGAAGGCCGCGAGTGCGATGAAGGCCACGAACAGGACGGCGAACAGCAGTTCTACCGCCCGGCTGGCGCGACGGATCCTGCTCAGGCTTGCTGGCTGAACCGGTCGCGGCGGTGAGATGTCGAAGACGGCGGCCATGGGCGCACTCCCAGGAGACGCCGCACCGTTCCGCATCAATTACTTTCTGTCAAACGATAATCTCAGTTACTCGCCGGCGGGCTCACGTCGACCAGAGCGCGGTAGCGGTGGACCGGCGGCGGCATGGGCGAACTGGCGCCCATGACACTCTTCCAGATGATCTCGTTGAGCTGGTGCATGGGCGCGCGATCGTTGTCGGAGAAGTCCATCCTGGCGCTGGCGGCCGCACCATAGGCGGTGACCAGGTTCTTGGCGTTGAGGTCCACCTGGGCGGGCTGCACGTCATAGGGCTTCAGGTCCGGCGTCACCCCGAAGGCGGCGTAGAGCGGGGTGGCGGCGGCGTCGTACTGGCTCATGGGCGGCAGGCCGAGCAGGAGCTCGATCGTCCGGACCAGCGATGAGGTCGAATAGAGGGTGGAGTCCACCGTCCCGCGCTTGATGTAGGGGCTGGCGACCAGGGCGACGGTGCGGCGTGCGTCCACGTGGTCGGGGCCGTCCTGGGCGTCATCCTCGACGATGATGATGGCGGTGGTGGCCCAGTACTTGGAGTGGCTGACGCGATCGACGATGCGGCCCAGCGCCAGGTCGTTGGAGGCCACGGCGGCGACTGGGGTGAAGGCGCCGGGCTCGGTGCCGCGGGTGTGGTCTTCGGGGAGGGCCATGACGATGTAGTTGGGCAGGCGTTTCTCCGGGTTGGGGTCGTCGAAAGCCTGCTCGTAGGCGTCGAACTCGGCCAGGAAGATCTTGGCGTACTCGGTGTCGCGGTCGACCTTGATCCGGTAGTTGGGCGAGACGTGGCCCCAGAGGCTGTCGGCGCGGGCCGAGGCGCCCATGGCCTCGCCGGTGGAGACGCGCGCGGCGTATTCGCCGTAGCTGCGGTAGGTCAGGCCCTTGCGCCGGGCGAGGTCCCACAGATAGCCCGCGTTGTTGACGTAGGCCGGCGTGCGGGCCGACTCCGAACGGCCGGCGTAGGTGGGCGGCCACCATTTTTCGTTGAAGTCGGTGGCGTAGGCGCCGTTCGACCAGGCGTGGCCATCCTCGCTCACCTCGCCGTCAGCGTAGAAGTTGTCGAGGGTGACGAACTGCTCGGCCAGCGCATGGTGGTTGGGCGTCACCTTGCGGCCGAAGATCGCCAGGCGCGGGTCGCCGTCGCCCTTGCCCAGATCGCCAAGAACCTGATCGTAGGTCCTGTTTTCCTTGATGATGTAGATCACGTGCTCGATGGGCGAGCCGGCGCCGACGCGGCTGGGGACGATGCTGGGCGCCTTGGGCGCGCGGGCCTGCTGCAGGAGGCCGTCGTTGTAGGGCGAATTGGCGGCGACCTGGTGCGTCCAGCTCGGCAACCGCCGCTTGAGGTCGGCGAGCGCGATGCGCGAGACGCTGCCGGTCTGCAGGGTCTTGATGCTTTCCTCGGTCTTGCCGCTGGCGTTGAGCGGGCTCTCGGGCCCATGCAGGTCGGGATAGGCCGCCTCCCCCTTGGTCGCGCCGACGTAGAGCTTGCCGCCGGTGACCGCGAGGGCGGAGGGATACCAGCCGGTCGGAATGAAGCCGGCCACGGCGGTGTGCGCGCGGTTGGCGATATCCATGACCGCCACCGCATTGTTGTCGGCGTTGGCCACGAACAGCAGCTTCTTCGCCGGGTCGATGGCCAGCGCATTGGGGGTCGAACCCTCCGGCGCCAGCGGCGACAGCGTGGTCGAGAGGCGTTCGAGCACTCGAAGCGATCGCGTATCGATCACATGCACCGTGTTGTCGTTGGAGCAGGCCACGAACAGGCGGCCATCGGCGCTGATCACCATGTCGTTGGGATTGGCTCCGACGCCGATCGTGGCCATCACCTTGTTGGAGGCAGTGTCGATCACGCTGACCGACTTGCTCGACCAGTTGGAGACGAAGAGCCGCGAGCCGTCCTTGGTCAGGACCAGCTGGTAGGGGCTGATGTCCACCGGGATACGAGTGACCAGCTTGCCGGTGTTGGTGTCGAACACCACGACGTTGGTCGGACTGGAATCGACGCCCTGGTTGGCGGCGTAGAGCAGCGGCCGCGTCGGGTGCCGCGCGACGCCGGAGAACCAGATCTTGTTGGCCGGGATGGTCTCGTTGAACTGCGTAGTCGGCTTCTCGCTGAGCCGTCCGTTCTTGTACGCGAAGGCGTAGATCGGGGCGGAGGTCGGGGCGATCCTCTTGACGCCTGCCGCATTGCCGCCGGCGACATAGAGCGTGCCGTGGTCGGGCGACCAGGAGAGCCCTACCCAGGCCGACTTCAGCGCGATCTTCTGCACGACCTTGCCGGTCGCCGTACTGATCACCGTGAGGCCATGCGGCAGGTAGCCGGCGTTGACCGCGATAAGCGCCTTGCCGTCCGGCGCGGCGGTGACGCTCATCACCAGGTCGCCGGTGTCGGCCAGCTTCTCGCCCACCGGGGTGATCCGCCAGCCGTTCGGCAGGTCGAAGCCGCCCTTGATGGCGTGCGGACGCTCGAAGGTCGCCGGGCCGATCTCGCGCGGCGCCGACGCCGGCTCGGCGCGAGCACCTGAGGCCAGCAGAGCGAGCGCGAGTCCCGCCGCGAAATACCGTGCCATGCCCTGCCCCGCCGTTTGCCTCATCCCGTCGCTGTAGGACGGTTCTGTGACAGGTTCGTGCCTGCGCGGGCGTGACGCAAGCGATCGCTGAGCCGTGCTAGCGTGGGCGCAGCAACGGGAGGACGCCGACCATGAAGACCGCAACCCTGGGCCCGCTGGGCGAGGTCAGCCGCCTGACGCTGGGCGGCGGCGGCATCGGCCAGATCTGGGGCGAGAACACCCACGAGGAGGCGGTGGCGACGCTCAAGGCGGCGCTGGACGGCGGGATCACGGTGCTGGACGCGGCGCCCATGTACCGCAACTGCGAGCAGTTCATCGGCGAGGCCTTCGGCGGGAGGCTTCCCGCCGGCGTGAAGGTGACCACCAAATGCCAGCTGGGCACGCCCGGGCCCGGCGAGGCCGAGGAAATCCTTTCAGCCTCGCTGGCGGCCAGCCTGCAGGCCATGCGGCTGGAGCGGATCGACCTGTTCTTCCTGCACTCGAACATCCACGCCGATGGCTTCGCCTATGCCCACGGCAACGACAGCCGCGATCGGTTTTCCACGACCTGGTCGACCTACGTGAACGAGGTGATCCCGGCGTTCGAGGCGCTGAAGGCGCAGGGGCGGATCGGGGCCTGGGGGATCACGGGGATCGGCGAGCCGGCGGCGGTGCTGTCGGCGCTGGGCCACGATCCCAAGCCCGACGCCGTCCAGGCCATCGCCAACCTGATGGATAGTGCGGGCGCGTTGCGCCGCTACGCCGGGTCCGAGCGGCCCCGCGAGATCGCCGCCAAGGCCAAGAGCCGCGGTGTCGCCGTCATGGGCATCCGCGCGGTGCAGGCCGGCGCGCTGACCGCCGCCATCGACCGCGAGATGTCGCCGAACTACCCGGACCGAAAGGACTATGACCGGGCGGCCTCGTTCCGGGCGCTCTGCGCCGAGTGGGGCGAAGACCCCGCCGTGGTCGCCCACCGCTATGCGCTGAGCATGCCCAACATCGACACCGTCGTGCTGGGCGTGAAGAACCGCGCCGAACTGGCCCAGTGCCTGGCCGCCGAGGCGACGAGCCCGATGGCGGCGGACGAGGTGGCGGCGATCGACGCGTTGGGGCTGGTGACGGGTTAGATCCGCAACACCGTGGTCTCGACCACGGGACGGCGGCCCCAGAGGCGCTGGCTGGCCTTCTTCACGGCGCGGGACAGGGCGGCCTCGACGGTCTCGTCGTCGTCGCGGTCCTGGCCTTTCAGGCGGTCGAGCGCGCGCTCGGCCTCATCGGCCAGGTCGTCGAGCATGTCGTCCATAGCCTCCTCGTCGTCGGCGGCCAGGCCCAGCGCCCGGACCTGCGGGCCGGACACGATCTTGTTGCGGCCGTCGAGGGCGACCGAGACGGCGATCATGCCGTTGAAGGCGGCGTGGCGGCGCTCACGCAGGGCGTCGCCGTTCTCGGGCGTCACCACGCGGCCGTCGACGTAGAGCCGGCCGGCGGGGACCTCGTCGATGATCTCGGCGCGGCCGGGAGCCAGGCGGACCATGTCGCCGTTGCGCGGGGTCACCTGCTGAGGGACCTGCAGGTCGCGCGCGAAGGCGGCGTGTTCGAGCAGATGGCGGCGCTCGCCGTGGGTGGGCACCGAGATGGTCGGGCGCGCCCAGCGGTACATCTCCGCCAGTTCGTCGCGGCAGGGGTGGCCGGAGACGTGGATGCCCGGGTGGTCGCGCTCGGTGTAGAGGCGCACCCCGCGGTCGGCGAGCTTGTTCTGCAGGTTGCGGATCGGGATCTCGTTGCCGGGAATGATCCGCGAGGAGAAGACACAGGCGTCGTTGGCGCCCAGGCTCACATGCGGATGGGTGCCATCGGCGATGCGGCTCAGCGCGGCGCGGGGTTCCCCCTGGCTGCCGGTGCAGAGGTAGAGGATCGCCTTGGGCGGGAAGGACTTCGCCTCATGGTCATCGAGGAAGGGCTTCAGGCCCTCCATCAGGCCCACAGATTTGGCGGCCGAGGCCATGCGGATCATCGAGCGTCCCACCAGGCAGACGCGCCGTCCGGCGGCCTCGGCGGCGCGGCAGACGCTGTCCATCCGCGCCACGTTGGACGCGAAACAGGCGACGGCGACCTTGCCCTTCAGGCCCGCGATCAGCGGGATCAGCGCCTCGCGGACGTCGGCTTCGGACCCGGCGTGGCCGTCGACGAAGACGTTGGTCGAATCGCAGACCATGGCCAGCACGCCCTCGTCGCCGAGGCGCTGGATGGCGGCGGCGTCGGTCACCCCGCCCAGCAGCGGGTCGGGGTCGATCTTCCAGTCGCCGGTGTGGAGCACGGTGCCCAGCGGCGTGCGGATCGCCAGGCCGTTGGGCTCAGGGATCGAGTGGGTGAGCGTGATCAGCTCCAGCGAGAACGGGCCCAGCTCAATGGTCCCGTTCAGCGGCACGATGGTGATCTCGGCCTCGTCCAGCAAGCCGGCCTCACGCAGCTTCTCGCGCAGGATGAAGGCGGTGAAGGGCGTGGCGAAGATCGGCGCCTTGAACCGGGGCCAGAGCCAGGCGACGGCCCCGATGTGGTCCTCGTGGGCGTGGGTGAGCACGATGCCCAGCAGCCGGTCGGCGTTTTCCACCATGAACTGCGGGTCGGGCAGGATCACCTCGACGCCCGGCGTCGTCTGGTCGCCGAAGGTCACGCCCAGGTCGACGACGATCCACTTGCGGTCGTGCGGCGGCCCGAAGCCGTAGAGGTTGAAGTTCATGCCGATCTCGTTCGACCCGCCGAGCGGCAGGAAGACGAGTTCGTCGTCTTTGGTACGCTTTGACATTCAGTCCTTCGCCGTGTTCCGGCGGTAGATTTCGAGCATGCCGCGGATCGTAAGGTCCGGGTCGAAGTGGTCGATGGCCGTGGTCGCGCCATGGAAGAGCGAGGCGACGCCGCCGGTGCCGATCACGGTCATGGGCTTGCCCCACTCGGCCTTGATGCGGGCGCAGAGGCCTTCGATGAGCGCGATATAGCCCCAATAGACCCCCGATTGCATCGAGGCGACCGTATCCTTGCCGATGGCGGTGTTGCCGCGCGGGCGCTGGATGGCCACGCGGGGCAGCTTGGCGGCGGCCTGGTGCAGGGCTTCCATCGACAGGTTGATGCCCGGCGCGATGGCGCAGCCTTCCATGCCGCCGTCCGCGGCGATCACGTCGAAGGTGGTGGCCGTGCCTGAGTCGATGACGATCAGGTCGCCGGGGTAAACGATGTGCGCGCCGATGGCGTTGACCAGGCGGTCGGCGCCGGCTTCGGACGGCTTTTCGATGCGGACCTCGATGCCGAGATCGACGTTCTCGCCGATCACCAGGGGCTCCACGTGAAGGTAGCGGCGCGCCAAGTTGCGCAGGTTGAAGATCGACTGCGGCACCACGCTGGAGACGATGCAGCCGTCGAAGACGCCGAGTTGCAGGCCGGCCATGCCCAGGAGCTGGGAGAGCCAGACGGCGTATTCGTCGGCCGTGCGGGTGGACTCGGTGGCCGAGCGCCACTGGGCGATCCACTCCTTGCCGTCGTGGACGGCGAAGAGGGTGTTGGTGTTGCCCTGCTCGATAGCCAGCAGCATGGGTCTCACGCGCTCCCGAAAAAGACGTCGCCCGCCGTTATGCGCTCCAGGGCCCCGTCGTCCAGCCGAAGCCGTAGCGCCCCGTCCAGGTCCATGCCCTCGGCGACCCCGGACAGGGTGCGGTTGGGCAGGCGCGCCTCGCAGCGTTGCCCCAGGCCGAGCGCGCGGGCGGTCCAGGCCTTGGCGATCGGCGGGAAGCCCTGCATCGACCAGAGCTTGCGCCAGACTTCGAAGCGGTCGGCCAGCACCTCGATGGCGTCGGAGGGCTTCGGCGGCGGACCGGCCATGTGCTCGGCGAAGGCGGTCGCGGGGCGCTCGGTGTCGATGGGCGCGTGGGCGAGATTCACGCCGATGCCGACCGCGAGCCACAGGCGGCCGTCGGGCCGCGAGCCGGACTCGACCAGGATGCCCACCGCCTTCTTGCCGAACACCAGCACGTCGTTGGGCCACTTCAGCCGCGCAGCGCCGGGCCCGAGGCAAGTGTCGGCCAGATCGCAGGCGGCGAGGGCCGCCACGAACGAGAGCTGGGCGGCCTCGGCGGCGGGGACGTCCGTGGTGGTCAGCAGGGTGGCGGCGAGATTGCCGGTCTCAGTGGACCAGTTGCGACCACGGCGGCCGCGTCCGGCCGTCTGACACCCGGCCGTGATCCAGACGGGACCGCCCTCCCCGGCTTCGGCGCGGCGACGCGCCTCGGCGTTGGTGGAATCGATCTCCGCATAGGACTCGATGGGCGGGTGATCGCCCAATGGGCTAGGCCAGGCCGAAGGCGTGCGCGGCCCGCTCGGCGGCCGGATAGATCCACTTCAGCGCGCCCAGCACGACCGGGAAGGAGAATAGCGCCAGGCCGATGGCGATGACGCGGGCCTCGACCGGCGGCTTGTCGGTGGGGCCCACGGCGCCGTCGAACCACATCACCTTGATCAGGCGCAGATAGTAGAAGGCCGCCACCACGGAGCCCACCAGGCCCAGGACCGCGGCGGTCTCGTCCAGGATGCCGGCGCCCATGGCCGCCTTGAAGACGAACACCTTGGCCCAGAAGCCGGAGAACGGCGGCAGGCCCAGGGCGGAGAGCGAGAAGGCGGTCATGGCCAGCGCGATGCCCGGTTGTTCCTTGAAGAGGCCGGCCATGTCTTCCAGCGTCTCCATCGAATTGCCCTGGCGCGACAGGGCCGCGAGGCAGGCGAAGAAGCCGGTCACGTCGACCATGTAGAGGACCAGGAACACCAGCATCGCGGTCACGCCCTCGGCGTTGCCGGCGGCCAGACCGATGATCGCGTAGCCGACGTTGGCGATGGAGGAATAGGCCCACAGCCGCTTGAGGTTGGTCTGCGCCAGACCCGCGAAGGCGCCGACCGCCACCGAGATCAGGCCGAGCGCCACCAGCACCTGCTGCCATTGGCCGATCGCCCCGCCGAACGCCTCGGCCAGGACGCGGGCGAACAGCACCATGGCGGCGAGCTTGGGCGCGGCGGCGAAGAACGCCACGACCGGGGTCGGCGCGCCCTCATAGACGTCCGGCGTCCACATGTGGAACGGCGCGGCGGAGACCTTGAACGCCAGGCCGCAGATCAGGAAAACGAGGCCGAAGAGGACGCCGGTGTGGGCGCCGCCCTTCACCGCCACGGCGATGTCGGTGAACACCGTGGAGCCCGCGAAGCCGTAGATCAGGCTCGCGCCGTAGAGCAGCAGACCCGACGAAAGCGCGCCCAGCACGAAGTACTTCAGGCCGGCCTCGGAGGCCTTGGCGTTGTCGCGCTGCATGGCGGCCAGGACATAGAGCGCCAGCGATTGCAGCTCGACGCCCACGTAGAGGGAGATCAGGTCGCCGGCCGAGACCATCATGGCCATGCCGAGCGCGGCCAGCAGGACCAGCACCGGAAACTCGAAGTTGTGCATGCCGCGGCGCTCGAACCAGCGCTGGCCGAGTGGGATGGCGACGGCGCTCGCGACGAAGATGGCCACCTGCGCGAAGGCCGAGGCGGCGTCGGCGATCATGCCGCCGGAGAAGCCGCGCCCGAAGGGGCCGGTGGCGGCCTGCACGGCGGCGGCGGCCAGCACCAGCACCGCGCCCCAGCCCACGTAGCGGCCGGCTTTCGGCGCGAAGGCGCCTGTGACCAGGAGCGCCATGGCCCCGATCGCCAGGATCAGCTCCGGATAGGCCAGGCCAAGATCGGCGGAAGACATCATGCCGTCGTCAGCTCCCGATGGCCGCTTGGTAGGCCTGGACCAGATGGTCGACGGAAGCCTGGGTGAGGTTGAAGACGGCGCCCGGATAGACGCCGAGCGCCAGCGTGCCGGCGATCAGCGGCGCGAAGATCGCCACCTCGCGCCAGTCGAGGTCGGTGATGCCGGCGAGCTTCTCGTTGGTGATCGTCCCGAAGATGACCGCCCGATAGAGGTTGAGCGCATAGACCGCCGACAGGATCACGCCCGTGGCGGCGATGATCACCGTCCAGGTGGAGACGCCGTAGGTCCCGGTCATGGTCAGGATCTCGCCGACGAAGCCCGACGTGCCGGGAAGGCCGACGTTGCCCATGGTGAAGAGCATGAACACCGCCGCGTACCAGGGCATGCGGTTCACCAGCCCGCCGTAGAAGGCGATTTCGCGGGTGTGCATGCGGTCGTAGACCACGCCGACGCAGAGGAAGAGCGCGCCGGAGATCAGGCCGTGGCTGAGCATCTGGAAGAGCGCGCCCTGCTCGCCGGTGGCGTTGCCGGAGAAGATGCCCATGGTCACGAAGCCCATGTGGGCCACGGAGGAGTAGGCGATCAGCTTCTTGATATCGACCTGCCGGAAGGCGACCAGCGAGGTGTAGACGACCGCGATCACGCTGAGCGCGAAGATCAGCGGCGTGAAGAGGTGCGACGCGGCCGGGAACATCGGCAGCGAGAAGCGCATGAAGCCGTAGCCGCCCATCTTCAGCAGGATGCCGGCCAGGATCACCGAGCCCGCGGTTGGCGCCTCCACGTGGGCGTCGGGCAGCCAGGTGTGGACCGGCCACATGGGCATCTTCACCGCGAAGGAGGCGAAGAAGGCCAGGAACAGCCACGTCTGAACCGCCGGGGTGAAGTGGTAGACCATCAGCTCGGGGATCGAGCTGGTGTGGCTGATGCCGATCATGGCGAGGATCGCCGCCAGCATCAGGACCGAACCCAGCAGGGTGTAGAGGAAGAACTTGAAGGCCGCGTAGACCCTGCGCGCGCCGCCCCAGATCCCGATGATCAGGAACATCGGCACCAGGCCGAACTCGAAGAAGATGTAGAACAGCACGATATCGAGGGCGCAGAAGACCCCGATCACCAGGCTTTCCAGCATCAGGAAGGCGATCATGTATTCGAGGACGCGCTTCTCGATCGACTTCCAGGAGGCCGCGATACAGAGCGGCATGAGGAAGGCGGTCAGCAGCACGAAGAGGACGGAGATCCCGTCGACGCCCATGCGGTAGCTGAAGCCCGCGAACCAGGGCGTCTCCTCGACGAACTGGAAGCCGTTGTCGGCCGGGTTGAACTGCACGACCAGCAGGACGGAGAGCGCCAGGGTCGCCAGCGTCGTGACCAGGGCGATCCACTTCGACGCCTCGACGGTCTTCGGATCGTCGGCCTTGCCGAGCAGGCGCAGCGCCAGGATGCCAGCGACGCCGAGGATCGGCGCGAAGGTGATCAGGGAAAGGATGGGCGGCATGTCCGGGCTCTCCCTACGCGTTCCAGGCCCAAAGGGCGTAGGAGAGCATCGCGGCCACCCCCAGAAGCATGACGAAGGCGTAGTGGTAGAGGTAGCCGGTCTGCAGCCGCCCGGTTCCGCGGCCGACGGCGTAGGTCACCGCGGACACGCCATCGGGGCCGAGGCCGTCGATGATCTTCTGGTCGCCGCCCTTCCAGAACAGGTCGCCGAGGACCTTGGCGGCGCGCACGAAGGTGGCCTGGTAGAGCTCGTCGAAGAACCACTTGTTGTAGAAGAACAGGTAGACGGGCCCCTGCTGGGCGGCGAGTCGCGCGCCCAGGCCCTCGCGGACCAGATAGACATAGGCCGCGATCAGCAGGCCGCCGATGGAGACGATCAGCGGCGCGAGCGTCACCAGCACCGGCGTCGCGCTTTCGGCCAGCACGTGGTTGTTGGCGGCGGTGAAGATCGCGCCCTTCCAGAACGCATTGCGCTCGGGGCCGACGAACTTCTCGACGAACAGGTAGCCCGAGGCCATGGCGCCCAGCGCCAGCACCAGCAGCGGCAGGCGCATGGTCCAAGGCGTCTCGTGCGGCAGGTGGACGTGCTCGCCGTGATCGGGCTCGGAGTGGCTCTCGGCGGCATGGGCGTGATTATCGTGACCGTGGTCGTGGTCGCGGTTGTGCCAGTGGTGCTCCAGGTCTTCCGAGGTCCAGCGGGCGTGGCCGTTGAAGGTGAAGAAGGCCAGACGCCAGGAGTAGTAGGCCGTCAGGCCCGCCACGAAGATGCCGGTGATCCAGGCGAAGTAGCCGATCGGGTCATGGCCGGCGCTGCCCGCCTCCCAGGCCGCGTGGATGATCGAGTCCTTGGAGTAGAAGCCTGCGAAGCCCAGCTCGGCGAAGGGAATGCCCAGGCCGGTGATGGCGATGGTGCCGATCACCATCACGCCGCAGGTGATGGGCAGGTACTTCATCAGGCCGCCGTAGCGGCGCATGTCCTGCTCGTGGACCATGGCGGTGATTACCGAGCCCGCGCCCAGGAACAGCAGCGCCTTGAAGAAGGCGTGGGTGAACAGGTGGAACATGCCGGCCTGGTAGGCGCCGACGCCGGCGGCCATGAACATGTAGCCGAGCTGCGAACAGGTCGAGTAGGCGATCACCCGCTTGATGTCGTTCTGCATCATGCCGACCGTGGCGGCGAAGAGCGCGGTGACCGCGCCGATGATCGTCACCACATGCTTGGCGACCGGGGCGTATTCGAACATCGGCGACAGCAGGCAGACCATGTAGACGCCGGCGGTGACCATGGTCGCGGCGTGGATCAGGGCCGAGACCGGTGTCGGGCCTTCCATGGCGTCCGGCAGCCAGGTGTGCAGGAAGAACTGGGCCGACTTGCCCATGGCGCCGACGAACAGCAGCACGCAGGCGAGGTCCATCAAATGCCAGCTCTGGCCGGCGAAGGTCCAGGCGTCGCCGGCGTGGGCCGCGACCAGCGGGAAGATGTGGTTGAACTGGATCGAGCCCAGCGACCAGAACACCGTCATGATGCCGAGCGCGAAGCCGAAGTCGCCGACCCGGTTGACCACGAAGGCCTTGATGGCGGCGGCGTTGGCGGTGCCCTTGTGGTGCCAGAAGCCGATCAGCAGGTAGCTGGCCAGGCCCACGCCTTCCCAGCCGAAGAACAGCTGCATGAAGTCGGCCGCGCTGATCAGGCTCAGCATGGCGAAGGTGAACAGCGACAGGTAGGCGAAGAACCGGGGCTTGCCCGGGTCGTCGGCCATGTAGCCCCAGCCGTAGAGGTGGACGAGGCTGGAGACCGTGGTCACCACCACCAGCATCACCGCCGAAAGCGCGTCCAGGCGGAACGACCAGTTGGAGATGAAATTGCCCACGTGGATGAACGGCGCGTAGGTCAAGGTGAAGGGCTCGAGGTTGCCCCAGGTCCACTTGGCGAAGACGAACCAGGACAGCGCCGCCGAGAGGAACAGGAAGCCGGTGGTGACCGTCATGGACGCCACGGCGCCGATCTTCTTGCCGAACAGGCCGGCGATCAGCGCGCCGAGCAGCGGGCCGTAGAGGATGACGGTGACGAGGAGCTTGGGATCCATCCTCAGCCCTTCATCACGGACGCGTCGTCCACGGCGATGTCGCCGCGGTTGCGGAAGAAGGTGACCAGGATCGCCAGGCCCACGGCGGCCTCGGCGGCCGCGACGGTGAGCACGAACATGGCGAAGATCTGCCCGACCACGTTGCCGAGGTAGGCCGAGAAGGCCACCAGGTTGATGTTCACGGCGAGCAGGATCAGCTCCACCGACATCAGGATGACGATGATGTTCTTGCGGTTCACGAAGATGCCGAACACCCCGATCGTGAACAGGATCGCGGCGACCGCGAGGTATTGCGCCAGGCCTATGGTCATTCGGAAACGCCTTCGCCGGGCTTGATTGAAACCGTGCGCATGCCGGTCTTCGTGGTGCGCAGCACCTGATCCATCATCACCTGGCGCTTCACGCCCGGCTTGTGGCGAAGGGTGAGCACGATGGCCCCGATCATCGCCACCAGCAGCACCATGCCGGCCGCCTGGAAGAAGTAGACATATTGCGTGTAGAGCAGCCGGCCGATCGCCTCGGCGTTGGTGGCGGCGCCCGCGTGGCCGTTGGCCGCCGGGGTGTCGTTGAGCCGGGCCGCGCCGTTGATCGCCACCGTCGAGGAGACCAGCACCATCTCCACGGCCAGTCCGCCGGCGATCAGCAGGCCCAGCGGCATGTAGCGGGCGAAGCCCTGGCGGAGCTGGGCGAAGTCCACGTCCAGCATCATCACCACGAACAGGAACAGCACCGCGACGGCGCCCACGTAGACGACCACCAGCAGCATCGCCAGGAACTCCGCGCCGAGCAGCACGAAGAGGCCCGCCGACGAGAAGAAGGCGGCGATGAGGAACAGCACCGAGTGCACGGGATTCTTCGCCGAGACCACGGCGAACGCCGAGGCCAGCGTCGCCGCCGCCATCAGATAAAATGCGATCGCCTGCAGGGCCATCGGCCGGTTCCTAGCTCCTCAGTCGTCCTTGGGATTCGCGTCTCGAAAGGCCCGCGGGGCGGGTCTTAGCGATAGGGCGCATCCAGTTCCAGATTCTTCGCGATCTCCCGCTCCCAGCGGTCGCCGTTATCGAGCAACTTGGCCTTGTCGTAGTAGAGCTCTTCACGGGTCTCCACGGCGAACGCGGTGTTCGGCCCCTCGACGATGGCGTCCACCGGGCAAGCCTCCTGGCACAGGCCGCAGTAGATGCATTTGACCATGTCGATGTCGTAGCGGGTGGTTCGGCGGCTGCCGTCATCGCGCGGCTCGGCCTCGATGGTGATGGCCTGAGCCGGGCAGATGGCTTCGCAGAGCTTGCACGCGATGCAGCGCTCCTCGCCGTTCGGATAGCGGCGCAGCGCATGCTCGCCCCGGAACCGCGGGCTCTGCGGGCCGCGCTCGTTGGGGAAGATCACCGTGGCCTTGGGGCGGACCATGTACTTCAGGCCAAGGCCGAGCGCGCCGGCGAAGTCCATCAAGGCGGCGCCCCTCATCGCCTGTCCGATGCGCTGGAACATGGTCATTTCACCTTGCACGAATAGTCGTCGATGTACTGGGAGTCCCCGCCATCCTTGAGCACCAGGGTCCCGCCCTTGGCGGCGCAGGCGTCATGCGCGCGCTTCAGGGAATCGTAGTCCGCGCTGCCGGCGATGTTGGCGGCGGTGTCGCAGGCCGTGAGGCCTAGCGCAAAGACCATGATCAGGGCCGCCCTCATCCGGCTAACGGGGCGTAGACGCGCCAGCCGGCCACCAGGGCCACGGCGACCAGCGAGGTCGGCAGGAAGATCTTCCAGCCCAGGCGCATGAGCTGGTCGTAGCGGTAGCGCGGCACGACCGAGCGGACCATGGCGTTCGCAAACAGCACGAAGGCGGTCTTGATCACCAGCATCGCCAGGCCGTGCAGGCTGGCCACCCAGGACCAGGGCGTGCCGACGAACTGGTCGAGATAGTGGGTGGGCCACGGGGCCTGCCAGCCGCCCAGGAAGAACACCGCCATCAGGCCCGACATCAAGAGGATGTTGGACATCTCGGCGAGGTAGAACAGCAGGTAGGGCGTGGAGCCGTACTCGATGGCGTAGCCGGCCACGAGCTCGCTCTCGGCTTCCGGCAGATCGAAGGGCGGGCGGTTGGTTTCGGCCAGCCCGGAGATGAAGAAGATCATCCCCATGGGGATCATCACCAGGGCCAGCGGCAGGTTCTTCAGCCCGCCGCCCAGGATGTTCCAATTCCAGAAGCCGCCGCCCTGCAGCTCGACGATCTTCGCCAGGCTCATGCTGCCGGACAGCAGGATGACCGTGATGATCACGAAGCCGATGGAGACCTCGTAGGAGACCATCTGGGCCGCGGAGCGTAGCGCGCCCAGGAACGGGTACTTCGAGTTGGACGCCCAGCCGCCCATGATGATGCCGTAGACGCCCATGGACGAGACGGCGAACAGGTAGAGGACGCCGACATTGATGTCGGCCACCACCCAGCCGGGCCCGAAGGGGATCGCCGCCCAGGAGCCCAGCGCCAGGGTCACGCTGATCAGCGGGGCCAGCAGGAAGACGACCTTGTCGGCGCCGGCCGGGACGACCAGCTCCTTGACCAGGAACTTGCCGAGGTCGGCGAAGGACTGCAGCAGGCCGAAGGGGCCCACCACGTTGGGGCCCTTGCGCATCTGGACGCCGGCGAAAACCTTGCGGTCGCCATAGATCATGAAGGCGATGGTCAGCAGCAGGATGACGGTGATCAGCAGGATTTGGCCGAGCGTCAGGAGGGTCCAGCCGAGGGGGGTGGTCCAGAATTCCATCTATTCGGCCGCCATCTTGCCGGCGCCCGAGGCGAGCGCGGCGCATTCGGCCATGGTCACGCTGGCTCGGGCGATCGGGTTGGTCAGGTAGAAGCTCTCGATCGCGCTGACGAAGGGATCGGCCGAGAGGCTCCCCTTCCCGCCCAGCGATCCGAGGTCGAGGCCAGCGGCCGCGGCGGGGCCCGCCACATAGTCGATGCGGCCGAAGGTCGGATGGTCGGCGAACAGCTTGGCGCGGAGCGCGTCCAGGGTGTCGTAGGGCAGCTTGGCGCCCAGGCGTTCGGACAGCGCGCGCAGGATCGCCCAGTCCTCGCGGGCCTCGCCCTTGGGGAAGACCGAGCGGACGCCCTGCTGCACCCGGCCCTCGGTGTTGACGTAGAGGCCGTTCTTTTCGGTGTACGCCGCGCCCGGCAGGACCACGTCGGCGTTGTGCGCGCCGCGGTCGCCGTGGGTGCCCAGGTAGACGGTGAAGGCCTTGGACGCCGAGGTGTCGATCTCGTCGGCGCCCAGCAGGAACAGCAGATCCGCCCCGCCCTTGGCCGCCAGTTCGGCGGCGGTCTTGCCGCCCGGGCCGGGGACGAAGCCCAGGTCCAGGCCGCCGACCCGCGCGGCCGCCGAATGCAGCACGTTCCAGGTCATGCCGAAGGTCTTGGCGACGCCGGCCGCGGCCTTAAGGACCGCCGCCCCGTCGGCGCGGGTGAATGCCCCTGCCCCGACAATGATCGCCGGCGCCTTGGCGTTCTTCAACGCGGTCACGAAGTCGCTCTTGGACTTGGCGAGGCCGGTGAGCGTCGAGGGGCCCGCGCCCAGGTAGTCATGCGGATAGGTCAGGTCAGCCTGCGGGCCGATGACGCCGATCCGGAGCGCGCCGGCCAGCCAGCGCTTGCGCAGGCGCGCGTTCAGCACTGGGGCCTCCAGGCGCGGGTTGGTCCCGACCAGCAGGACGACGTCGGCGTCCTCGATGCCGTGGATGGTGGAGTTGAACAGCCAGCTTTCGCGGGCGCCGTCGCCCAGCGTCATGCCGTCCTGGCGGCAATCGGTGGATTGGACACCCAAGCCTCGGAACAGGTCGAGGGCGGCCTTCATGGACTCCGCGTCCTGCAGGTCGCCGGCGATGACACCGATGCGGTCCGGCGCCGTGGCCTTCACCTTGGCGGCGACAGTCTCCAGGGCCTCGGCCCAGGTGGCGGGGCGCAGCTTGCCGACCGAGCGGATGAACGGCTGATCGAGGCGCTGGCGGGCCAGGCCGTCGACGGCGTAGCGGGTCTTGTCGGAGATCCACTCCTCGTTGATGTCCTCGTTGACG
>Ga0207711_10001612_pt1 | contig 20826 bp, 12 predicted proteins | sample KBSS34metaG_FD_184401 | JGI IMG/M metagenome (GOLD analysis project Ga0207711, IMG submission 184401) | Switchgrass rhizosphere microbial communities from Kellogg Biological Station, Michigan, USA - KBS S3-4 metaG (SPAdes) (version 2) | ecosystem: Host-associated > Plants > Roots > Rhizosphere...
GACTGCGGCAATCAATGCCGCGGATGCGCATGCAACGGTCCTGGTGATCGAGAAGGCGGACGAGTTCGGCGGCACTTCGGCGACTTCGGGCGGCGGCATCTGGATTCCGAACAGCGACGAAGCGCGCGCTGGCGGTCTCGTAGACAGCGATGAAGAGGCCTTCGCCTATGTCCGGCCGCAGAGCGCCCCGAATGTTCCCGATGACACGATCCGCGCATTCATCCGCAACGCCCCCAAGATGCTCCGCTGGCTACACGCTGAGACCCCGGTCCGGTACGACAGCGTCCCTTACCCTGACTATCACGTCGAATATGAGGGCGGGAAACATGGCTTCCGCACGCATCTGCCCCGGACTTTCGACGGCAGGCTGCTCGGCGAAGACATATTGAGGATGCGAGGCCCGTCGCCCGCTGCGAGCCTGGGCGGCGTTATCAATTGGAGTTTCTCTGACACGCATTACCTGTTGTTCCGCCACAAGGGCTGGCGCCGCGTGCTTGCTAAGATGCTCTGGGACTATGTCAGCGACGTGCCGCACCGCCTGCGCTCGAGGAAGGATCGCCGCCTGACGCTCGGCAATGCATTGATCGGTGGGCTCTGGATGGCGCTCAAGCAGCGCAACATCGCTGTCTGGCTCGAAACCCCGCTGCTCGAACTGATAGCCACGGACAATCAGGTGACCGGCCTGGTGGCGCGCCGTGGCGGCAAGGACATCCGGATCGGCGTGCGGCGCGGCGTGATCCTTGCCGCGGGTGGGTTCGAGCGCAATGCCGAATTGCGCGCTCGCTATCTACCCGGCTCAGCCGACCCTACGATCAGCGGCTCTCAGGTGAACAACACCGGGGATTCGATCCTCGCGGCCGAGCGCATCGGCGCGGCACTGCGCAACCTTCAGTCGACCTGGTCCGCGCCAGTATTCCGCGTGCCCGGCGAGGATCGGGCGCGGCTCTCGGCGATCGAACGCGCGCTGCCGGGCAGCATCATGGTCAATCGCCAGGGCCAACGCTATCTGAACGAAGCAGCTTCCTACCATGTCGTTGGTAAGCAGATGATCGAGGGCGAGGCCCGTGGCGAGGGCACCAACCCTTCTTGGTTCGTGTTCGACGCGACCTATCGTCACAAATATCCCGCGGGCGCGCTGCTTCCGCTCATCCCCGATGCCTTGCAGGCCAAAGGCGTCCGCCAAGTATTGAAGAAGGCATCGACGATCGACGGGCTGGCGCAAGCCATCAACGTCGAGCCGGCGACTCTGAATGCGACGCTCGATCGTTTCAATGCAGATGCCCGTAGGGGGGTCGACAGCGCGTTCGATCGCGGTGGTCCTGCCTATGATCGCATGTATGGAGACGCGCGCGTCCAGCCGAACCCAACGCTCGCACCGATCGAAAAGGCGCCCTTCTATGCTCTGCCAATCTACGGCGGCGACATCGGCACGAACGGCGGGATCGTCACCGATGAATATGCCCGAGTGCTCGATCGCGACGGCGAAGTGATTACCGGTCTCTATGCCGTGGGCAATAATGCGGCCTCGGTGATGGGCGAGAGCTACCCCGGAGCAGGCGTGACGCTCGGGCCGGCAATGACGTTTGGCTATGTCGCGGGGCGTCACGTCATGGGAGTCAATGCATAGCGGATGCAAATCCGCAATCGTTCCGCCCGATCTCCAAAAGCGCGAAACGGCCTGAAGCAGGAGACACGACATGCGCGACGCGCGCTACGACCCTTTCGCAATCTATGATCCCGATGTTGTCGTCGCCTCCGACCCAATCGAGATCGCCGCGCCCGTGTCACTAGTGTGGAAGATCCTCGTCGATCTGCCGCGCTACGGCGAGTGGAACCCCTTCTGCATCTGGGCGCAATCGACGCTCGAGATGGGCGCGCCGGTTCACATGCGGCTGGTCAGCTATATCGAGCCCGGCACATTGCTCCCCAATGTCGAATATGTCTGCGCGTTCGAGCCAGAACGGCTGCTGTCCTGGGAACTGCCGGACAGCGACGCCTGGCCCTATCCCGCCCGCCGGGATCAGATGCTCGAATCCCTTTCGCCAAACCGATGCCGCTATCAGTCGACCGATGCCTTCACGGGCCCGAACGGCATTCACGTCATGCGCTTTGCCGGTCCTTGGATCCGGCGCGCCTTCAATGATACGGCCATGGCGCTCAAGCAGCGCGCCGAAGCCATGCACGCGCGAGCGGACCAGGTCACCAGAACTGCCGGTGGGCAGGCGGTCAATTGAGGTCGTTCGACTGGCATCTTACGTCCGCCAATGTTTCGACTGTCCGCTTTAGGGCACGGCGAGATTGCGTCGCGACGCCGACCATCATGTCCGCGCAGCAAGCAATTTAAAACGTACGATTGCGTTCGATTTACCGTCGGCTAAACTCGCCTTGGCTAGCAGGCTGTGGGATAGGTACGGGGATGGACTTCATCGCAGCTTTGAGCCGCGCCGCGCACGAAGCTCTGCCGGCCATGCTGGCGCCGCCGGTCATGTTGATCCCGTTCAGCAAATGTGTTTCCCTTGTTCGACATCGTTTTCGGCACCTATCATCGCCCGCGTTGCGATGATTTCGGGCCGACTGGCCTCGGACCGGATGGCGACGCGCACCCAACCCTGTGGCAAGCCCAGTTCGCGCCTGTTCGCCGCGGCGTAGCATTGCTGATACGACGGCGCCCTCGACCAACGCCCAAAGCGCAGCTTGACGGAAGCGACTGATCCGCGGGTTTCCCGCACAGCTTCCCTTCCCGTCAGCCCCGGCCGGCAATTTGCACATGTTCGACACCATCGTCGGTCAGGTCCTTGACCAGCATCGACAGCCGCCGGCTGACCGTGCGCGCGATCTTCCAGTCGCTCTCGACCAGCACGAACTCGTCCTCATAGCTCACCGCGAGTTGCGTGATCCGGCGCGCACTAGTGTCGATCTGGAAAAAGAAGAGATCGAACCAACCCTTTGCGTTCCGCTCGCCAGTCAGTTCCACTATCGGGTTTTGCAAATGGTGCATGTCGACGATGTGTGGGCCGCATCCCAATTCAGTGAAGGCGGCGACAAAGGCGTCTGGATCGGTGAACAATGGAAACCCTTCAAAATCGATCACCGCGTCGTCGACGAAGCAGGCACGCACAGCCTCGGGCTGTTTGCGGTCGCATGCGCGCAGGTAGCGCGCCTTGAGCACTTCGATTGCGCGAAGATGTTCGAGCCGCGCAAGCCGCGCCTCGATACCCGTCTCGACCATATCGCCTCCTCTCCCATCCACGCCTCGCCTGCTCACCTGCCGGCGGGAATCGTTCGATGTTCGCTGCAGCGCACGAGCGATCCCTCCGCAGCGACGCAAGGCCCTCTGAGCGTGCAGACGATGCGTAGAACAAAATCTCTATAGATACGCATATAGTGACGCATAACCCATATTGATATTGAAATTCGTACTGATATAGAGAATCAGCTACGGCTTCAAAGAGCTGACGAGAGGATGTCGAGCAGTGGGGCTTGCAGTGGACAATTCGCGTCTGGCGTTGGACCGCGACAGCTTGCTCGAGGCAGCTTGCGCACGCTCGGGCCTGTCAGACTTCGGCGACACCTGGTTCCTCGAACCGATGGATCGCTTCATCGAGGCAGCGAACAGCGAGGCGCGGCTGACGGCTGATGGCGTTGCCACGCAAACGGAGGTCATCGTCAAGGGATTGACCAACCGGTTGCGCCTGATCGAAGACCTACGCCGACATCCCGAGATCGCCGAAGAGCAAATTACCGTCGGCGGGGTGATCCTGGGACTGCCACGGACCGGCAGCACGCTGTTCCATCGCCTCCTCGCCCGTGCGCCCGGCATGACGGCAATTCGCTGGTACGAAGCACAGAATTTTGCGCCCTTCCCCGAAGAAGTGCCGGGAAACCCCAACGCTCGGCGGTGCTACGCCAAGGCGATGATCGAGGCATGGTTGGCGGCCGCGCCCGAACTCGCCTCGATCCACCCGCTCGATCCCGACGCACCCGACGAAGAGATATTGGTGCTTGGTCAGTTGTTCGTGAGCACGATGATCGAGGGGATGACGTTCGTCCCCAGCTTCGCGCGCTGGCTTACCACTTATGACCAGTCCCGCGGACATGAGGACCTGAAGACGATCCTCAAATATCTCCAATGGCAGGAGCCGGCCCGACGTGGGCGGCGCTGGATCCTCAAGAGCCCTTCCAACCTGGCATTCACCAAATTGGCCGCCGCTGCCTTTCCGGAGGCGCAGCTGATCATGACGCACCGGGATCCGCTACAGACTGTGCCGTCCTACATCAGCATGGAGATTGCGCTTTACCGGCTGACATCGCGGGCCGACGAGCGCGAGGTCGCCGCCTTCTGGCTCGCGCGGCTCGCGGAATGGATGGAGCGTTTCGAGGCGGCGCGGGCCGCGATCGGCGAGCATCGTTTCATCGATGTCGACTATCGCGACCTCGTCTCCGCGCCACTGGCCCAGGCCGAACGCGTGCTGGCGCGCATGGGCATCCCGAAGGATCGAGAAATCGATCCCGAGCTTGTCGAATTCGTCGCCGGAAACCGGCGCGAGCAACGCCCGGCGCACAGCTATTCGCTCGAGCGCTTCGGGCTGAACGAAGCGCAGATCGAGGCGGCCTTCGCCGATTATCGCGCGCGATACATCCAATGAGCGGCAGGCGGGAGAGGTCGACCATGCTGCTCGAAAACAAGGTGATCGTGATCAGCGGCGTCGGCCCGGGCATGGGCCAGGCGCTGGCGCGCACCGCCGCGCAGGAAGGCGCCAAGGTGATACTCGCCGCACGGAACGGCGATTTCCTTGCCCGAGTGCGTTCCGAAATCGTCAGCGCCGGCGGCGACGCGACTGCAGTCGTCTGCGACGTCACGGACCAGGACCAGTGCGCGGCGCTGGCGGCGCAAACCGCACAAGCATATGGCAATCATGTCCATGGTCTCGTCAACAGCGCCTATCTGCACGGCGACTGGAGCTTCGTCGAGAACGCCGACGAGAGGGATTGGGCAAGCGTTTATGACGTGAACTGCCTGGGGGCGCTTCGCGTCACCAAAGCCTGCCTGCCGCTCCTCAAAGGCGATGGCGCGATCGTCAACGTCTCGACCATGGCTACCGTACGGCCGTTCGGAACCGAGCATGGCATGGAGATGGGCTACGCCGCGGCCAAGGGCGCGCTCAATGTTCTGGGCAAGTTCATGGCTGCGGATCTCGGCCGCCATGGGATACGCGTGAACACCGTTCGCATGGGCTGGATCCACGGTGCGCCCGTTCAGGATTTCATCCAATCGCAGGTCGCGGCGGGCGCAGCGGAAAGCGAAGTGGTCGGCGCGATCACCAAGGATATCCCGATCGGCATCATCCCGCCGGAAGAGGACTGCGCGCGCGCGGTGCTGATGCTGCTGTCGGATCACGCCCGAGTGGTGTCCGGCGCGACGCTAGACATCAATGGAGGACATTGGATGGCGCCCTGAGCGCCGCAGCACGCCCGCAATGGTGGGCAATGAGGAGGGAGCGGACGATGACCGAAAGGGCCAACAGGCGCGCGCTGCGTGGAGCGTTGCTGCTCGGTGTAACGCTTACAGGACTAGCTGTGGCCAGTCAGGTCCGCGCCCAGGACAGCACCGCGGCTCCTGCGGCGACACCAGCGGGCGGCGAACAAGTTTCGCCCGACGCGAGCGGAATAGACGACATCGTCGTGGTTGCCAATCGCCGCGAGGAGCGCAACCAGGATGTGCCGATTGCGATCACCGCGCTCTCGGCGGACCGATTGCAACAACAGGGCATTGCGAAGGAGCAGGACCTCGCCGCAAGCATCCCGTCGCTCGTGGTCGGCCCCAACGGAGGGGGGTCGCGCGATGCCCAATCCTTCACCATTCGTGGTCAAGGCGCGACGTTCCAGGCCTCGCCGGGCGTGGTCGTCTATCTGAACGAAGTACCGCTCCCGTCGGCACTCACCATTAGTCAGCAAGGTGGCCCCGGCAACTTCGTCGATCTCGAGAGCCTTCAGGTGCTTTCCGGCCCGCAAGGAACGCTCTTTGGCAGGAACACGACGGGCGGGGCCGTGCTGCTCGTCCCCAAGAAGCCGAACAACGATTTAGCCGGCTGGGTGCAGGGTACCGTCGGCAACTATGCGCGCAAGGAAGTCGAGGGCGCGATCAATCTACCCCTCGTTCCGGACAAGCTCATGATCCGCGTCGCCGGGGCGTTCCACGACCGGGATGGCTACACCCAGGATGTCGTGTGGAACAAGGATCGCGACAACGAGCATTTCTATTCCGGGCGCATCGGCATCCTGTTCAAACCCGTGACGGGGGTCAGCAACTACACCATGATCTACGGGTCGAAATCCGACACCAACGGCACGGGTCTGATTCACAAGGCGTTCAACATCCCGGTCCTGTCAGGTCTCGGCTTATGCGTCGATAGTCCCTTGGCCGGCAATTTTTCGTGCGACGTGTATCGCGCGAACACCGCGCGAGCCGATGCGCTCGGGCCGCGCCGCACTGCTTTCGACGACGATGTGTTCCAGCAGACCGAGACTTGGGGTGCCACCAACACAACCGATATCGACCTGAGCGGTCAGCTGAAGCTGCGCAATATCGTCAGCTATCAGCGGATGCGCATCCGCTATCGATATGATGGCGACGCCACTGTGCTGCAGCAACATGATGTCGATCCCGGAGTGCTGCCGACCACGATCACCGTGCCCGGCCTCGGAATGACCACCTATTCCAACAGCACGCTCTCGCGGGAACGTCCCCGCGATAACCTGAAGGCCTGGACCGAGGAACTCCAGCTTCAGGGCAACATGCTCGAAGGCAAGTTCAACTGGACGATCGGCGGCTTCTATTATGATCAGCGGCCGGCCGGATCCCAGGGATCGAGCGCCCTGCTCTATTGCCCTGCCGGGCTGACCGGCAACGTGGCGATTTGCCAGGCCAGTCTTGCCGCCTATGGCTCGACCAGCGTCTCCAAGGCGCTCTACGCACAAGCGACAATCGACCTGGGCGCGCTGTCGCCGGCTCTGGATCGTCTGCGGCTGACCGGTGGCTATCGCGAGACCTGGGACCGCGTTTCGGGCTTTGCCACGCAATATAATTTCAGCGCATTGCTGCCGGCCGGATTCGTCGTGTGCGGCAAGGACAGTACACAGGTCGTGCCGGTGGCGGCCGCCTATACTGCCTGCCTCTTCAACGGCCTGCAAAGCTCGAGCTCGCCGTCGTGGCTGATTGGCCTCGACTATAAGGTATCGCGGCACATCCTGCTGTTCGGCAAGGTGAGCCGAGGCTATAAGGCGGGCGGCTTTAATCCCTATGCCGTATATTTCGGTCAGAACGGGCAGCCAGACACGCGGACTTTCGGGCCGGAGACGGTCACTTCCTACGAAATCGGCATCAAATCCGACCTGCTCCTGGGCGATTTACCGGTCCGCTTCAACAGCTCGCTGTACACGCTCGCCTATAAGGGCATCCAGCGTGCCACCGGCGACTATAATCCAACCACCAATGCCGGGGGCGCCCGCACGCTCAACGCAGACGCCCGCATTCGGGGATTTGAGATCGAGGCGTCGACACGGCCCGTTCGCGGCATCGAGATTGGCGGAAACTTCAGCTACACGGATGCCGCCTACAAGAAGTACCAATATGTCACGGCGACCGGCGGCTTCAGCTGCAACGGCGCGGTTGCGCCCGGTGGCACGGCCGACGCGTCCTGCCTGCCGTTCCAATATGTCGCGCCCTATATCTGGAGCGTGCATTTCTCCGCTGAACATTCGCTTGGCGAAGGCGTCGGAACGCTGGCGCTGTTCCTCAATTATTCGCACACCTCGTCGCAATATACCGAGGCAGTGAACCTGCCGAGCCAGCAACCCGGCGCGCGACTGGAAGCCTATGGCGTGCTCAACGCCTCGCTCGACTTGCGCAATATCGGGCGGACCGGCGTGGACGTCGGCCTGTTTGCAACCAATCTGACCAACAAGCTCTACCGAATCAGCAACACCGACGTCTATCAGGCAGGTGGCCTCCTCTACTGGACGACGATTTACGGCGAACCGCGCATGTACGGATTGCGGGTGCGCTACCGCTTCGGCGGCAAAGGATGAAAGGCCGCGTGATCATCATTGCCGGGGCGAGCGACGGGATCGGGTTCGCTGCGACGACGCGTGATTTCACGCTGATGCGATCGCGACGCGCCGGGCGGACCAAGGCGCCCCCAGGCAATGGATGATTTGGCGGCAAGGATCGATCGCCTCGAGTCGCTCGACGCGATCCGCCAGTTGGCAGCCAAATATGCACTGGCGCTCGACATGCGCGATTCGGACGCCTGGGTGAATCTGTTCCCCCAGGACGTGAAAGTCGGAGGCGGCCAGCAGGGACGCAAGGCACTTCGCGACTGGTTCGAAGAAACCCATTCGCGCCAATTTGCCGGCACGGCGCACCATATCGGCGGTCACATCATCGAGTTCGAGGATGCGGACCATGCCCAAGGCATCGTCTATTCCAAGAACGAACACGAGGCACGCAACGAATGGGTCATCATGCAGATGATGTATTTCGATCAATATGAGCGGATCGCCGAGCGTTGGTATTTCCGTCGACGCCTCCCGCTGTATTGGTATGCGACCGACCTGAACAAGCCGCCGATTGGTGATCTCAAGATGCGCTGGCCGGACGTCCCGCCCTATGCCGGCAGCTACCACGATCTATTCCCTGCATGGCGTGAATTTTGGGAGCGTGCGGGTCGACCCAATGATGCCCCAGTTGCGCCGCCCGCCCGGCTGGACAAGTTCATCGAGACGATGCGGCGCGGTGCTCCGCTGCCGCGGCCGCGTGTGCGCAGCTGACGCATACGAGCCCTGCGGATCAACCAGCCTGCTGCTCTTCCCGGACAATCTCGAGGAACATCGGGCGCTCGCCTCCGCCATGCACTGCAAGCTGCGCGCCGCTCACATAAGCCGCGGCGGACGAGGCGAGATAGCGAACCGCTTCGGCGACGTCGCTTCCGCGTCCCATCCGGCCCAATGGCAGGCTCGCCGCGATCCGTTGTTGCGCGCGAGTCGAACCATAGGTCATTTCGGCGGATTCGGTCTCGATCAATCCGACGATCACAGCATTTACGCGAACCAGCGGCCCCCACTCCTGCGCGAGGCTGGTCGTGAGGCTGAGCAGCCCAGCTTTGGCCGCACCGTAAATCGCGGTGCCGGGCGACGGGCGCACGCCCGAAACACTAGCGATATTGACGATCGACCCGCCGCGCTCGCGCAGGTGCGGATAGGCTGCCTGCGCCACATATAGCGGCGCGAGCAAGTTAAGTTGGATGATCCGCTCGGAAAAGCGCGGACTCGCCGTCTTGGCCGGCGCCTGCGGCGAGCCGCCCGCGTTGTTGACGACGATGTCGAGACGCCCGTGTCGCGCGACGACGGTCTCGATCAGCGACGCGACCTGCGCGGCATCGCGCAAGTCGCAAATGTGAAATCCCGCTCCGCCGCATTCGTCGAAGAATTCCGGCCCAGGGGGCTTGCGGCCGCAGGTTTCGACGACGCATCCGGCAGCCAGCAAGCGCCGCACGATCGCGGCTCCGATCCCGCGGCTACCGCCGGTCACCAACACGACCTTTCCGGCCAGATCGTCTTCCATCTCTGTGTTCCGTCCCTATGCGTGACAAAAGGCCGCGCCGTCCCAATCAGCGCGCACCTCTCGGCTGTCAGCGACCACCGCCTTGCTCAAAGAAGAAGGAAATCCTCCTTCTTTGGTGCGCGCATCTCGTTCCAATAGTCGACCAGCCGATAGGGCCAGGACAGGAACACGCGTCCCTTGGAATTATTGTAATAGCTGTTGGCCTTGGGATGGCTCCAGATCATCTCTTTCATTCGCGCGTCGATGCGGGCGTTGAATGCTTCGAACGATGTCTGCTTGGCCTCGACGGCGCGCGCGTTGCTGGCCATGGCCCAATCGAGGCATTCGATGATGTAGTTGATCTGGACCTCGGAAATCAGATTCTGGCCGGCGGCATGGTTCGGGGCGCTGTTCGGCCCGACTGTCAGAAAATAGTTCGGGTAGCCGGGAATGGTCACGCCGAGATAGGCGCGCGGATCGTCCGCCCCCCATTCCTCGCGCAAATTGCGGCCTTCCCGGCCCAGCACGGTAAGCTTGCCGAGCATGTTGGCGACATCGAAGCCGGTGGCGCATGCTATGATGTCGACGTCATATTCAGTGCCGTCGACCATACGTATCCCGGTCGGCGTGATACGTTCGATGCGGCCTTCCTCCAGCGTCACATGGTCTTGCCTGAGCGCATCGAACCACCCGCCATCGAGGATGATGCGCTTCGAGAAGATCGGGAAGTCCGGCGTTAGCTTCTTCAGCAGATCCGGCCGATCGGCGAATTTGGCATGAAGATGGGCCAAGGCATATTGGCGCATGCCTTCGTTGATGGCCGAAACCGATGGTGAGTCCGCCGGCCATTCAGGATCCTTGAGCACGTTCGGAAACAGTCCGTCCGCAGCGAACCAGTAGATGCGGAAGCGGAACCATTCGCGAAAATGCGGGATATGGCGCAGCGCATATTTCATGCCCTCGCTCACCTCGGCCATGATCTCGGGATTGTGGATCACCCAGTGTCGCGACCGCATGAACACGCACAGCTGCGACACCTGATCGACGATCGCGGGCGCGAGTTGCGCGGCGCTCGCGCCGGTGCCGATGACGGCGACCCGCTTGCCCTTCAGGTCGACCGCGGGGTCCCAGGTAGCGGTGTGCATCTTGATGCCCTGAAACTCGTCAAGCCCCGGGATGTCCGGCCATTTCCAGCGGTTCACTGGGCCGTGGGCATTGATGACGGCATTGACCCGTAGAACTTCGTCGCAGCCGTCGGCGTTCCGTACAGTCACGTCCCACATCGCGGACGCGTCGTCATAGACGAGCCGCTCCACCGTGGTGTTGAACCGGATGTTGCGCCGCACATCATATTTGTCCGCAACGTGCAGGAGATATTCCTGCATGTCGGCGCCGTGCGGATGATAATGGTGCCAGTGAGGGCTGATCTCGAACGAATAGGAATAGAAATGGCTCGGCGTGTCGACGCCGACGCCCGGGTAGCGGTTTTCGTACCAAGTGCCGCCGACCTCCGGATTCTTCTCGATCACCACATGGTCGTAACCCGCCTCGCCAAGCTTGATCGATGCCGCCAGGCCCGTCAGCCCGGCACCGATCACCAGGACCTTGAAGTCCGCGCGAGGCACCTGGCGACCGGCGACGTCCTTGCGAGGCGCCGGCAGCTTGAACCCTATCTGGTCGAACAAAAGTGGCAGGAACTCGTCTTCGACTGCCTCGCCGACACCGACGCTCATCATGCGCTGCATGAGTGCGTCGGAGGGTTCGCCTTCGACCGCTGCCCCCGGTGTCGTGAGCACCGCGAGCAGCTTCTCGCGCAACTCCTCCTGATATTCCCTCGGGATATCGGTGCCGGGCATGGCGTAGGGCGGTTTGATATAGTTGCGAAACACCTCGAGCATCGCTTCGTCGCGCGTGAGGTGCACATAGACCATCAACAGGGTCTGGAGGTTGGCCTCTGCGAGTGCGTTGCGCAGCGCCGGCGTGTCGGCCATCGGGAGGCTTCGATGCTCCCAATCGAGTTCGGGCGAAGTGTCTCTACGGGCTGCGAGTGTCGTCATCATTCTCTCCGACGGGCGTCGTTGTTGTTCCCAAAGTGCACCGCAACGGAGACTTCCGCCGGCCACCAGCTCACCATCCGAACCCTCATATGCGTATGATACCAGGCACCAATGAATGCGATGCGCTAGCTCACATCTGATTTCATTAGCTACTTGCGCTATAAATGTGTAGCGAATTTACGCGCATTGGCGTCGAGTGAAACCATGTCGAACCTATTTTCGCCCCTTAAACTGGGCGCGTTGCATCTCGCCAACCGCGTGGTCATGGCACCGATGACCCGCAACCGGGCGGGGCCGGGCGACGCCCCGACCAGCCTCATGGCCGAATATTATCGTCAACGCGCGAGCGCAGGCCTCATCGTCAGTGAAGGAACCCAGCCCAGCGCGGTAGGCAAAGGATATTGGCGCACTCCCGGCATCCATTGCGATGCGCAGGTCGCGGGATGGCACGAGGTCACGCGCGCAGTCCACGCGCGAGCCGGACGCATCGTCATCCAGCTCATGCACGTGGGCCGCGCTGCGGTGAGCGCTAACAAGGCGCCGCAGACCGAGACCGTGGCGCCATCGGCAGTCCAATGCCGTGATCCCATCCCTGGCCCCGACGGCGTTCCCGTCCTGCCTGCCGCGCCACGCGCGCTGGAGACGCGGGAAATCGCAGCGGTCATTGCGGAATATGCGCAAGCCGCGCGCAATGCCCGTGCGGCAGAAGCGGACGGCGTCGAACTCCATTGCACCAGCGGCTATCTCCCGATGCAATTCCTATCGACCAACGCAAATCGCCGAACCGACCGTTACGGAGGCACGGTACTCAACCGCGTGCGCTTCGTCGTCGAGACATTGGAGGCGCTGGCTGGCGCCATCGGTGCCGACCGTGTCGGGTTCCGGATCTTCCCGGGCAATCGCTACAACGACATCCATGACCCGGATCCGCCGGCGACCTATGCGACATTGCTACAGGCAATCGACTCGCTTGGGCTCGCATATTGCCACCTGATCCACCATCCGACACCCGAGTTGAACGCGCTGCAATTGGTCCGGCGGCATTGGTCGGGGGCAATCATTGCGAACAATGGCCTTGACCTGCAGCGTGCGCGTGCACTTCTGGCACGAGGCGTCGATGCGGTATCGTTCGCACGCCCGTTCATCGGCAACCCCGATTTGGTCGAACGTTTCCGCGCCGATGCTGCGCTCGCCAAGCCTGACCGTGCGACTTTCTACACCGGCGAAGAGCGGGGCTATATCGACTATCCAACGCTTGAGGCCATCCGAATGTCGGAACCGCACCATGCCGCTCATGTCGGCGCATCTTGAATCCGTTGACGGGCGACCAGCCGGCACGGAACCTGCCGGCGCGATGCGCGTGGCGCGAGTTTTCGCCCCGCCGCGCTGCGAGGTGACCGGCCATCGTTAAGGAAGGTAACGTGCCGCCACCGTTGCACGCGCATGAACAGGCCCCGATCGGCCTCGAGGACAAATGGGACCTCGACCAGGGCCGGATCGTGATCAACGGAACCCAGGCCATCGCCCGGGTTCTCCTCATGCAGGCAGAGGCGGACCGTCGAGCAGCCCTCGAGACGGCCGGTTATGTCACGGGGTATCGCGGCTCACCCTTGGGTAATGTCGACACCATATTGGAGTCGATTGCCGCGCGTTTGGCAGCTGCGAACATCATCTTCCAGCCCGGCTTGAACGAAGACATTGCCGCGACGGCCCTGCGCGGGACGCAGCAACTCGAAGCCGTCCCCGGGGCCCGCCACGATGGCGTGTTCGCCGCCTGGTACGCAAAAGGGCCCGGCGTCGATCGCGCCGGCGACGCGATCAAGCATGGCAATTATGCCGGCACGCACCGCAATGGCGGTGTCCTCCTCTTCTACGGCGACGATCATGCAGGCAAATCCTCGACGGTCGCGCATCAAAGTGAGCAGGCGCTCGCCGCAAGCCTGGTACCGTCGCTCTATCCTTGCGACGTCGGCGAACTGCTCGAATATGGCCTGCTCGGCTTCGCCTTGTCGCGCTATTCGGGCTGTTGGATCGGCATTAAATGCGTCAATGAAGTAGCCGGGCAGACGGCGACCGTCGAACTCGCCTCGGGACGCCGTGCGCCGAGCGTTCCGGCGCATGCGCGCGACATCCACATTCGCGGCGGTGCGCTCGATCCGCTTGGCGAAGAGCGCGTCGTAGTCGAACAACGGCTGCCATTGGTCCATGATTTCATCCGCGCCAACGGCGTCGACCGCACCGCCTTTCACGGCCGTGACCCGGCGCTCGGCATAGTAACCGCAGGTACCGCCTTCGGCGAAGTGAGATCGGCGCTGCGCCTGCTCGGGCTGGACGATGACACGGCCGCCGAGGCCGGGATTTCGCTTTACAAGGTGGGATGCATCTGGCCCCTCGAACCCAGCGGCCTTGCCGCGTTCGCATCCGGCCATCGAACATTGCTCGTGGTCGAGGAGAAGAAGAGCTTCCTCGAGCAGCAGATTGCGTCGGTACTAATCAATCGTCCCGATCGCCCCCTGCTGGTTGGCAAGACCGACGAAGCAGGCGCGCCGCTCCTCTCCAGTGTCGAGCCTCTCGACGCGAACGGTATCGCGCACGTCATCGCCGACCGGCTGATGAGGCTTGATCGCCTCTCCGACCGGCTGCGAGAGAGACGCGACGCGCTTCCAACCGCCTTTGCGCCGGACTTGCCAGCGTTCCTCCGACGTGCGCCCTTCTTCTGCTCAGGATGTCCGCACAGCCGGTCGACGCGCGTTCCAGCTGGCAGCTTCAGCATGACGGGGATCGGTTGCCATACCATGGCCAATTTCGTCCGACCCGACATCGCGCTGTTGCCGACGCAAATGGGCGGCGAAGGCGGCAATTGGATCGGGCTGGCCCCGTTCACCAGCACCAGGCACGTCTTCCAGAACATGGGCGACGGCACCTATTTCCATTCCGGGTTGCTGGCGATCCGCGCCGCGGTCGCTTCTCGCGTCAATATCACCTACAAGATCCTGTATAATGACGCGGTCGCGATGACCGGCGGCCAAGCGGTCGATGGACCGCTTTCGGTCGCTCGGATTGCCCGCCAGGTTCGTGACGAGGGCGTCGAGCGGATCATCGTGCTCAGCGACGCCCCAGAGCGCCATCGCCGCAGTGGCGATCTGCCGGAAGGCACGATCGTCCAGCACCGCGACGCACTCGATGGCGTGCAGCGCGACCTGCGCGAAACGCCGGGGTGCAGCGTGCTGATCTACGAGCAGACGTGCGCCGCGGAAAAGCGACGACGCCGCAAGCGCGGCGCGTACCCGGTACCGGCGAAGCGGCTGCATATCGCCGAGGCGGTTTGCGAGGGTTGCGGCGATTGCTCGGTGCAGTCGAGCTGCGTCAGTCTGGTCCCGGTCGAGACGGCTTTCGGCCGAAAGCGCGCCATCGATCAGTCCAGCTGCAACAAGGACTATAGCTGCGTAAACGGCTTCTGCCCCTCCTTCATTACCGTGCGCGGCGCCGAGCCGAAAAAACCCCAACCCGTTCTTCTCGACGAGCACACCCTGGAAACACTTCCGCTGCCCACGCCGGCCCCGGTGCAGGACGCCTTCAACCTCATGATCGCCGGAATCGGCGGCACCGGCGTCGTCACGGTCGGCGCATTGCTCGGCATGGCCGCGCATCTCGAAGGCAAGGCGATGTCGTCGTTCGATATGACCGGCCTCAGTCAGAAGAACGGCGCGGTTTTCAGCCACCTGCAGATCGCGCCTTCGCCGAGCGAGATCAGATCGCAGCGGATTGGCCGCGAGCGAGCCGATCTCGTTCTTGCCTTCGATCTAGTGGCGGCGCTTGCGCGGGAATGCATCGACACGGTCAAGATTGGCCACACCCGCGCGATCGCGAATGCGGACGTCGCCCCGACCGCTGCGCTCCAGTTCGATCGCGACTTCTCTGCCGATGCCGAGGGATTGCTGACGCGTTTCCGGGCAGTCGTGGGGAGCAACGGCGTCGAAGCAGTGGACGCGGCCACATTGTCGGCATCGATCCTCGGCGACCCGATCGGCGCCAATCTGTTCCTCGTCGGGGTCGCCGCGCAACGCAGCTTGCTGCCGTTGGGCGTCGCCGCGATCGAAACTGCCGTGAGGTTGAATGGAGTTGCGGTCGCGTTCAATCTGAACGCCTTCAGGCTGGGGCGCCTATTTGCCGCCGACCCGCGACAGGTTGGTGCGCTCGCGACACCGCAGACCTCACTTCCGCTGACGCTTGGCGAAGTGATAGAACATCGAGCCGCCCACCTCGAAGCCTATCAGGACTCGCGTCTCGCACGGCGCTATCGGACGCTCGTCGAGCGCGCACGCCGCACCGAGACGGCGATCCTACCCGGTTCCGACGGACTGGCTCTGGCGGTCGCGCGTACCTATGCCAAGCTGCTGGCGTATAAGGACGAATATGAAGTGGCGCGCTTGCTCACCCAGCCGGAGCTGCATGCCCGCCTCGCCCGCGAATTCGCACCCGGCGTGCGGATCTCGTTCAATCTCGCCCCGCCTTTCCTGAGTGGCAAAGGAATTGACGGACGGCCAGGCAAACGCGAGTTCGGAAGCTGGATCCTGCCGCTGCTGCAATGCCTCGCCAAGCTGCGGCGATTGCGCGGCACTCCCTTCGACCCGTTCGGCTATAGTCGGGAACGGCGCATGGAACGCGCTTTGATCGAAGACTATGAGCAGCGTCTCGACCGCGTCCTTTCAGTGCTGACCGCTTCGAACCTGGCAGCGGTGCTTGAGTTGGTCGAACTGGTCGACGGAATACGAGGATTTGGCCCGGTGAAGGAAGCTGCGGTCGTCGCATATCGCGCCCGTGTCGAGATCGCCGAGCGCGAGGTTCGGGCGACCGATCCGCATCTTGAACCAATGCATCTTCAATAGGGTCACGATCGGATACGAGCCCCTCGTCATCCGGACTTGGCGGTCGCGCGTCAGTCGACGCAGGCCGTAGGCGCGCCGGACGCGATGCCATTTTCATTCACGGCATCCACCGCGAAACAATATCCTACGCCAAGGTTGAGGCTAGCGACCTCCAACGTGGTGCGCCCGTCGTAGACCTGATAATTCTGGTTGGTCAGATCCGGCCGTATTCCGAATCGCACGATATAGAATTCCGCTCCTTTGCTCGAAGTCCACCGGATCGTCGCGCGGCGACCATCGACGGGATCCCGATCGGCGCTGACCCGTTCGACTTGCGCCGGCCGCGCGCCGCCGCCGCTTCCGAAAACACGCAGGTCATAGAGCGAGAATTTGCCGCCGTCAGGCGAATGGGCGTTCCGCAGCCGCACGTATCGCGCGCGTTCGGGTCGGGGAAGCACCTCATAATCGTGCGGCGAGTCTCGGCCGTCACGCAAATGGTCGACAACCTTGCGCCAACGGCGGCCGTCAGCGGAGACATCCAGAACATAATTATACACTTCATGACTGATTCCGAGGCCCCGACTGTCGTGATCGGCAAAGTTTACCTGCACGGCCTCGATCCGCTTGGGGGCGCCAAGATCGATCCGGAACCATTCGTCCCTGCCGCCCGAGCGCGCCGACCACCAGGTGCGTACATCCTCGTCGACCGCGTTGGAGGCGGGGAAGCCTTCGAGCGAGGACGAGACCGTCACCGGCTTGCGGCGCGACAGGAGCATCCATCCGGTCAGCGCCCGATCGCCACCGACATAGTGCGGATAGTCGCCCAGATAGGTATCGGCGATCATCTCGCCGGAGGCGGTGAACCTCGTTGGGAAGAGCCCAATGCGCCGTTCGAAGATGTGGCGCCGCGAGATGGTCATCGTGCCCACATGCCACCAGCGTCCATTCGTCGCTTCGAAAGTGCTGCCATGCCCGGCACCGGCGATGAAGCCCGTCGGCTTCACGGCAAAGGGACTATATGGCTGGAACCGGAACGGGCCCATCGGGCGGTCGGCCACGAGCATGCCATTGGCGTAGGTTTTGAACTCCGTGCCGGGCGCCGCATATTCCAGATAATAGCGGCCCTTGTACTTTGTGAGCCACGATCCTTCGACATAGGAGAATCCGCCGGTGTTTTCGTTCTGGTCGCCCGGCACCTCAAAGCCACGTGTCTCCTTGCTGCGCGATTGCGGGATGTCGGCAGTCGCTAGGGGCTGCAGGGTCGTGGGGTCCAGCCGCTGTACGTGGAGCGGGCCGAAGGGAGCGAGCCCGTCATAGGCGAAGAGAAGTCGATCGCCGTCGAGAAAAAGGGCGGGATCCTGATAGCCGGGACTGATCGCAGCCGCCTCGGTCCAACGGCCGGTCATCGGGTCGTGGGTGACCCAGATCGACTTGGTGGCTTCGCTGGTCGCCAAGTACATGCTCCCGTTCATCACGACCACCGTCGGGGCATATTTGTCGACCGCATATCCGTGGCCCTCGACAAAGCTCCAGTGGAGCAGGTCCGTCGAATGCCAATAGCCGTCCGAATGCGACGCGAAGAGCCAGTAACGGCCCTTGAACAAGACGATCGTCGGATCTGCCGCCTCACGATAGGGCTGGCCTGGCATCAGCTGCATACGCGGGATCGAAACCGGGACCTGGTACCGATAAGGCAGGTCGATCGGGTTCGCGTAGGTGGCGAGCCGGTCTTTGGCGGCAGCACATAGCGGACGCGCTGTCTCGGCGGACGCGAGGACGATCGAAGCGGCAGCAAAGCCCAGCCGAACCAAGCGATTGCGAGCGCTCCGTGCACAATAGTCAGGCAGCAAAGAAGGTCTCCCAAATCGCCCGAATGGGGCCACAAATAGTCATTGGACTGCGGCAGCGGCGATTCATGTAGCCGACATCGGGTCCGGGACTTCACTCGAGGCCTCGCGCCGCCGGAGCAGGATGCGCATGCGACCGCGGCCGCACGACAACTGCCCAAGTTTCAGCGCCGCCCTCCACGTTGCCGATGGTTCCCTGTGCCGCATCCTGATCATCCGAGATTGAAGCCCACGTTCGTTCGAAATGTTACGCCATCGATCGCGCCCACCATCTTTACCCATGCTCCGCAATTCCATAAGGATAATTGCACGATGCCGTTCTGTTTTGAATAGCGCCAGCTCGACCGATACCGTCGATGGCAGCGCAATCGTGCGGGGGAAATTGGAGAGTGATGACGAGCCGGCGCAGAATGATTCAAGCCATGCTATGCGGCTCCGGCGTCTACGCGCTCGGCCAGACAGCCTACGCCGCAGGCGGGCCCGGATTCTTCGCCAGTCACAGCTTGCCGATGGGTCTGCAGCTCTACACGCTCGGCCCGCTTCCCTACCGCGATCTGCAGGGGTGCTTCGATCGCCTTGCCGCGATCGGCTATCGCACAGTCGAACTCCCGGGCCTGATGGGCAAGGCACCTACGGCGCTGCGCGCGGCGGCGGATCGAGCGGGGCTGAAGATTGCCTCGCTGCATCTCGCCGCGGCACCCGCATCGCGCGCGGAGAGCCTGTCGATCTCGAGCGAGCCTGGTCACATCGCCGATCTCCTTGGGGTGCTCGGTGCGGACAGCGCGATCCTCTCGATGTTTCCATTTCCTTCCGGATTTGAAGTGCACGCCGGTGGGAGCTTTCAGAGCGCGCTGGCCGCGGCGGTGGCCGCGGCAGGAGCCGACCATTGGAAGCGGACAGCTGACCTTCTAAACCGCTGCGGCGCCGGATTGAAATCACGAGGTATCGCGCTCGGCTATCACAACCACAATATCGAGTTCGCGCCGATTGACGGCACAACCGGCTTCGACATTCTCGCTCGGGAAACCGATCCGGACCTGCTCGCATTCGAAGTCGACATCGGGTGGGTGGCGGCGGCGGGCGTGGACCCGGTGCGTTTCATCTCGCGCCATCGCGGCCGCCTGCGCTGGATGCACGTCAAGGATCTCAAGGGTTTGACGCGCCCTAATTTCGCGCTGGCGATGGACCCGACTCAAGTCGGCGACGGCGTCATCCCGTGGTCGCGCGTGCTCCCTGCTGCGTATCGCGCCGGCGTGCGGCATTTCTTTGTCGAGCAGGAGCCACCCTTTGCGATCGACCGCCTCGACGCAGCCGCCCGGAGCTATGGCTTCCTCGCGCGGCTAGCTGCGTGAGTGCGCGCTGTTCGAACACCTGCAAATAGCAACGCCCGAGGTGAACGGATGTATCTTCACTGGTCGCTGCTCGACAATTGCCAATGGACGTCCGGGTATGCGCCGACATTCGGCCTGGCCGCCGTCGATCGAGCGACCTTCAGCGAGCCCCAAACCGAGTGCCTATCATCTAGGTTCATTTGCGCGAGCGCACCGAGCGTGAGCGCTTGCGCATCCAGCATGTAAGCGGATGCCCGACCCGAATTCCCCTGAGTTGCAAACCGACATCGTGCAGCACGCCCAAAAGGTGTCGGGCCGACGCTGCGGGGCCACCGCGGTTGCCGGACCCCGCCAGAATTGTGGCTGCCGAAAAGCCGGCAGCGACCTGCGCATCAGGCCATTTCGAAGGTGAGCCGGTCGACTCGGACGGGCGCCGACCCGGTATTGACGAGGCACAAATCCTCCGAGGCACGGGCGCCATCCAGTGCAACTCGCCCCTGCCCGCGCCCAAGCAGGCGCCCCTGTCGGTTCCCGCGCCGGATCTCCAGCGGCCCGTCCGCCATGAGCGTGAGTGCGCCGGGGACCGCGCGCACACCAGGATAGCGGGCGAACCCGCCGGGAGAGAGCTCGAGCACGAATGTGTCGTCACCATGATGCGCCACCGCGCCACCCCGCGCGTCGAAGAAGTCAGCCGCTGCAATTCCTTTGCGCGCGTCATACTGGCCGACCCCGACCGTATCGAGCCGGACGGGAGCAATCGTACCATCGGAACGGTAGTGGACGTAGGAGATCACGCTGTTGCGGTAATGCTCGGTCGCCCCGGGCGTCGCCTGGTCGTTGCACGCGAAATACCATTGACCGTTCAATTCGAAGAAGCTGCCGTGCCGGTCGTAATTCAGCAGGTCGTAACGTGCGCCCGCGCGCTGAGGGCGCAGTTCAGGGTCGGTCGTCGCTTTAGTCAGAATCGCGCCTTGCGTCTCGAACGGGCCATAGGGACTGCGACCAATCGCATAATAGCTTCCCCATGAGAGATAATAGAGGTCGCCGCGGCGGTGGAGGAACGGCTTGTCGTCGGTCAGTCCCTTGGCATAGGGACCGACCGCGTTCTCGACCTTCAGCGGG
>Ga0207711_10001617_pt1 | contig 20792 bp, 19 predicted proteins | sample KBSS34metaG_FD_184401 | JGI IMG/M metagenome (GOLD analysis project Ga0207711, IMG submission 184401) | Switchgrass rhizosphere microbial communities from Kellogg Biological Station, Michigan, USA - KBS S3-4 metaG (SPAdes) (version 2) | ecosystem: Host-associated > Plants > Roots > Rhizosphere...
ATCCACGTGGAAGTCCGTGAGTGTATCAGGCGGACCGTTATAGCCGTAGTTCCAGCTAAACGCGTCGCGCCGATTCAGCTTGGCATAACGCGCGCGGCTCACAGGATGCAGCAGCAGGTCCTGAAAATCGCGCTTGTAGACTAACCCTTTGAGGAGAATCCCGCGCGCGGCTTTCCACTGGCGGTCGGGATCGTGATACGAACGGCTGAATTCCCACCAATCGCTCAGCCGCAAGCGGTCGATGAGATAACTCAAATCCTCGTTGTTGTCGTTTTCGTCGTTCCACCGCTCGGCGTCATCGTAGCTCTCCACCGCAATTACGATCGCGCGATAAAGGCGCGCGGTGGGATCGGCATCGCGCAGCAGGTAATACCAGGAGCGCGGCGATGCCCCCGCGGTGGCGATAGTCCCGAAGGTATATCGGGTTTCTGCGGTGTGCTCGTTGGAAAGCCGCGGCAGCAGGAGCATGCGCGAGTCGCCGATCCCCAGGACCTGCGGGCCGGCCTTCGGGCGCTCGTGCTCCATGCGGAGAATGGTCTCGACGTAACCGGTGGAGGCGTCCGGATTGAGGATCCAGGGATATACCTCGGTGTGGAACACCGCGCCTTCAATCGCGGCGAAAGCGATGACGCTGACCAGCAGGACAGGAGCGGCGCGCATCAGCATTCACTCTCTAGATTCTCTCTTATACGATGCGGCCGTCGCGCATGGTCACCGTGCGATGAGCGTAAGCCGCCGCTTCAGGATTGTGGGTGATCATCAGAATAGTCTGGCCCAGGCGCTTATTCAACCCTTGCAAGACCGAAAGGACCGCGGTGGAGTTTTCCGTGTCCAGGTTACCGGTGGGCTCGTCCGCCAGAAGCAAGGCCGGATGATTCACCAGTGCCCGGGCGATGGCGATGCGTTGTTGTTCACCGCCCGATAGCGCGCGAGGCTTATGCTTTAGGCGGCTGGCGATGCCCAGTAACCCGAGTGTTTCCTCAAACTGAGGATCGCGTTCATGCCCTTTCTTGCCCGCGATGTGCCGTGCGATTTCGATGTTGTCGGCGCCCGTGAGCGTTGGCAGCAGATTGTATTTCTGAAACACGAAGCCGACCGTGGTCTTCCGCAGCAGCGTTCGATCCGCCTCGCTCATCTTGATTAGGTCGCGCCCGTCGATCAGCACTGTTCCGGAGGTGGGCGGGGTCAGGCCTCCCAGAATATTAAACAGCGTGGATTTTCCGGATCCGCTCGGCCCGACGATGGCGACGAACTCGCCGCCTTCGATCTTGAGATCGACGCCGCGAAGAGCGTGGACTTCGATCTCGCCGACACGATAAGTTTTGGTGAGCTTCTGGGCAACAACGTTAGTCATACGCCAGAGCCTCAATCGCATCCTGACGTGCCGCGCGCAGGCCGGGGTAAAGTGCGCCCACGATGGAACCGGCGAGTGCGATGCCGGCGACGGTCGGGTACCAGTCAGGTACGATTTCCTGCGGAAAGGACGACGCGAAAATTCCTAACAGCGAGCGTGTGCCGTAGGTCATTAAGATTCCAATGACCGTTCCCGTGATCGCCAGCACAATGGTTTCCCGCAAAAGGATTCCGACGATGTATCCAGGTGACGCGCCCAAGGCTTTTAGAATCCCGATCTCCCGGGTACGCTCCAGCACGGCTGTGTACATAGAGAGACAGACCACCAGAAAACCGATCAGGACCGCGATTCCGATCACCACTTTCGTAAATGCTTCGATATACGGAACGCTATTCACGCTGAACAACGAGACGAAGTCCTCAATGGAATCGACCTTGTAGGCGGCAAGGTCCTTTTGAATAGCTTCCTTAACTTCGCTGGTGTTGGCCGGATTGTCGAGCTTCACGTAGATGGCGGAGACCAAACCCCGTCCCGCGAATAGATCTTGTGCAGCCGAGATATCCACAAAAGTCCGGGACAGTTTGCCCTGTTCTACGATGCCCGAAACATGCCAGACGTGGCCGAGATCGACAGGACTTCCGGGCTGAACATGGTGCTGCTTGGCGAAGACTTCATCGACGATGATGTCATCAGGAGCGTGAAACAACTGGCCCTTGATTAGTTTCAGTCCCCCGCTCATCGCATTGAACTCATCCAGGTGAATACCGGTAACGGAATTGAACGAGTCGATGTATTTGACGAAAGTACCCGTCGCGGTAGCAACATGCGGTTTGGTGCGAATAAGATCGACCATTTTTTCCGGCATGGTGAAGGAAAAATTGAACCCGGAGCTTTCAGGAGGGCGTATGATGATGTCCGCCCCAGTCCCTCGGGAACGTGTTGCCAGATCGTCGAGCACGCCGTGGCTAACGCCGACCAGGGTCAGAATCAGCGTGACCTCGACGCCAATAGCGAATACGCTGAGGAGTGTCCGCACCGGACGGTGCTTTAGATTTTCGAATACCAGACGATGGATCAACGTTCTATCTTACCAGCCACGCCTGCGACACCACCGCCAGCGCGGCGATCACCGCCGTTTCGGCCCGTAGAATCAACGGACCCATGGATGCAGGAGTCCATCCAGCCGCTCCGAAACAGCCATGTTCCTCATCCGTCCAACCGCCCTCCGGGCCGGTAAGGATAGCGACGGTATCCTGCGCGGTGCGCACGGCGGGCAGGGCTTGAAACAGCGGCGTGGCACCCGGGTTTTCATCCAGAACATAGCGATGCGTCGCGGGGCGCGCCATCGCATCGGCCAACGAAATAGGCTCCCCGATCGCTGGTAGGTGGACCCGGCGGGATTGCTGGCTGGCCTCGAGCGCGATCCTGCGCCAGCGCTCCACACGTTTGGCGGCAGCCTTCTCCAGCCCGCGCTCGCTGCGGGTGGCTTCAATCGGAACGATCTCGGTTACACCCAGCTCCGTGGCTTTTTCGACAATCCATTCAAAGCGATCGAACTTAATGAGCGCGGCGTACAGTTCGAAGCGTGCGGAGGGCGCTGCCACTGGGAGTTTCTCCAGCGTCCGGAAGACAACGTTTTCCTTGTGGGCGGTCTCGATCTCGGCCAGATAAACGTTGCGGTTATCTGAAATTTCGTAGCGTTGGCCGGCTTCCACGCGGAGCACACGACTCAAATGACGAGCCTCTTCGCCCTCAATCTGGGCCTTGCCATTTCTCACTTCATCCACAAAGAATCTTCTGCGCATTCTGGCTTCTGTATTCTGACTCCTGTATTCTTGCTCTTAATGATCGCCCATCTGCGGGGAACGCTCCTCGAAAAACATCCGAACCTGGTGATCGTCGACACCGGCGGCGTCGGTTATGAAGTGACGATTCCCGTGTCCGCCTATTCATCGCTGCCGGAGACGGGCGCCGAGGTGCAACTGCATATCCACACGCACGTCCGCGAAGACGCGCTGCTGCTCTTCGGATTCGTATCGGCGGCTGACAAGGCTCTATTCGAAAAACTGATCACCGTGAGCGGCATCGGGCCGAAGCTGGCCGTGACGACCCTGGGCGGTCTCACGGCTCCCGACCTGGCGCAGGCGATCCGCGAGGGATCCGTCGAGCAACTGGTGCGGATTCCGGGCGTCGGCAAGAAGACCGCAGAACGCATGGTGCTGGAATTGCGGGATAAGCTCGACCTGCTTCCGGGAATTGCGCGCGCAGTCGCGGCCTCGGCGAAGAGTGCCTTCAATACCACCGAGGAAGACGTGATATCCGCGCTCGCAAATTTCGGGGTCACGCGGCCGGCGGCGGAAGCGGCAGTGACCAAGGCGAAATCGGCGACCGATGGAAACGATTTCGATGGGCTCTTCCGGCGGGCACTGAAGCTGGTTCGTTAGGCGTACCTAGTACACTGAAACTTCATGCGCGAAGATGGCATTGTTTCCGCGTCGCTCAATGAAGACGAGCGGCAATTCGAGGCCACTCTCCGTCCGCACAAGCTGGCCGATTTCGCCGGCCAGTCCAAGGTCAAGGAGAATCTCTCCATCGCCATTGAGGCTGCCAAGCGCCGCGGCGAGGCCATGGACCACGTATTGCTCTACGGGCCGCCGGGTTTGGGAAAAACCACGCTCGCGGGGATCATCGCCGCCGAACTGGGTGTGACCATTCAGCAAACCTCGGGTCCCGTGCTGCAGAAGAAACTCGACCTGGTCGGGATCCTGAGCAATATCCAGGAGCGCGAGGTTTTCTTCATCGACGAAATCCACCGTCTGCTGCCGGACGTGGAGGAGATGATCTATTCGGCGCTCGAGGATTTCCGCATGGACATCCTTATCGGCACCGGACCCGGCGCGCGCACGGTGGCCATGGAGTTGAAGAAATTCACGGCCATCGGCGCAACTACACGGCAGGGGCTGATCAGCGCACCCTTGCGGGGCCGCTTCGGATTGGTCCTGCGGCTGAATCACTACGAAGTGGACGAGCTGTCTCGAATCGTAGCGCGCTCGGCACGGCTGCTCGAGATCGAAGTGGACGCTCCCGGCGCTGAGGAAATCGCGCGCCGCAGCCGGGGGACCCCGCGTATCGCCAATCGGCTGCTGCGCCGTGTTCGCGATTATGCTCAGGTGCGCGCCGCGGGACATGTGGACGCCGACGTCGCACAACGGGCGCTCGACCTGCTCGAAGTGGACCGCTTCGGACTCGATGAGATTGACCAGAAGATCATGCTCACCGTACTCGAAAAATATAGCGGGGGGCCAGTGGGCTTGAATACGATCGCCGCGTCCATCGACGAAGAGCCGGACACCATCGAAGAAGTCTACGAGCCGTATCTGATCCAGCTAGGATTCCTGGACCGGACGCCGCGCGGCCGCATGGCCACTGAGCGGGCGTTTGAATATTTCAAGATTCCCAGGCGCATTCGCGGCGCACAAAACACCTTGTTTTGATCACAAGGTTCTAACGATGAAGATTGCGTATTTGGGGCTCGGATCGAATCTGGGCGACCGGCAAGCGAATCTTGCTGACGCCGTCCGTCGTCTGACTAGCGAGCGGGTGAGTGTTAAGCGAACATCCTCAATCTGGGAGACCGCGCCGCGCGATGTTCTCGACCAGCCCTGGTTCCTGAACCAGGTGGTCGAGGTCGAAACCGACCTCTTCCCCCGCCAGTTATTCCAGCACCTCCAGCGCATTGAGCGCGAGATGGGTCGCGTAAAGCGAACACCCAAGGGCCCGCGATTGATCGACCTCGATATCCTGCTGTACGGCAACGCGATCGTGAAGTCACCTGAGCTGGAGATCCCACATCCTCGCATGACCGAACGAAGGTTTGTCCTGGCGCCTCTGGCGGAACTCGCGCCGGATTTACGCCACCCAGTGCTGAAACGAACGATGCGCGAACTACTGACAGAGGTCGCCGGGCAATCGGCGAAAAAGAACGACTAAACCTCTTTTTCCACGCTGGCTTCCGCCGGCCGCTGCGTGACGATCTTCACCTTGGCGATGCGGTTGCGGTCCATCTCCTGCACGATGAACGTGTGCGCTGCATGCGTGACGGAATCGCCTGGCGCGGGAATGTATCCTAGGCGGAACAGGAGGAAACCGGCGAGAGTTTCGAAGCCGGCATCCCCCGGCAGCTCGATCCCGTATTGCGAAGCCAGATCGCGAATACTGGTGCCGCCGTCCACCTCGATCACCAATGCGCCCGCGACCGGGAGAGGCCGGCGCACATCGTGCTCATCGCCGATTTCGCCGAACACCTGCTCCAGCACATCCTCCAGCGTCACCATGCCTGTGATGGTGCCGAATTCGTCCACCACCATCGCAAGATGCGTGTGGTGCTCGCGAAATTCGTCCACCAACTGGTTCAACGGCTTGGTTTCGGGCACCACCAACAGCTCGCGAAGGTAACGCCGCAGGCGAAACGGAATCGCGGGCTGGCGGCGATCGGTGGCATTCTTCCGCTCGCGCCACACGCGCACCAGGTCCTTGTAGTGAACGAATCCAATGATGTGCTCGGGCTTGTCTTCGTATACCGGAATGCGCGAATACTTATGTTCCAGCGTGATGCGGAGCAACTCGTCCAGGCTCGCATCGGCGGGCACGGACACCATGTCGATCCGCGGCGTCATGATCTCGCGTGCGTAGATTTCCTTTAAGGTGAGCAGCTTCTGGATCGCGTCCTCTTCGAAGGTTTCCAGGTGCCCTTCGCGGCGGCTGGATTCCAGAATGAATTTGAGCTCCTCGGCCGAATGGCCGCCCCCCCCGTGCCCCTTGAGCCCCAGGGCTCGGGACAATCCCGCCGAGGTGCGCTCGATCACGAACACAAACGGCGCAGAGATACGATAAAAAATCAGCAGCACCGGCGCGACCAGAAGTGCCAAGCGATCCGCCTTCTCCAGCGCCAGATTCTTCGGCACCACCTCGCCGATCACTACGTGGACGAAACTCATCGCCAGAAATGCGGCGGCGAAACACACGCCGTGCAGATAGACTTCGTTGGCGGGCGTGAGCGAAAACGTGAACAGCCCCAGGATGGCCTTGTACAGGGTCTCTTCGCCGGCCCAGCCCAGTCCCAGGCTCGCCAGCGTGACGCCGACCTGGGTGACGCTCAGCAGACGTTCAGGATTCGCCAGCAGCTCCAGCGCGGCGCGTGCGGATACGTTGCCCTGACCGGCCAGTTCGGCGAGCCGCGAGCGTCGCACGGATACCAGCGCGACTTCGGCCGCCGCAAAGAATCCGTTCAGCGCGACGATGGCCAGCAGTAATGTGAAGCGGAGAGACATTTTAGTCCGCTAGAATTGGAGTTTGCTATTCAATACGCCGCTGTTACGGGCGATCAATCTGAGCATAGCGGTTTTGCTGGCGGCAATCGTGGGCGCCGCATACTGGATCGCCTGGCGGCCTTTGCCCCAGACTTCCGGCGAAATCGCCGCAGCGGTCAGCGCTCGAGCCACCGTGAGCCGCGACACGCTGGGCGTCCCCCACATCTCCGCGGCGTCCTGGGAGGATGCGACCTTCCTGCAAGGCTACGTCACGGCCCAGGACCGGATGTGGCAGATGGACGCACTCCGCCGCCTGGCCGCCGGAGAGCTGGCGGAAGTCTTCGGACCCGCGGCGCTCAATCAGGACCAGGAATCTCGGCGGCTGCGCCTGTCGCGCATCGCCGAGGCCCAGGCGAAAACTTTGACGCCCGAGACCAAAGCTATCTTCGCGGCGTATGCGCGCGGCGTGAATTATTATCTGGAAACGCATCGCAACCAACTGCCTCTCGAGTTCACGCTATTGAACTACAGCCCCCGGCCCTGGCGAATCGAGGATACGCTGCTGGCCGCTCTGCAAATGTTTCGCATGCTGACGACGTCCTGGCAGGAGGAAATTCGCAAGCGACACATGCTCGAAAAGGGCGACAAGGAAAAGGTCGAGTTCCTATACCCTGCCCGTACCGGAACCGAAGTGGCTCCGGGTTCGAACGCCTGGGCCGTCTCCGGAGCGCACACCGCCAGCGGCAAACCGATTCTGGCGGGCGATCCGCATCTCGAGTGGTCCATTCCCTCGCCTTGGTACCTGGTGCATCTCAAAGGTGGCGATTTGGACGTCACCGGCGCATCGTTGCCCGGCATTCCGGCGGTGATTGTCGGACACAACCGGCGCGTCGCATGGAGCGTGACCAATCTCGAATTCGACGTTCAGGATCTGTATACCGAGCAAATCGATCTGCAGAGCGGGCGCTATCAGATGAACGGCCAGGTCCGCCAGGCGGCGCTGGAGCGCGATTGGATCGGCGTAAAAGGGCAGAAAGCCCTGCAAGCGGACACCTGGATCACCGCGCATGGGCCGATATTTCTGAACGACGGGGGCCATAGTTACGCACTTCGTTGGACCGCAGCCGAGATGCCCACCATGGAGTTCCCCTTCCTTGCGCTCGATCGCGCTCGAAATTGGGAAGAGTTCAACCAGACGCTGCGGACCTATTCCGGCCCGGCGCAGAATTTCGTATACGCGGACGTCGACGGGAACATCGGATATCATGCCGCGGGTGTGCTGCCGAATCGCCAGGGCTGCCGCGGAGACGTTCCGTCGGACGGCGCAACGAACAATTGCAATTGGGCGGGCGCCATTCCTTACGATGATCTCCCACAGGTGTACAATCCGCCCTCCGGGATCATCGCATCCGCGAATCAGGATCCTTTCCCGGAAAATTATCGATACGCCGTGAACGGCGGCTTTGCTCCTCCGTACCGGGCGCGCGAAATCCGCACGCTGCTTGCGGGACGCGAGAAATGGAAGCCTGAGGAAATGCTGGGCGTCCAGAAGGACGTGTACTCGGAGTATCTGAGCTTTCTGGCGCGGCAGGCCGTACAGGCGTGGGACAAGCATCCGAATTCGAGCGCCCAAATGCGCAGCGCCGCCGACACGCTACGAAACTGGAACGGGCAGACCGAGAGGAAAACCGCCGCTCCGATGGTCGCATCTCTGCTGGACAACGAACTGCGCAAGGCCGCCGCGAAGGCTGCCGCTCCGGGCACCGAAGGCGAATATGCCGCGCGGATGGCTCCGGTGGTGATCGAAAAACTGCTGCGCGAGCGCCCGGCAGGCTGGTTTAAAGACACTGGCGGGTTTAACGGATATGACGAGCTGCTGATAAACTCGCTGGCCGCGGCCGTCAGCGCTGGCGAGAAATTGCAGGGATCAAACGTCGCCGCGTGGGACTATGGGCAAACCATCGAACTACGCCTGACTCATCCCGTGGTCGGACCATTAACCAGTTACCTCGGCTGGGTGCCCCTGATCGGAGGATATGCCAACATCGGCAACATCGGACCGGTCCCCATGAGCGGATCGTCCAGTAGCATCAAGCAGACCGTACAGCGTCTGGGCCCGTCGCTCCGCATGGTGATCGATCTCTCGAATCTGGATCAGTCGCAGGCCAACATTGTCACCGGGGAATCCGGGCACGTCTTTTCGCGGCACTACAAGGACCAGTGGGGCGCGTATTATGGCGGTACCAGCTTCCCCATGCAATTTGACAAGGTCGAGGCCAAAGATACGCTGGTGGTCAACCCGCTCTAATTCCGGTTTCTTCCGGGACCAAAGCCACCGGGTCCGCGGCCTCCAGGACCCGGTCCAATGCCCATTAAGGGGCCCAATCCATTCCCGACTTGCGCTTGCTGGGCTGCGTTCAGCACCGTAGCGTAGATCTGGCCGGCGGCGTTGGCTCGAATAACCTGCTCTTGCTCCTCCAAATTCGATAGCTGGAGCAGCGTCGAACTGATCTGACTCTGGTTGTTGGCCTTAATCGCCGTGGTCAGCGCGGTCCGCAGAGTCTTGATCTGCGGGGTTAACGCTTGCAGCTGCGTCTCCACGTTGGTCAGAATCCCGAGCACCGCGGCGGGCTGTCCCGCGGTCAGAGTAAAGAATCTGGTCAGCCTGTCGGTCTCGCGCTGCGCGATCTGTGCCGGTGTGGGCGGAGTTGCATTGGCCCCCCGACCTGGCCGTTGCGCGTATAGAGCGCTCCCTGCTATGAGAACAATAGTAAAAATGCGACCCATTTTATGCGTCATGTGCGTCGATTCGACTCCTCACATCCATTGACGCGCGATTTCGCAGACAGATTACACTGACGAAATGGGACCTACGGCCCGATGCTGAGCTTTCATGCCCAACAAATATGACTTGATAGTTATCGGCTCGGGACCCGCCGGGGAAAAGGGCGCCGCGCAAGCCGCGTATTTCGCCAAGAAGGTCGCGCTGATCGAAAAGGCGCCCGCCTTGGGCGGAGCCGCCGCTAACACCGGAACGCTGCCCTCCAAGACGCTTCGCGAAACCGCGCTGTACCTCTCCGGTTTCCGGCAGCGCGGATTACACGGCGTGACGCTCAACCTGTCCGAGCATGTCACCGCGCGCGATTTTCTCTTCCACCAACAGAATGTCACCGCGGCCGAGCGCGCACGTATCCAGGCCAACCTGGAACGCCACAACGTCGACCGGTACGGTGGATTCGCTTCGTTTACCGACCCAAATACCGTCTCCGTCACATCCCAAGGTGGCCCACCCGCGACGCTGACCGCGGATATATTTCTGATTGCGACCGGATCGCACCCTCATCGCCCCGGCAATTTTCCGTTCGAGGACCCGCGGGTGTTCGATTCCGATACGATCCTTGGAATCGGCGACATTCCCGGCACCATGTTGATCGCCGGCGGCGGCGTCATCGGCTGCGAATACGCGTGCCTGTTTCAGGCGCTGGGCGTACAAGTGACCTTGGTCGAGGGCCGCGACCGGCTGCTGCAATTCCTGGACGCCGAGATATCGCAAGCCCTGGCAGCCAGCATGTCCAAGATGGGCATCCGCCTCCTGCTCAACGAAACCATCGAAAGCGTGGAATCGGGCGAGCTGCTGAATGTGAGGCTGAAATCCGGTAAAACGGCAGCGGTGGACACGCTGCTGGCGGCTTCCGGACGCTCGGGAAATACCGCCGGCATGAATCTCGAATCCATCGGCATCACGCCGGGTTCCCGCGGCCAGCTCGACGTGAACGCGCAGTATCAGACCTCAGTTCCACACGTGTACGCGGCGGGCGATGTCATCGGCTTCCCCGCCCTCGCCTCGACCTCAATGGAACAGGCTCGCGTGGCCATGGTCCATGCCTTCGACCTGAAATACAAGACGGCGGTAGCTCAGATCCTGCCCTACGGCATCTACACGATTCCGGAGTGCTCGGTGGCGGGTGAGACCGAGGAGTCGCTACAGAAGCAGAATATTGCCTACGTCGTTGGGCGAGCGCGTTACGAGCACAATCCGCGCGGCCAGATCATCGGCGATCGCGACGGTTTTCTCAAATTGCTGTTCCGCGAGGACGATATGCGCCTGCTGGGCGTGAGCGTGATCGGCGAGCAAGCCACCGAGCTGGTACACATCGGACTGATCGCGATCTTGCAGGAGGCCACGGCCGAGCTCTTCATCCAAACCTGCTTCAACTACCCAACGCTCTCCGAGCTGTACAAGTACGCCACGTATGACGCGCTGGGTGCTCGGGCCAAGCTCTGATATCATTGCCCCGATGAAACACGTTCTTTTTCTCGCCGCGTTGGCGCCCCTGCTCACGCACGTAATGATGGCCCAAACGCTTCAGGAAAACAGTTCCGAAACCCGCTTCCAGCTCGACCTCAAGGTTCCAGACGCGGCGCTCGCGTCGTACTTGCCAAAAGGCTGGACGCCCAACGTCGCGGCTCAGGGCGCGGCCAAGGACTGCAATCTCCGGGCGGTTTTCATCGACCGCGTCACCATCAATGGGCCCGACGGAAAGCCGGTGGGCAAGGGCTCGAATCGTCTGGTGTATTTGGTGGCGCCGGTGAAGGACGCATCTGGCGCCAACGTGCAGTTGGTGATCGGCGGGCTGACCGAGGACCCTGCGGACGTTCCCGGACCGTTCGGCAACTATTTGCTCGCGACGACCCACACCATGCGGCTCATCAGGGAGCAAATGGGCCTCGCCACGACCGTCAAACAGGATTGGACGTTTGCGGCGGCCACGGGCGAACACCTGGAATTGCACATCACTTATCAGCCGGGCGTGGCAAATAGGACCAATCCTGCCGAGGTCAAGTTCTATTCGGCGAAGAATCCGAGCTTTTTCCAGATCTCAAAACAGGAGCAGGTTCTGGATATTCTGCGGAACGTCACCACGAATCCTCCCGATCGAGTCACAGAGTTTTCGTTCAAAGGCTCGGGCGGCAGCTTCGCCAAGTTATTCGACGGCACGGAGAAGGTCCTGAGCTGGGACAACATTCTGTGGATTAACCGGTCGGTGTCGCTGCCGTAAGGTAATTTGTGGGGCAGGTTTAGAACCTGCACGCCGATTTTTGAATCGGCGACAATGCCCGACTAAGAGTTGACCTTCCTGGGTGTACACTAACCTGAGGCCTTGGGAGGCTGCTAATGAAATCCACTCGATACTCGTTCCTCTTCAACTTCGCCCTCACACTGACACTCCTGGCTGGCGCAGCCGGCTTGATGTTCTCGCAAAGCGGGCAGCCGGCGGCCGATACAAAAGCTAAAGACAAACAGGCCGATGTAAAAGGCTTCGGCAAGCAGAAGCCGCCTGAGCGGCCCGGGTCCATGGAGAAGATCGTGGTCCATGGGAAATCCCTCGAAGGGAACCTGGAAGGCGATTCGCCGGACCGCGATGTCATCGTCTACCTGCCCGTGAGCTATACGAAGAATCGCAGTCAGCGCTACCCAGTCGTGTACTTTCTGCACGGCTACGGCGCGCACGCCGAGAGTTACACCAACGTCATGTGGGCCTCCGACGCGGCCGACAAGACCGCGGCGGCCGGAACCTCCAAGGAAATGATCCTGGTGTTCCCTGATTCCTACACTCGCTACGACGGCAGCATGTATTCGAACTCACCCACCACCGGCAACTGGGAAACGTTCCTCACCGAGGACCTGGTGAGCTATATCGATAGCCACTATCGGACCATCGCCAGCCGCGAAAGCCGGGGCCTCGCCGGCCACTCCATGGGCGGTTACGGGACCCTGCGGCTCGCCATGAAATATCCGGAGATGTACGCCGCCATTTATCCGATGAGTTCCTGCTGCCTGATGAATAATCCCTTCGCCGCGGGACGTGGGCCAGAACCCGCCACCAAGCAAGACAACGCCAAGGGTAAGGCCGGACGCGGAGGAAATTTCGCAAACGTCGGTTCCGCGCAGGCAGCCGCGTGGGCGCCTAATCCCATGAATCCGCCGCAATTCTTCGATCTGGCCACCAAGGATGGCCAGGTGGTTCCCTCCGTCGCTGCCAAATACCTGGCCAACTCGCCGCTCGCGATGGTCGATCAGTACTCGTCCAATCTCAAGAAGTACAAAGCGTTCATGATGGATTGCGGGCTGCAGGACAGCCTCCAGGCATCTAACAAGGAATTGGATGAGTCGCTGACGCGCTTGGGCGTGGTGCACACATACGAAACGTACGAAGGCGACCACACCAATCACGTGAAAGATCGCTGGGAGCTGAAAGTGCTTCCGTTCTTCTCGAACAGCCTGTCATTCACGGCGCCTAAGAAGAAATAGGAGGGCGGACTTTAGCCCGCGCGGGGCTTTAGCCCCGCCACTAAACTAAATCGGCCGTCGGATTCCAGCCGGTAACGGCGGCCGCGCCATACGATCGTATTGCCGAAAAATCCGGCGATCCAGAAACAGAAGCCCGCGATATCTTCGAGCGGTAAAAGCAGCCAGTTGGGCCGCGAGCGCAGTACCAGTTCGGCGACCGTCCAAGCCGCGACGCCGCGGATCGCCAGCGTGACCAGAAGCACAGGCCACCACGACGGATTCCACATCGTTACGAAAAGCGCCAGCGGAACCGGCATCGTGAAGAGTTGTCCCAGATAACCGGCCGGGCGCGACCGCCGCGTGCTGCGGGTCCATCGAATCCGATGCGCAGAATTGTGCCGAAAGTCCAAGCTGCTTCCGATGTGATGCTCGATCACATACGATGACAAGCTCACTCCGTGGCCGGCTTCCGCGGCGAATTTGCCCATCACGAAATCCTCAGCCAGATAATCCTTCAGCCGGTCGAAACCGCCGATGGATTCGAGCACGCGGCGGCGAGCGGCGATAGTCGGGCCCACCGCGAAGCGCATGCCCTCCAGCATCCGGGCAACCAGAATGCCGGCCAGGAAATCGGTGTTCATGCCGATCGCTTCGATCTGTGACCAGAAACTCCTGCCCGCCACCGCGCGATAAGGACACGTCGCGACGCCCAGTTTCGCATCCTGAAACTCCGCGGAAATCGTCTGCAGCAGCGTGGGCGTAACGCGGATATCGCTATCGCTCATGACCAGAAGGTCGTGCGCGCTGGCGTGCAGCATCCGGTCCAGGCTGAATACTTTTGCGTTGGGATACGGCGGTTCGCCGGTGATCAGCAGACGCGACGTTACATTCGGATACTCCCGCCGTAGCTTCTCGACGATGGCTACCGCCGGGTCGTCCGGCTCCCGAACGGCGAAGAGAATCTCGAACGCAGGATAATCTTGCTCAAAGAAAGTCCGAAGATTCGATTCCAAATCCGCGTCCAGGCCGGATAGAGGCTTCAGAATGCTGATGGGCTCGGCGGATCGCAATTCCGGGGGCCGCACGGCAAGATAGCGCAGCGCCGCGATTACCGTTAGCCCCGAAAACACCAGCGCCCCAGCCAGCAAGGCAAGTAGGATGATCGTCGGGATCATTGTTTGATGTGGAGCTTCAGGCGGCTTGAATATCGGTTTTTGAAAAATCGTCGCCGAGGTAAAGCAGCGGCATTCCGCTTACACGAGCAAACGCATACGACATGCAGTCGCCGAAATTCAAACCCGCCGGATGTCGCCCCTTCCCATACCGGAGAAACGCGGAAACGGCGGCTTCGTAATGCTCTTCGGTGAGCGGAACGATCTCCGCACCGATGGTTCGCAAGAGGCCGGTTAGCAGATATCGTGGATCTGTACTCGACCGGCCAGATACGGCCATCACCGTCTCAAGCGCCTGCGGAGCGCCAACCATCGTCACCTCCGCACGCATGGCTTTCTCAAACAGCCGCTCGTATTTCGGCTCCTCCAGCAAGATAGAAACCAACGCGGACGAATCCACCACCATTGGCTACTCCGGATATCCGTTTGGGCCGTAACCGAGAATTTCCTCACGCTCTTGCTTAGTCATGGGTTTCCCTCTGAACTCGGGCAAAATGTGTGGCCATACTTCTCTTTGCAGGTATTCCACGGCCCTTCGATATTTCTCTTCGGGACTCGGACCAAACTTCAGACGGACCTTCCGCTCCTCCAACGCTCGCCGGATCGCTTCCGTCTTCGTCTCCTTAGCCAACTGAGCCACTTCCGTCGCCAGCCGCTCCACCTCGGGATTCTTGATGTTTAGAGCCATATTACACCTCGTACACCATTATTCTACCATTACACCCTGCAGAACTGGCACCAAAATGCCACAAAGATGATGTAAGCTAAGGGCTTGTGCCTCTATTACATGCAATCATTCTCGGGATTATTCAGGGTCTGACCGAGTTCCTGCCCGTCAGCAGCTCCGCGCACCTGGCGCTTATCCCGTGGCTGCTGGGGTGGAACGACCAGGGCCTGAGCTTCGACATCGCCCTGCACGTGGGAACCGTGCTGGCGGTCATCGCCTACTTCTTCCGCGACTGGGTCCAGGTCATCGCCCAGGGCTTCGGCATGAACATTGGATCCGATCCGGCGATCCGCCGTAATCCCAAGCTCCTGTGGCTGCTGGTGCTTGGGTCGATTCCAGCCGGCATCGCCGGGTTGCTGGTCAAGGACCTGGCGGAAAACGTCTGGCGCAATAACCAATACCTCATCGGCAGCATGCTGATCCTGGTGGGCCTGTTCATGTGGTGGGCCGACAATCAGGGCTCGCGCAAGAAGGATCTCGGGAACGTCTCGCCCACGGATTCCATCACAATCGGCGCAGCCCAGGCGCTTGCGCTGGTTCCCGGCGTTTCCCGCAGTGGCATCACGATCTGCGCCGGACTGCTGCGGAACCTGGACCGCGCGACGGCCGCCCGCTTTTCCTTCCTCCTGGCGACCCCCGCCATAGCCGGCGCGGCAGCCAAGGACGCCTGGGATCTGATGCGCCACGGCGGAGGTATCGCGGGGATTCCCGCCGACATGCGGACTGCCCTGGTGGTCGGCGTCGTCGTCAGTGCGATTACCGGTGCGCTCACCATCCAGTTCTTCCTGAACTTCCTCCGGGGGAGGTCGCTGAGCTTCTTCGTGTGGTACCGGGTGATTTTTGGCATAATAGTAATCGCTCTGGCCACCTTCTTCCGCTACCACGGGGGATGAGATTTTTAGGACCTACCCGCCACGCACGGCTTAACGAAGCCGGTGCAGTGGCGTTTCTGCTCGCGGGACTGTTCCTGTTCTTCAGTCTGGTCTCCTACTATCCCCTGGATCCCTCCTGGAACACCTCCACGTCAGGCGCTAAGCCCGTGAACCTGATTGGTTTAGTCGGCGCATCCATTTCCGACCTGCTATTGCAGGGCTTCGGCCTGGGCGCCTACGTGCTTCCGCTCTTAGTGCTGATGTTGGCGTGGCGATGGCTCCGCGGCTCCGCAATCGCCGCTCCCTGGGCAAGGCTGGCTGGTGGATTGGCGTGGGTCGGCTCCACGTGCACAGCTCTAGGCCTGTTCAAAGACTGGCATCCGATCGCTGGAGCGGTTCCAGCTGGGGGCCTGATCGGCATGATGATCGCCGATTACGTGGTTTCGAAGATGAATCTGACGGGCGCGGTCCTGGTGACCGGCGCGGTCTGGATTCTCTCGCTATACCTGATTTCGACCTTTGAAATGGCCCGACTGCCGGCGTGGTTCGCCGGGCCGATTCGATTCGCGATGGGAATTTGGGAGCGTCTCGTCGTTTGGCGCGCCAAGTGGATCGAGCGTTCTCAACAGCGGGCGCAGCAACGCGCCCAGCAGCGTGCCGAGAAGGTGGCGGCACAGAAAGCTGCCAGCGAAGCTCTACCCGTGGCTGCAACAGTTCCTGAGCCGGCTCGAGTACCCGATAATCCAGAGATTGTCGATCCCTTGAAACCGGCTACACAATCGCCAGCCTTGAGTGCCCCGGTCCCCCGCCCCGCCCGAGCGCCCGAACCACGGCCCGAGGTGCTGGACGATATCCCGATCCGGGCCTTGGAATCGCAGCCCGAACCTCCTCTTCGCGGAACTACGTTCATCGAACCCGCGCCGGAACAGCTGGAGAAAGAACTCGCGAAAATCCACGCCGCACCTAGGCGGGAACTGCCGCCGGCCACGCCCCTTAAACCGCGTTTCGTGTTCCAGTTGCCCTCCACCGAGCTTTTGCAGGAACCCGTTGCACGAAGCGCCTTTGACAGCCAGGAGCTGAAGGAAACCGCCGCCCAGATCAAATCCAAGTTCGAGGAATTCAACGTACGCGGCTCGGTGGTCCAGATCAATCCCGGACCCGTAGTGACCACCTTCGAATTCAAGCCCGAAGCGGGCGTGAAGTACACCCGCATCACCACGCTGAGCGAAGACTTGTGCCTCGGATTACAGGCGGAATCGATCCTTATCGAGCGAATTCCGGGGAAGCCGACCGTTGGCATCGAAGTTCCCAACACCAAACGCGAGACCATCAGCCTGCGCCAGATTCTGGAGTCAGACGAGTTCCTGAGTTCCGCGTCGAAACTTACCGTCGCGTTGGGCAAGGACATCAACGGTCGCATTAAAGTTGCCGCGCTCGAATCCATGCCTCACCTCTTGATCGCCGGATCCACGGGATCGGGCAAGAGCGTGATGCTCAACACGCTGATCATGTCGATCCTCTACAAGGCCACGCCGCACGAGGTTCGCATGATCATGGTGGATCCCAAGCGCCTGGAATTTGGACCCTACGAGGGGATCCCGCACCTGCTGACGCCGGTGATTACCGACGCCCGCAAGGCCACCATCGCGCTGCGCAACGCAGTCCTCGAAATGGAACGCCGCCTGAAGCTGCTGGCGGGCCAGGGCGTTCGCAATATCGAACAGTTCAATAAAAAAGTGCGCCAACTGGAAACCAAGCCGCGCAACCTGTTCGCGGAGGAACTGGAAGAGGAAGAGCTGGAGCATCTTCCCTACGTTTTGATCGTGATCGACGAGTTGGCCGACCTGATGATGCTCGAACGCGCCAACGTGGAGGAAAGTGTTACTAGACTTGCCCAGATGGCGCGCGCCGTGGGCATGCACTTGGTGCTCGCGACGCAGCGGCCCAGCGTGGACGTGATCACCGGCCTGATCAAGGCGAATTTCCCGTCGCGGATCAGCTTCCGCGTCGCCACCCGCGTCGATTCCCGCACCGTGCTGGACGTGATGGGCGCCGAACATCTGCTGGGCAAGGGCGACATGCTGTATCTGCCGCCGGGTTCGTCCCGCCTGACGCGCGTGCATGGGTCGTTCGTAAGCGAGGCCGAAACCAATCGTGTGGTGGACTTCTGGAAGCAGCAGGCCCAGCCTGAGTACGACCAAACCTTCCTGATCGCGCCTCCGACAGACGACGAAGAGGGCGATCCCCAGGAAATCGACGGCGACGAGGATCCTTTGTATCAGGACGCGGTACGCGTGGTGTGCGAAATGGGCAAGGCATCCACGTCCACGCTGCAACGCCGGCTGCGCCTGGGCTACGGGCGGGCTGCCCGAATCCTGGATATGATGCAGCGCGACGGTATCATCGGCCCACCCGACGGAAGCCGCCCGCGGGACGTTCTGAAGCGTCCCGACTGGCTGCAAGAAGTCGAGAATCAAGTAAGATAGAGTTTTTGAACGCTATGATTCGATTCTTCCTCGGATTCGTGTGCCTACTGATTTCCATCCAGGCCGCTTCCACGCCGCGGCCGCTGGCCGATGTCATCGTGCCGACGCCCGACGGGAAAAAAGTACATTTGGGCCAGTATCGCGGCAAGGCTATGGTTGTGGCACTGGTCTCCACTACCTGCGATCACTGCATCTCCTCACTGCAAATGCTGAGCCAGCTTCAAAAAGAATATGGCCCGAAGGGCTTCCAGGCAGTAGGCGTCGCCGCAAACGATGGAGCTCAGGAATCACTGGCCGGTTTTATACGTCTCCAGATTGCATTTCCGGTCGGATACCTGGACCAGAACACCACCATGCAGGTCTTCGATTTCAAACCTACGGATCATCCCTTCGTCCCCATGTTTATTTTCGTGGATAAGAAAGGCACCGTCCGCTTTCAGTATGCGGGTAAGGACGATTTCTTCAAGGCCGAAGAGAAGAACACACGGCTTCTGATCGACGCTTTGTTGAAGGAGTAGTCGTCACACGTCGAACTTGATTCCCTGCGCGAGCGGCAGCTCGCCCGACCAGTTCACAGTAACCGTTTGCCGCCGCATGTAGGCTTTCCACGCGTCACTGCCAGATTCGCGGCCTCCCCCGGTATCTTTGTCACCGCCGAACGCCCCGCCGATTTCCGCTCCACTGGTGCCTATATTCACGTTGGCGATGCCGCAATCGCTGCCGCGCGTGCTAAGAAATGTTTCCGCCGACGTCAGGTTCGCGGTGAAGATCGCCGAGGAAAGCCCTTGCGGAACGTCGTTGTGCAGGGCTACGGCCTGCTCCAAGGTATCGAACTCGATCAGGTACAGTACCGGCGCGAAGAGCTCTTCTTTAAGTATTGGCATACCAGGATTCGCCCGAACAATCGTAGGCTCGACGAAACAACCGCGCAGGTGCTGTCCGCCGGTCAGGACTCTTCCACCTTGTTCTTGAATGGTCGCGAGCCCCTGCATCATCGCATCAACGGCGGCCTCATCGATCAGCGGACCCATGAGGGTGGCGGGATCGATCGGGTCGCCAATGCGTACCTGCTTATATGCCGCGATCAGCTTCGCAGTGACCTGCGCGGCGATTCCCTTTTGCAGAAAAAGCCTGCGAATCGAAGTGCATCGTTGGCCTGCCGTTCCCACCGCACCGAAAAGCGCGGCGCGGACCACCAGGTCAGGATCGGCATCGTCCATCACAATCACGCCGTTGTTGCCGCCGAGTTCGAGAAGACTGCGGCCCAACCGTTCGGCAACTACTTGCGCGACGTGCCGTCCCATGCGGGTGGAACCAGTCGCACTGATCAGCGGAACGCGTTTGTCCTGAATGAGGCGCTCGCCGATCACGTCGTCTTTCCCGATCACCAAATTCAGCACGCCCTTCCAGCCGTGGCGATCGAGAACGCGGTCGCAGATTTCCTGCACGGCCACAGCGCATAAAGGTGTCTTGAGCGATGGCTTCCAGATGACCGTATCGCCACAGACCAGTGCGATCAGGGCATTCCAGCTCCACACCGCAACAGGGAAATTGAACGCGCTTATCACCCCGACGACACCCATGGGATGCCACTGCTCATACATCCGATGGCCGGGGCGCTCGCTGTGCATGGACAGGCCGTAAAGCTGGCGCGACAGGCCGCAGGCGAAATCGGCGACGTCGATCATCTCCTGCACTTCCCCCTGGCCCTCGGCGACAATCTTGCCTGCTTCGAGCGTGACCATCCGGCCCAGTTCCTGCTTGGCTTTCCGCAGCTCATCGCCGATCTGGCGGACGATTTCCCCGCGTTGAGGCGCGGGCAACACGCGCCAGCGCTCAAAGGTCTGCTGCGCCCGCGCGACGACAGCCTCGTACTCTTCCACGGAAGCTAGCGGGACGCGGCCAAGTTCGGCACCTGTGGCTGGGTTGTAGGAGACGACTTCGTTGCCTTGAATACGCCCGCTCATGGCGTGCTACTCGATAGCGGATTTCAACGCAATCAACTGAGACACCTCTGCGACAAACTGATCCAGCGGTTTGACGCCCATATCCGCGTGTTTGCGATGGCGAACAGAGACAGTGCCCGCCTCGGCCTCACGATCGCCCACCACCAGCATGTACGGCACCTTCTGCATCTGGGCGTCGCGAATTTTCAGGTTGACCTTTTCCTTCCGATCGTCCAAGTGCACTCGGATCCCCGCGGCTTCGAGCTTGGCGTGCACGGTTTTCGCATACTCCTGCTGCCGGTCGGTGATCGGCATCACCGCTACCTGCACCGGCGCGAGCCACACCGGGAATGCTCCGGCATAGTGCTCGATCAGGATTCCGAAGAACCGCTCGATGCTGCCGTATAGCGCACGGTGCACCATGAGAGGCTGATGCTTCTTGCCGTCCTCGGCGACATACTCCAAGCCAAAGCGGCGCGGCAGCGTAAAGTCGAATTGCACGGTGGATAGCTGCCACTTGCGACCCAGCGCATCCAAAAGTTTCACGTCGATTTTAGGACCGTAGAACGCCGCCTCGTTGGCCATCACCGGAGCCTCGATACCGAGCCGGGCCACGGCTCGCTTGAGGGCCCCT
>Ga0207711_10001618_pt1 | contig 20781 bp, 21 predicted proteins | sample KBSS34metaG_FD_184401 | JGI IMG/M metagenome (GOLD analysis project Ga0207711, IMG submission 184401) | Switchgrass rhizosphere microbial communities from Kellogg Biological Station, Michigan, USA - KBS S3-4 metaG (SPAdes) (version 2) | ecosystem: Host-associated > Plants > Roots > Rhizosphere...
GCCCGTCTGCCACGCCATCGAGGAAAGTGCGATCGCGCGCGGAAGAATCTGTCGCGGCACGAGGTTCGGGGCGAGCGCGCCGAGCGCCGGCCCGGCAAAAGCGCGCGCCACCCCGAGCAGCGCTGCCACGACATAAAGGATCTCCAGCGTCGTGCTGTGGCTCCAGGCGAAATAAGCGAGCGTGAGCGCGCACCCTAATTCCAGCGCCACGGCCGCGCGCGCGATCCAGCGGCGATCGACCCGGTCCGCGGTCCAGCCCGAGACGAGGGTCAGTAGGAAAAGAGGAACGAACTGGACAACGCCGATGATTCCGAGCCGGAACGCGGCTTCCTTCAGGCCCATCGTGTGGCGCGCGATGTCGTAAACCTGCCAGCCGATGACGATGACCATCGCCATCTGGGCGATCGTCGTCGCAAGCCGGGCGAACCAGTAATAGCGGAATGCGGGAATTCGAAGCGGTTCGGGGAGGATGCTCACTCGGCGCTTGCTAGGGGTGGGGACTGCGCTCCGCAACGTCCGTTTCATCGGCGCCGCGAAGGATGCCAAGCCGTTTGACGAGGGCAGGCATGGTCAGCCCCTGCACGAAGAGCGAAAAGGCGACGACGACGAAGGTTGTGAGGACGATCGCGGTCCGTTCGGGCACCGCGGGGAGGGCGAGCGCAAGCGCGAGTCCAAGGGCGCCACGGAGGCCTCCCCAGACAAGGACATGCTGATAGCTCGCCGACACGGCCAACTGCGAAGGCCGGAAGAGCGAAGCGAGCGGATAGACGGCGGCCGCGCGCCCCACCAGCACCAGCAGAACGGCCGCGGCAATCGTGGTCAGCCCGACTTGGAGAACGGGCGCACTCGCCAGTTGCATGCCGATCAGGATGAATACGAAGGAGTTTGCGAGGAAGGCGAAGTAATCCCACGCAGACATCAAATGCTCGCGGCCATGTTCCGTGATCGCGCCCCTCGAGCCGACATTCCCGATCACAAGGCCCGCGGCAAGGGAGGCGAAGACCCCCGAGGCATGAAGGTGTTCGGCGGTGAGGAACGATCCATACGCCGCGACGGTCGTTAGCGTGATCTCGACCAGATGGTCGTCGGTCCGTCCTGCCATCAGCAAGGTGGCAACGCCCGCAAGCACTCCGATGATTGCGCCGCCTCCCATCGTCCAGAGAAAGGCCCCCGCGACCTCGGCCGGTCCGGACGATGCGCCGGCAATCACCCCGGTGAGAACGACGAACGCGACCGCGACGACGCCGTCGTTGAGCAGGCTTTCCGACTCCACTAGCACGCTCAGCCGCCGTTCGACCTTGAGCTCACGGAATGAGGCGATCACGCTGACCGGGTCCGTCGCGGCGATGAGCACGCCAAACAGCGAGGCGCCCATCCAGCTCCAGCCGACCAGCCAATGCATGCCTGCGGCGACGAGCGCGGCCGCGATCGCCACACCCGCAAAGGCGAGGAGCAGGGTCACGGGCAATTCCCGCCGGAACGATGTCCACTGAAGCTGCAGCGCGGCTTCGAACACGAGCGGCGGCAGGAAGACGTTGAAGATGAGGTCGCGCGAGAGGGGTATCGTCGGCGCGTTGGGCAGATAGGCAATCCCGATGCCCGCCGCGGCGAGCCCCACCGCATATGGCCAGCCGAAGCGGCGCGTCAGCATTGCGATTAGGCAGGCCGCCAGAAGCAATGCGCCGAGCGGGGCGAGCGGAAAGCCGTGCATGCCCTCGCATAACAAGGCTTTCAGCGGCGGTCTGCACTGCTGCTCTTGTTTAGATCAGTCGGACATCCGCTCGACGATCTGCTGGAAACGCGGGTTTTCGTGGAGCGGCTTCAGGTCATTGTCCTGCATCAGCCATTCACGGTCTCCCTGGCCGGTGTCCACCGCACGGTCGAGAAGCTCCAGGGCTTGCTCCTCATCCTTGCCGAGCATGGCCGCGCAAGCGAGTGTCACCAGGTTTCCGTAGTCGTTCGGCCGCAGTGCCCACGCGCGGTCGATCATCTGCTGCATCTGTCGAGGCTCGCCCAGCAGCGCAGCCACTCCGGCGCCATGCCCGAGAGCGCGCACGTCGCTTGGGTTGAGGCGGAGATGCCGCTCGATCGCGGCCGCGGAGCGTTCGAGGCAGCTCCGTTCACCTTTGCGGTCGCCGAGTGCCTGATATTCCTGGATCGCGAAGACGACGTAGCGATAGTCGTCCGGCGCCAGCTCGAATGCGCGCTCATAGTGACGGATGGCGCCCGCCTTGTCGCCCGCGAGGACGAGGAACCGCGCAGTGCGATAATGGACGTTCGCGTCATCCGGCGCGAGCTCGAGCGCTCGGCTGAAGGCGCTCGCGGCCTTAGGCTCGTGCGACAGCGAGAGCGCCGCGCCCAGCGCCAGATGCGCATCGGCGAGGTTCGGAGCGAGTTTCACGGCGGTCGAGGCCGCCTCGAGCGCCTCTGCTGCCGAATCCTGCCAATCCGGCAAGCGCCACCGCGCAATCTGCACGAGCACGTCGGCGAGACCGGCGAAGGCGAGCGCGAACTCTGGATCGCGGGCAATCGCCTCGCGGAACAGGTCGGCCGCCGTGCGGCGTTCCACCTCCAGCTCCTGCCGGGCGAGATGCCGCGCCCTCACTGCGAGGTCGTTCGCCGTAGGATCGGTGCTCGCCGCATGCGCGATCGATCGGCGCTCGCGGTCGAGGAGCTTGACGCCGAGCGCAGCCGCGACTGCGCCGGCAATTTCGTCCTGGACGGCGAACACGTCCGAAAGCGTTCGGTCGAAGGTCTCGCTCCAAAGCGCGCGGCCGTCCGATGCATCCACCAGCCGCACGCTGATCCGCGCGCGTTCGTCGGATTTTCGGACGCTGCCTTCGAGGAAGCTGTCGGCGTGGAGGGCGAGAGCACGAGCCGCAGGATTTTCGGAAGCGCTCGTGGGCACGATGGCGAGGCCTGGAATCCTCGCTAGCATGGTCACGATCTCTTCGGCGATTCCTGCGCCCAGATAATCGTTCGCGCTCGATCCGAGCTCCCGCAATGGAAACACGGCGACCGAGGGATCTCGGTCAGCCGGGGCGGCGGTCGGCCCGGAAGGGAACGGCGCCGGACCCTCGCCGCCAATAAGCGCACCGAGAGCCGCCGTCACCGATCGCCATCCAATGCCGGAGATGCCGCCTTCCGAAATCCGGACGTCGCCGCACTGAATCTGGTCGAAGGGCATTGGCAGGGGCACGCTGTCCACGCGGGCCTGCACGAGCTTGGCCTGCGCGCGTGCGCGGTCTGCTTCCGACCGCACCCATTGCGACTGGGCGGCCGCTTCCGACCACAGGACCAGCACCGCCTGCGCCGCGTCGAGCTCCGCAGCGATGACGTCGGCGTAGGCGCGATGCGCTGGCAGCTCCTCATCGAACCAGACCGAATAGCCTAGCTCCCGGAGCGCCTCGGCAGCACGCTTCGCAACATCTGCGCTCGTCCTCGCATAGGAGAGGAAGACATCAGCCACTGGCGCGCCCTCCGCTGCGGAAATCTGGCGAGGTGCCGCTCTGCCGCCAATAGGCCTCCAGACCGAGGCGCTTCAGCAACGCCGTAAAGCGCGCATCGCCCCAAAGAGACCGCATCGGCGGTTGGAAGAGGCGGTTAGTGACCCGGTCACCGTCTCCGGCAGGGGGTGCCGTTGCAGCCCACTTGCCGGTACCGAAGTAATAGCCGTCGAGAATCTCGAACGCGTCGTCTGGAGAACCGAGAGCGGCGCAGGCTTGCGCCACCTGAAGAGCTGTCATCGGATTGCGCGTGAGGAAATCCAGGTCGGTCGCCACGGCTGCGGGACGCGGGGCCTTTCCAGCTAGTGCGCCCGCCGTGGTTGCGACCGCATTCACAAAGTCCTGTGAAATCTCGAGCGGCCGCTCGGCGCCGCTGACCAGGAGGTCGAGCGCTTCGCCTGGACGGCCGCTGTACATCAGATAGCCGAGCCGCGTCTGCCAGACCTGCGGATGCTGCGGCCATCGCTGGACCGCCGTCGCCAGTGCCGCGTCGGCGCCCTGCAGGTCGCCGGAGCACCAAAGATCGACGACCACCTTCCGGTCGGCTCCCGGGATCAGCCATTTCTTGCGATCGAACTGCCTCGAGTAACCGGCGGCGTCCCGCCACCGGCCGACGTTTCCGAGCATATCGGACATGACGAAGAGCAGGATCGGGAGCTTGGGGCTTTTCTTCAGCGCCTCACGATCGGCTCGCTCGACCGTAGACCAGTGACGGTAGACCGGGTCGATCAGGCGCAATGCGCCGAGCGCGCGGGACTCCTTGTCGTCCATCTGAAGCGCACGGGCAGCGGCGGAGCGGCTTCGCATGTCGAGTCCGGGACGCTCCGCGAGCGGGGCGACGCGTTTCCGAACAGCATAAGCCATCGCCAGCCCGCCCCATGCCGTGGCCGAATTCGGAGCAGCCTCGGTCGCATCGGTGAGCAGCGCTATCGCCTGGCGCGTCGAGCCGGGACCCTGTGGATCGAGCGCGTCATTGTCCTGCAGTGCGGCAAGGCCTCTGTCGATCAACAGCTTGGCTTGAGGCGAAACACTCGGACGGTGCAGCGTTCGCCATGCCGCGTAGCCGCCGCCCGCAACAAGGACTGTAGCGCCTCCGCCGATCAGCACTTGGCGGCGATCGACGGGCAAGGTTCGCGTTCGCTCCGCGCGTGCCTGCCCTTCTCGCGGCAGGAGCAGGTCGAGGCTGCGCAGCACTTGCGACCAGCCCGTCTTCGACCTGCCTCCGGCGCCGAGGTCCGCGCATTGAATTTGATCGAACGGCATGGGGAGGCGGACCTGCCCAACGCGGGCCTGCACGAGCTTGTGCAGCTCCCGCGCCCGGTTGGCTTCCGAGCGGACCCAGTGCGACTCGATGGCGCTATCCGACCACAGGACGAGGACTGCTCCCGCCTTCTCGAGCTCGGATGCGATCGTGTCGGCGAAGGTCTCGTGCGCCGGGATCTCGCGGTCGAACCATACCGACCAGCCGGCCTTGCTGAGGCCGCGCGCGATGCGCTCTGCCGCAGCGGCATCCGATCTCGCGTAGGACAGGAAGACGTCCGCCAAGCACGCACCCCGTTTGCCGTCTCTCTACTGCTTGCGAAGCATAAGCGCGAGGCTAGGCTGCGCGGCATGGCAAAACCCAAGTCGCGTTACGTGTGTCAGGCCTGCGGTTCCGTCAGCAGCCGCTGGCAGGGGCAGTGTGCTGATTGTGCGGAGTGGAACACGCTCGTCCAGGAAGCGGCGGAGGTGTCGAGCATCTTTGCGGCGAAGCACAACCTGCAGGGCGGCGGCCGGGTGATCCCGCTCGTCGGCCTCGAAACGCCCGCGGCGCTCCCCGAGCGGCTGCCGAGCGGGCTCGCTGAGTTCGACCGGGCCATTGGCGGCGGCATCGTTGCGGGCTCGGCGATGCTGGTCGGGGGCGATCCGGGCATCGGCAAGTCGACTCTGCTGCTCCAGGTCGCGGCGCGGCTCGCGAGCGAAGGGAACAAGGTTGTCTACGTCTCGGGCGAGGAGTCCGCAGAGCAGGTGCGGCTCCGGGCGGTACGGCTCGGCCTTGGCGGAGCACCGGTACGGCTCGCGGCGGCGACGTCGGTCCGCGACATCCTGACCACCGTTGGAGACGGAGAGCCGCCGGCTCTGCTCATCATCGATTCCATCCAGACGATGCACTCCGACCTCATGGAAGGCGCGCCGGGAACGGTGAGCCAGGTGCGCGCCTCGGCGCAGGAGCTGGTCCGCTTCGCCAAGGAGCGCGGCACTGCGATGATCCTCGTCGGCCACGTAACTAAGGACGGGACGATCGCCGGCCCGCGCGTCCTCGAGCACATGGTGGACACGGTATTGAGCTTCGAAGGCGAGCGCAGCCACCAGTACCGGATCCTCCGCGCCATGAAGAACCGCTTCGGCGGCACCGACGAGATCGGCGTCTTCGCGATGGAAGGGCAGGGGCTGACCGAAGTGCCGAACCCGTCGGCGCTGTTCCTCACGCACCGCGGGGAGGCGGTCAGCGGCACCAGCGTCTTCCCGGCGATCGAGGGGTCGCGGCCGGTGTTGGTCGAGATCCAGGCGCTGACGGTTCGGCTCGCCACGGGGGCGACTCCGCGGCGGGCAGCGGTCGGTTGGGACAGCGGCCGCCTGGCGATGATCCTCGCCGTCCTTGAAGCGCGCTGCGGCCTCAGCTTCGCGACGGCGGAGGTCTATCTCAACGTCGCGGGGGGCTACCGGCTGAACGATCCGGGCGCCGATCTCGCGGTTGCCGCTGCTTTGGTGTCCGCAATGTCTGAGCGACCCGTCCCACAGGACGCGGTGGTCCTCGGCGAGATTGCCCTGTCCGCCGAGATCCGGACGGTGGCCCATGCCGGGCTAAGGTTGAAGGAGGCTGCAAAGCTCGGCTTCGAGCGAGCGTGGGTGCCGAAGGGCGTCAAAGGCACGGACGGCCTCCGCCTCGCCGAATTCGCGAACCTGCGGCAGCTCGTCGACCAGATCCTCGGCCGCTGATCCTCGATTAGCTGTTGGCATCGGCTGTTTCGCTAAGCTAGCGCCGGCCCATGACTGCGCTCGACGTCTTCGTATTCCTCCTGTTGATCGGCGGCGGCGCCGTCGGTTTCGTGCGCGGATTCGTCCACGAGGTGATCTCGATCCTCGCCTGGATCGTCGGCATTGCGATGCTGAAGCTGTTCCACACGCAGCTGTGGACGGGTCTTGAGAACAGCTTTCACACCAGCCCGGCGGGCGGCGCGGTGCTCGCCTTCGCGCTTCTGTTCGTGCCGAGCTTCCTCCTCGTGAAGCTGCTGGCGCGCACGATCGGCGGAAAGACGCGGCGGCATTCGGTGCTGGGGCCGTTCGACCGCACGCTCGGGGCGGGCTTCGGCTTGCTGAAGGGCCTGCTCGGCGCGACCCTCTTCTTCCTGCTCGCCAATCTTGCGACCGACATGGTCTATGGTCCGCAGGCCGACCGGCCGCATTGGATGACCAGCTCGCGAACCTTCCCGCTCCTCAATGCCAGCGGGCGCGCGATCGTCGATTGGTACCAGACCCGAAGCGGCAAGCCGAAGGTGGAAGACGAATGATCCGCCTCCACGACACCATGGCGCGCGAGAAGCGCCCGTTCGTCCCAGTGAACCGCGAGCGGATCACCATGTATGTGTGCGGTCCGACGGTCTACGGACGCGCCCATATCGGCAATGCGCGGCCCGCCGTCGTCTTCGACACGCTCGCGCGGCTGATCCGCCATGAGTTCGGTGCGAAGAGCCTGATCTATGCGCGCAACGTCACCGACGTCGACGACAAGATCATCGCGTCGGCGGAAAAGGAGGGCGTCGATCCTTCGGTGATTACGGAGCGATACGAGCACTTCTACCTCGAGGACATGGGCGCCCTCGGCGTCTCGCCGCCGACCGTCGCGCCGCACGCGACGCAGGAAATCCAGCCGATGATCGCAATGATCGAGCGGCTGATCGAGCGCGGCCATGCCTATGAAGCGCAGGGGCACGTCCTGTTCTCCGTGCCGAGCGATCCCGATTACGGCGCGCTCAGCCGCCGCGACCGCGAGCAGATGATCGCCGGCGCTCGGGTGGAGGTCGCTCCGTACAAGCGCGACCCCGCCGACTTCGTCCTGTGGAAGCCGAGCGCTGAGGGCGTGATCGGCTGGAATTCGCCGTGGGGGAGGGGCCGTCCCGGCTGGCACATCGAGTGCTCGGCAATGATCCGCGCCCACCTCGGCGAGACCATCGACATCCACGGCGGCGGGCTCGACCTCATCTTCCCGCATCACGAGAACGAGATCGCGCAGAGCCGCTGCGCCCATTCCGGCGCGCCGCTCGCCCGCTTCTGGGTTCACAACGGCTTCGTCGACATGGGCGCGGAGAAGATGTCGAAGAGCCTCGGCAACATCATCACGCCCGCCGAGCTGCTCGCGCAGGGACATCGCGGCGAGACACTGCGGCTGGCTTTGCTGTCCGCGCATTACCGCTCGCCGCTGCCCTGGACCGAGGCGCTCGTTGAGCAGTCCAAGACGATTCTCGACCGGCTCTATCGGACAGCGGTCGACGCAGAGGCAGGCGAGATCGATGGCGAAGTGATCGAGGCGCTTTCAGACGACCTCAACACGCCCGCGGCGCTTGCCCGTCTGCAGGCGATCGATGACGCCGCCACTCTGAGGGCGAGCGCCAACCTCCTCGGCATCCTCACGAGTTCGGCCGACGAATGGTTCCGCGGCGGAGCGGACGAAGCGGCCATCGAAGCCCGCATCGCCGAGCGTGCTGCGGCCAAGAAAGCGCGCGACTTCGCCGCTGCCGACCGCATCCGCGACGAGCTCAAGGCCGACGGCATTGTCTTGGAGGATGGGCCCGGCGGCACTACTTGGCGCCGGGAATGAGCAAGCCGCTCTACACGACCGATATCCTGAGGCTCGCCGCGTCGCTGCAGGAGATGCGCGAGCTGGAGAGCGAGCACGGGCGCGCGGAGCTTCGGTCGCCGACCTGCGGAAGCCGCATAACCGTGGCGGTAGAGCTCGACGAAGACCGGCGCGTCCACATGATCTCGCAGCAGGTCCATGCCTGCGCCTTCGGGCAGGCTTCGGCGGCGCTGGTGCAGCAGCATGCAATAGGGCGCGCACATGACGAAGTCGCCGACGCTCTGGTGACCATCAGCCGCTGGCTCGCACAGGAACAGGATGAAGCGGGCGACTGGCCCGGCCTGTCGGTGCTCGAGCCGGCGCGCCCCCGCAAGTCGCGTCATGGCGCGATCCTGCTGCCTTTCCGCGCGCTGCTGGCGGCGATGGAAGCGGCGAAATGAGTGTCGAGAGCACCGCCCAGGCGACCACCGCCATCCTCGAGAGCGGCGCGGTCATGCTTGGCGCGGCGCTGATCTTCGTCACGTTGTTCCGCCGACTGAAGCTCGGTGCGACCCTCGGCTATATCGTCGCCGGCGCGCTGATCGGCCCCAACGTCCTCGCGCTCATCCGCGACCCCGAGCAGCTATCCGGGGTCACGGAGATCGGCATCGCGTTGCTGCTGTTCATCGTCGGGCTCGAGCTTCAGCCGAGCCGTCTTTGGCGCCTGCGCAAGGACATCTTCGGTCTCGGGCTCGCACAGGTAGCGCTGTGTGGCCTCGCCATCAGCCTGCTGCTTTATTTGACGCTCGGCTTCAGCCCCGAGGCGGCGCTGGCGGTGGGCCTGCCGCTCGGCCTTTCGTCGACGGCGCAGGTCCTGCCGATGCTGCGCGCCGACAATGAGCTCAACACGCCGCAGGGCGAGCGCGCTTTCTCGATCCTGCTGTTCCAGGACCTCGCGATCGTTCCGATGATCACGATCATCGCGGCGATGGCCCGGACGCCGCCGGATCCGACCGCGCCAGTGGGACTGATGCTTGCGCTCTACACGGTGCTGGCCGTGATCGGCCTGGTCGTCGTCGGCCGCTTCATCCTCAATCCGCTGTTCCGGCTGGTTGGACGGTTGGGCGAGCGCGAGCTGTTCGTCGTCGCCGGCCTGTTCACCGTCGTCGGTGCCGCGGCCCTGATGCATTCGATGCACCTGTCCGTGCCGCTAGGCGCATTCGTCGCCGGCGTGATGCTCGCCGAATCGCCCTACCGGCACGAGCTGGAGAGCGACGTCGAACCGTTCCGTTCGATTCTCCTCGGACTCTTCTTCCTCTCGGTCGGAATGCTCCTCGACCTGCGCCTGGTCGCGGCACAGCCGCTTCTCGTGGTGGCTCTGGCGGCCGGTGTGATCGTGACCAAGACGATCCTGATCACGGCGCTGAGCCGCCTGTTCAGTTGCAGCTGGACGCGCAGCTTCCGCCTCGGCCTTCTGCTCAGCCAGGCGGGCGAGTTCGGCTTCGTGCTTTTCGCGCAGGCCACTGCCGCGCACCTCGTCCTTCCCGCCGCGGCGTCTTTGTTCGGCGCCGTCGTGACCCTCTCGATGGCGACGACGCCGTTCCTGATGCGGCTGACGGACTGGCTCGAGCGGCGCGAGGAGCGGACCGCCGCGGGCCTCGACGGGCCGGAGCATTCGCCTGAAAGCAGCGCGATCGTGGTGGGCTACGGCCGCTTCGGCCAGACCGTTGCCCAGATGCTCCAGGCCAAGCGCATCGGCGTCACGATCATCGACAAGAAGCCGAGCCAGATCGAGCTTTCGAGCGAGTTCGGGACGAAAGTCTATTATGGCGACGGCCTTCGGCTCGACCTTCTGCGCTCCGCGGGCGCGGAAACGGCGAAAGTCATCGCCTTCTGCAACGACAATCAGGACGGTGAGCTGTCTCGCGAGGCTGTAACCGCAGTTCTCGAGGCTTTTCCCCAGGCGTCGGTCATGGTCCGTGCCTTCGATCGCCGCCACCTGATGGAGCTTCGCGGGCTCGACCTCATGCTTGCGGAGCGCGAGTTGTTCGAGGGCGCTGTGGTGATGGGCAAGGCCGCCCTCCGGGCGAGCGGAGTCGACGCCCGTGAGATATCCCGCGTCGAAGGCGAATATCGAATGCGCGATTGCGAGCGGCTGGAGCGGCAGCAGGAGACCGGCGACATCCGTGCCGGCTGGGAAACCGCCTTCGGGGCTAATCGCCCGCTCCCCGACGAGGAACCGACCCCCGCCTAGCGGGCTTCGAGATAGTCGTTGAGCGCGCGGATGATCGCTTCGACCACGTCCTTGTGCGCGCCGGCGCCGCTTTTCACGTGGATATGCGCCTGCTCGTAGGAGGCGCGGCGCTCATTCCCGAGCCGCTCCAATGTTTCCTTCGCATTGCCGTCCCTCAACTGTGCGCGCGTGTCGCGGCGGGAAGTGCGCTCGGTCAGGATATCTAGCGGCGCATCGAGCCAGATGGTGATTGCCCGCTCGTTCAGCAGCTCGCGCGTGCGCGGGTCGATGAAGGCGCCGCCCCCGGTCGCAACGACCCGGATATCGCCGTCGATCAGGCGCGCGACGAGCCTGCGCTCGCCGTCGCGGAAATCCTGCTCCCCGTAGCGCTCGAACACTTCGGCGGGGGACAGACCGGCGGCGTCCTCGATCGCCGCATCGCTATCGACGAACGGAAGGTTGAGCCGGCGCGCGAGGCGCCGCCCCACCGTCGACTTTCCTACACCCATCAGCCCGACCAGCACGATCGGCCGGTCGAGCGGTTTCGCCAGATCCATCCTTAAAGGACTATACAGCGGCTTTCCCGCTCGGCAAAAGCGCGGCCATGTCCCGACTGATCGTGCTGATTATCGTCGTCGTGCTCCTCATCGGCGCCCTCTTCTATCTCTCGACCGTGCCGAAGGCGCAGCCGACGCATCAGATCGAGGTGGCCGTGCCTCAGGGGGGCAATGCGCACTAGAACATTATTGATCGCTTCGGCCGTCTTCGCGATCGCGATTCCCGCGATCGCGCAGGAGGTCGCGCAGACCGCTTCGCCTCCCGCTTCGCAGCCGCCAGCCGCAGCGAGCACGACCCCGGCGCAACCGCAGCCACAATCGCAACCGCAGCTCTCGACCGCCGCGGTAAGTCTCGGTGGCGGCGCGGACGAAGGTGGCGTGTCAGTCGTCACGCCGCCGGGTCTCCAGCCCCAACAGGAGGTGCAGCCGCCGATCGAATTTCCCGGCTGGGCGCGCCGCGATCCCTGGACCGTCGGCGTCCTCGACCCGGCAACGCGCGGCCTCGGCGAAAATCCCTGGGGAGATACCAGCGGAGCCTTCCTCTCGACGCTGATGCGCAGGATGGGGACGCCTGTCGCCTCGCGCTGGGCCCACATCGCGATGCGCGATGCGCTGCTCGCCAGGGCCCGCGCGCCGCGCGACGTCAATCCCATCGACTGGGCCGCCGAGCGCTCGTGGCTCCTTCTCCGAATGGGCGAGGCAGACGCCGCGCGCATGCTCGTGAATAACGTCGACACCGATCGCTTCACGCCGAAGATGGTGCAGGTCGGCGTCCAGACTGCGCTCGCAAATGCCGACGCGGCGGCGCTCTGCCCGCTCGAACAGGGGATTCGGAAGTACGACCTCAAGGTCCGCCAGTTCGTGCAGGCGATGTGCGCGTCGCTCGCCGGCGATTCGGACAGCGCATCCTCCCAGATCGACAACGCCCGCCGCTTCGGCCGCATCGGCGGGATCGACCTCGCACTTGCGCAGAAAGTCGTGGGCGCGGCGGGAAGCGGCCGCGCGGCGACCATCGACTGGGATCCCGTTGACAGCCTCACCGCATGGCGATTCGGTCTTTCGCTGGCGACCGGGATGGTCCCGCCCGACCGGCTGATCAACGCATCCGCCCCGCGGCTCCGCGCTTTCGAGGCTCGGGCACCCCTACTGTCGCCACAGCAGCGGCTCGACTCCGCGCTGGTCGCGACGGGCTTGGGTGTCCTTTCATCGCAGAGCCTCGTCGACCTTTATTCCGCCATCTACGAAAGCACCGATCCGACTGACCTTCCGTCCACAGATGCATGGCAGCTGCGGCAGGCTTTCGTCGGCAAGGACGAGGCGACGCGGCTGGCCGCGATCCGGCACCTGCTCGACCTCGGCAAAAGCGGTCTCCAGAAGGAGGCGGCGCGCGCACTCGTCGCTCGGGCGGCGACGCTGGTGACTCCCAATGCCAAGCTAGCGAAGGACGCGCCCGAGCTCATCTCGGCAATGCTCGCGGCTGGCTATGACAGCGCCGCCGAACGCTGGATCCCGGCGGTAAGCGGGATGAGCGGCGAGGAGGCCGACCGTTGCTGGGCGATGCTCGCGCTGGGCGCTCCGAATGTCGCGGACGTTGGGACGAGTCGCATCACATCCTTCATTCGCCGCGACAAGAGCCCGGACAAGGTGCGCAGCGCCTTCCTCGTCGCGGGGCTCGCCGGATTGGGCCGGATCAGCACCGACACCGCCAATTCGCTCAACCGCAGCTACGGGCTGGGCCTCGGCGCCACCACCAACTGGACGCGCGCGATGGATGCGTCCGCTGGTCGGCGGGAGGCCGGCACCGTCCTCGTGCTCACCGGCACCGGCTTCCAGACGCCGAGCTGGGACAAGGTGCCGTCCTCGCATCTCTATCACGCGATTTCGGCGTTGGCGCACACCGGACAGGACTTCACCGCTCGGATGATCGCCGCCGAGGCGCTTTCACGGACGTGACCTCGGACGACCGAGCGCTCGTCGACCGGTTCCTCGACATGATGGCTGCCGAAGCGGGGGCGTCGAAGCACACGCTCGCCGCCTACCGCAACGACCTCGACCGTGCCGCGGACGTGATCGGGAGCATCGGCTCTGCATCGGCGGACGACCTTTCTCGGTTGGGAAGCGGCTGGGCCGATCTTGCACCCTCGACCGTGGCCCGCCGATCGGCCGCGCTTCGGCGCTTCTTCGGTTTCCTAGTCGACGAAGGGTTTCGGCGCGACGATCCGTCGTCGGCATTGCCCCGCCCTCGCTTCGAGCGCCCGCTACCGCGCATCCTCGACGAGTACGAAGTCCAGCGGATGTTTGAGGCAGCGGAGGACCGCGCCGCGAGCGGGCAGGTGACCGCCTTGCGGAATCTGGCCTTGCTCGAATTGCTCTACGGCTCCGGCCTCCGGGCTTCCGAGCTGGTCGGCCTTCCCCGTGGCGCCGTGCGCCCGGGCCAGCCCTTCCTGATGGTCCGGGGCAAGGGCTCGAAGGAGCGGCTGGTTCCCATCTCGACGCGCGCTCAGGAAGCGGTCAAGCAATGGCTGGAGCAGTCGCCTTCGGGAAGGCCGTGGCTGTTTCCGAGCGGGAAGTCGCACCTGAGCCGCGTCCGCCTGTTCCAGATCGTCCGCGAAATGGCTGCCGACGCCGGCATCGCGCCCGAGCGCGTCAGCCCGCACGTGCTCCGCCACGCCTTCGCGACGCACCTCCTGTCGGGCGGCGCCGACCTCCGCGTTCTGCAGTCGCTCCTCGGTCACGCCGACATCGCGACCACCCAGATCTACACGCATGTCGATAGCGCCCGCCTGGTCGAGCTGGTCAATGCTCGCCATCCGCTCGCGACCGGCGGTCGTTGACCTAAGCGGCAGCTTCGGCTTACGCCCGCCGCGCCCATGCTGACTTACCTCGATTTTGAAAAGCCGATCGCCGAGCTTGAGACCAGGGTCTCCGAGCTTCGCGAAACGGCGAACAGCTCCGACGATATCGACATCGATGCCGAAGTCGGCCGCCTCGAAGGCAAGGCCAGCAAGCTTCTGCGCGATACCTATGCAAGGCTGACGCCCTGGCAGAAGGCGCAGGTCGCGCGCCATCCGGACCGTCCGCATTTCAAGGATTATGTCGCCGGGCTGGCCGACGATTTCCTGCCGCTGGCCGGCGACCGGTCGTTCGCCGACGATCCCGCGATCATCGGCGGCCTCGCCCGGATCGACGGGCGGCGCGTGATGCTGATCGGGCATGAGAAGGGCGACGACACTGCGTCGCGCCTTCGGCACAATTTCGGAATGGCCAAGCCCGAAGGCTATCGGAAAGCGATCCGCCTTATGAGGCTCGCCGACCAGTTCGGAATCCCCGTGGTCAGCCTCGTAGATACGCCGGGAGCCTTTCCGGGCGTCCAGGCGGAGGAGCGCGGCCAGGCCGAAGCGATCGCGAGGTCGACCGAAGAATGCCTTTCGCTGCGCGTGCCGATGATCGCCGCGGTCGTAGGCGAGGGCGGCTCGGGCGGAGCCGTAGCGATCGCGACGGCGAACCGAGTGCTGATGTTCGAGCACGCCGTCTATTCGGTCATCTCGCCGGAAGGTTGCGCCTCGATCCTGTGGCGCACGGCCGACAAGGCCGCCGAAGCCGCGGAGGCGATGAAGATCACCGCCGCTGATCTTCATTCACTCGGCGTCGTCGACCGGATCGTCGAGGAACCGCTCGGCGGCGCGCAGCGCGATCCCGACGCGGCGATCGGCGCCCTCAAAGGCGCTCTCCTCGAAGAGCTCGATGGCTGCGGAAAGCTCGGCCCGAACGAGCTTCGGGCCCAGCGCCGAGCGAAATATCTCGCCATCGGCTGAGGCCGAACCAACAACGCAGTCATTCCCGGTTCAAATTCGCCAGGCATTGTTCTCCGTCCGGAACGGAGGCTGCAAGCTGATGCGTAGACGCGTCCTGTTGCTTTTCACTGCCGCGCTGGCTCTCGCGCCCGCGGCCGCCCAGCGAGTCCGCTACATCGACCCGCAGGACATCGCCGAGGCGCGGCGGGAAGATCCCCAGGTCATCCAGGAGCTCGGCGGGGCCGAGGCGGGGCCGCGCGCAGCCTATGTCGATGCCGTCGGCCGCCGCGTCGCTGCGCAGTCGGGACTCGCAAGCCCCGGCCAGCAGCTGCATTTCACCACGCTCAACTCCGCTGTCGAGAACGCATTCTCGGTCCCCGGCGGCTACGTCTACGTCACTCGCCAGCTCATGACCCTGATGTCCGACGAGTCCGAGCTCGCCTTCGCGCTCGGCCATGAGGTCGGTCATGTCGCGGGCAACCACGCCCACCAGCGCGAGGCCGTCGAGCGAGAGCTGGTGCGCGAGGTGCTGCCCTACGTCTGGATGGGCCAGATGATGGGCGGCTCGGCCAATTATTACGCGCAGCGCAACCTGCTTGCCGCCAAGCTGCAGACCCTCAGCTTTTCTCGCGATCAGGAATATGAGGCCGACACGCTTGGTCTCCGCTACATGATCGCCGCCGGCTACGATCCCGGCGGCGCCGTCGACCTGCTTGCAGCTTTGTCGCGGGAAGCCGCGCTCGAGCAGCGTGTCCAGGGCCAGTCGAACCGGCAAACGCCCGAATGGGCGATGACCCATCCGCTGAGCGAAAACCGGATGCAGCGCGCCTTCCAACAGGCCCGTGAAACGGGACGCCTCGGCACCGGGCTACGAAACCGCGACGCCTTTCTCAGCCAGCTCGAAGGAATGTACGTCGATGACGATCCTGCCCAGGGGATAATCGACGGGCCGGATTTCACGCACCCGGATCTGAGGATCCAGTTCCGAGTCCCGGTGGGCTACCTCATGTCCAACGGCACCTACGCGGTCACGATCGGAGGATCCGCAGGCAAGGCGCAGTTCAGCGGCGGCACCGCCACTGGCACGCTCGACACCTATATTCTCCGCGTCTTCCAGCAGCTCGTTCAGGGCCAGGGCCGGGTTTCGATTCCACGGCCCACGCCGACGACGATCAACGGTTTGCCCGCGGCTTATTCCACGGCCCACGTCCCGACCGATTCGGGCGTCGTCGATGCCAGCGTCGTCGCCTACCGGTCGGACCCGACGCATATTTATCACTTTGTCATGCTGACGCAGGGCGGGACTGGGTTCGGGCCTTTCACGCCGATGATCTACTCGCTGCGCAGGACCACGCCGGCGGAGGCCGCGCAGATCCACCCGAGGATCATTCACGTCGTCACGGTTGCGCCGGGGGATACGGTTCAATCGCTCGCAGGCCGGATGGCCTATCGCGACTTCAAGGTGGATCGGTTTTTGACGCTGAACAACCTTCCGGCGAACGCCAGGCTTGTGCCCGGCCGGAAGGTCAAGATCGTTATATACGGAACCCGGCGAAGCTGACGGTTACATCACGTTCGAAACGTTGGTTAAGATCCGGCCCCACATGCCGTTGGAGCCTCCGCCGAGCGATTTAAGACCGCCGATCATCGCAATGACGACCAGCGCGGCAATCAGCCCATACTCAATTGCAGTCGCACCGCGCTTGCTCCGGAGGAGCCTGCGCAACTTTCTCCGGATAGCGATCACGCCACCCTCCTCTGATCCACGTCCACGCGGATGGTGTAAGGCAGACGGGGTTAACAACTCTTCCAGCGCGTAAAGTTAACGGCGCGTCATCCACCCGACGGAGCGAAGGCCGCAAAGTGGAGTAATTCGAAGGTTTCGGTAGTGCGGCTGTCCACCCCTGCGTCGGCGAACGCTCGCTCGGCAGCGTCGCGCTGCGGCCGCGTGAGGGCCGGTCCCCGGGCGCTCAGGACGTTCGTTGCTGCCATCGCGCGAAGGTCGGAAACGAGGCGGTCCAGCGATTGGTAGGAAACTTGGACGCGATCCACGTCCACGACGGGCCTCACGAATCCAGCATCCCCGAGCAGGGGTGACAGAGCAGAGGGTTCGATGCGCGGGTGCACTCGCGGCGAAGCTGCCCCTGAGACAGCGTCGGCAGCGCGCATCGCAGTGCGCAGGATCGGCAGCGTATCGCCGCCGGAAAGCGCACCCATGAAGAGTCCGTTTGAACGCATCGCGAACCTGATGAGGCGCAAGGCGAGCGGCAGGTCGTTCACGGTGTCGAGCGAGCCGACAGCGAGAACGAGATCATAGGCTTGCGCTCGCGGCTCCCAATGGTCCTCGGTGATCGGTATGCCTCCCGCGGCCGCCGCGAACCTCGGCCCAGGGTCCCGGCACTCGACCTCGCCGGCGGTCGCGCCGAGCCTCGCGCGCCAATGCGCATCCGGGCAGCCGATCAGAAGGGCGCGCTCGAAGCGGCGGCTCATCAAGCCGATCCGCTCCAGGCAATCGTCGAAAGCGCGCTCGAGCAGGAACAGCTCCGGACCGCCTCGCGCGGCGCGATCGCGGCGAAGAGCGCGCAGCTTCATGTCAAACAGGTCGGGCACGCCGGCGCTTGTGCGATGGGGCGCAGCACGCGACAAGACCGGATGGACGGCGTTCGCAGTTCATCCGTCTGTTCGTCCGGACCGCGCTCGATTTCGCGCTCCCCCCGCGCTGCGCCGGCTGCGAAACGATCGTGGACGAGGTTCACGGCTTCTGCGCCCAGTGCTGGACGAGCGTGAGTTCCTCGGCGAGAGCGGCTGTGAGTGCTGCGGTCTGCCGCTGGAAGCGACCGAGCAGAAAACATGCGCCCGCTGACTCGCGATCCCCCCACGAATCGCGCGAACGCGCGCGGCAGTCGCTTACAGCGATCTGTCGCGCAGCCTCGCCATCCGGCTCAAATATGGCCGGAAGGTCGCGATGGCGCGGATCATGGCGCATTACATGGCCCCGCTCGTGAAGCAGGCGCCCGAAGCCATTCTCGTTCCAGTGCCCCTGCACCGGAGCCGGCTGTGGATCCGCGGTTTCAACCAGTCCGCGCTCGTTGCGCGCGAATTGTCGCGACGGCTGAAGATCTCGGCTGATCCCACGCTCCTGCGCCGGACCCGACGCACTCCGGCCCTCAAGGGGATGAGCGCGCTTCAGCGGCGGAAGACGGTGGCGGGAGCCTTTGCTGTGACGGACAAGGCCGCGGTCAAGTGAAGAACTATTATCCTCGTCGACGACGTGCTCACGACCGGCAGCACCGCGGAGGCATGCGCCCGGGCCCTGAAGCGCGCCGGCGCCGAATGCGTCGAACTCGTCACCTGGGTGCGCGTGGTGACACCTTCCCAATTGATGCGTTGATGCGCTTGCCTAAATAGAAGGTCGAAGGAAGGCGCGTCGTGTCGATCGAAATCTATACCAAGACATTCTGTCCCTATTGCTGGCGCGCGAAGGCGCTGCTGGAGGCGAAGGGCGTCGAGTACCGCGAAATTTCGGTGGATTACGGCGGCGAGGTTCGGGAACAGATGATCCAGCGCGCGAACGGGCGTACAACCGTGCCTCAGATCTTCATTCGCGAGCATCACGTGGGCGGCTGCGACGACCTGATGACTTTGGACCGCGAGGGCCGACTGGACGAGTTGATCTCGTCATGACCCGCATCGCCCTCTTTCAGTCCAACACCGGGATCGACCCCGACGCCAATGCGCGGGCGCTCGAGCGGGCAATCGGCGAAGCCGCGGGCGGCGGCGCGGAGATGCTGTTCACGCCGGAGATGTCCGGTCTCCTCGACCGCGATTCGGAGCGCGCCGCGAAGAACCTTCGAAGCGAGGAGCAGGACGAGGTTCTTGCCGCCTGCCGCGAAGCCGCGAAGCGGCACGGCATCTGGCTCCACATTGGCTCGCTCGCCGTCGTCACCCCGAACGGCAAGGTGGCGAACCGCGCCTTCGTGATCGACCGCGAAGGAAAGATCCGCGCCCGTTACGACAAGCTACACCTGTTCGACGTCGACCTGCCGACTGGCGAAAGCTGGCGCGAATCCAGCGTGTATTCCGCCGGCGGCGGCGTGGTGCTCGTCAACGGCACGCCCGTCGGCAAGCTCGGCCTCACCATCTGCTACGATCTCCGCTTCCCCGGCCTCTTCGCGCGTCTCGCCGAGGCGGATGCCGACGTGATAGCCGTGCCCGCTGCCTTCACCGTTCCGACTGGGCGCGCCCATTGGCACGTGCTCCTGCGCGCGCGGGCAATCGAGGCAGGCCTGTTCGTGGTCGCTGCCGCCCAAGTCGGCCAGCACGAGGACGGGCGCCAGACGTTCGGCCATTCGCTCGCCATCGACCCTTGGGGCGATGTCCTCCTCGACATGGGCGATGAGACCGGCGTCGGCTTTGCGGACGTCGATCTGAAGCGCATCTCGGACGTGCGCGGCCGCATACCCGCGCTTAACCATCGCCGGCCTATCCCGGATGCGGTCACATTGTGATCGTTTTCGACCTTCAATGCCGCGACGGCGGCGAGACCTTTGAAGCCTGGTTCCGCTCCAACGCCGATTACGAGGAGCAGCGCCAGGCGCGCCTCGTCGAATGCCCGTTCTGCCAGTCGGCCAATATCGAGAAAGCGCCGATGGCGCCGCAAGTGCCGAAAAAGGGCTCCGACCACCCCTTGGCGCGGCTCGCCGCCGTGCAGGCGGAGATGCTCAAGGACTCGCACTGGGTAGGCGACAGGTTCGCAGAGACGGCTCGCGCGATTCACAGCGGCGAGATGGAGCCGCGGCAGGTGCATGGGCGCGCCACGATCGAAGAGGCGAAGTCGCTGGTCGACGACGGCGTCCCCGTCGCGCCGCTCCCGCTTCCGGTCAGGCCGCCGAACCAGCTCAATTGATTGCAACGGCTGCAGTGCCTATTCGGACACGGACGCGACCCCGTAGCTCAGCAGGATAGAGCATCAGATTCCTAATCTGAGGGTCACAGGTTCGAATCCTGTCGGGGTCGCCAAAACGCGAGAAGGCAGGGGTCATGGCCACGCAACAGCGGGTGCAAAGCAATAAGGGCATGGTGGACCACCTGTTCCTCGACCATCCGCGCTCGCTCGGCATGAGCTGGGCTCGCCATGGCATCGGCGCTGTCATCATCGGGGCGACGCTTGTCGGTGCCGGCGCAGCTTGCCTTGTCCACGCGCTGGTCCCCGGCTGGTTCACGCAGACGGCGGGAAAGACTGTCGCCCGCATGCACGACCATATGACGAGGCGCAAAGCCGGTGCGGCAAATCCGGAGGACTGGCCTGACTACGAAATCTGATCGGGTCGTCCCGGTCGCGATTGTCGGAGGAGGCGCTTCGGGCACCATCCTTGCCGCGCAGCTCGCGCGGCGCGGGATCGCCTCCGTCCTGATCGACGGCAGCGGCCGCGCGGGGAAGGGCGTCGCATATTCGACGATGGAGCCCGTCCACCTCCTCAACGTCCGTGCCGAAAGCATGAGCGCCTGGGCCGGCGAGCCCGATCATTTCGCAAAGCGATACGAGGCGGAGGCTGGCGATGCTCGCGGGTTCGCGGAGCGGCGTCTGTTCGGCCGCTACCTTGGCGAAATCCTCCATGACGCCGTCGCGAGCGGATGCACGCGGGTCGTGCACGCGTCATCCACGGGGGCGGAGCGGAAGGAGGACGGATGGACTGTCCGGCTGGGGGACGGCTCGGCCATCGAAACACAGGCGCTGGCGCTGGCGATTGGCAACCAGGAGCCGGAACGCCTTCGCGCTTTCCGGGATGTCGGAAGCCGCTTCATTAGAAACCCATGGGGTGAAGAGGCGCGCGCCGCTGTCGATGAACTCGTCGAATCCGGTGGCGACGCTCTG
>Ga0207711_10001621_pt1 | contig 20768 bp, 28 predicted proteins | sample KBSS34metaG_FD_184401 | JGI IMG/M metagenome (GOLD analysis project Ga0207711, IMG submission 184401) | Switchgrass rhizosphere microbial communities from Kellogg Biological Station, Michigan, USA - KBS S3-4 metaG (SPAdes) (version 2) | ecosystem: Host-associated > Plants > Roots > Rhizosphere...
CAAGGTCTACAACCAAACCTATGTCGACGTGCTGGCCCACACCGATTCGTCGGGCACGCCGCAGGGTAACCTCGCCCTGTCGCAAAAGCGGGCCAGCGCCGCCGCGACATTCCTTGGCAGCCACGGGGTCGCCCGGGCACGGATCGCGTCGAAGGGCCTCGGCGAAGCGGCGCCTTTATACAGCCCGGACATCAACGAGACCGAGAAGGCGGCGAACCGCCGCGTCGAGATTCGCCTGGTTCCCTTCCGCCAGACCGACCCGCGTTAACGCCGCTCGGCGAAGAAGGCGCGGAGCAGCTCCGCCGATTCCGCTTCACCGATACCGCCGAGCACGTCGGGGCGGTGATGGCAGGTTGGCTGGGCGAAAATCTTGGCGCCGTGGATTACCCCCCCGCCCTTCGGATCTTCGGCGGCAAAGCGCACCGAATTGAACCGGGCGAGCGCGATCGCCGCTGCGCACATCGCACACGGCTCGAGCGTGACCCAGATCGTGCACTCATCGAGCCGCGAGGTGCCTAGCTTGAGGCCGGCGGCGCGAATCGCCTCGATCTCGGCGTGAGCGGTCGGGTCGGTCGAGCCACGCATCGCATTTCGGGTCTCGGCAAGAATCTCGTCGCCGCGGGTTACCACTGCGCCAACCGGCACTTCGCCCGCGATCGCTGCCTCGGCAGCAAGCTCAAGCGCGCGGCGCATCGGCGGAGGCAAGGGGAAACTCATCGTCCGCCCGCCTACCCAAGGCCGGCGCCGCTGTCAGCTACATCGCGTTGACCTGGTTGTCGGCCGTAGTGGCATTGGTCTTGGCCGGCGGCTTGACCTCGAGCGACGGCATTTTGACGGTTGCGTTGCGCGTCCCGACTTCGACCGACCCGGTTTCGACGTCGAATGCCGGGGTCTGGCCGCCCTTGGCGACAAGGCCGTTGTGCGTCGCGGAGACGACCGGCGCCTCGGCGCCGCGAATCTGGTTGATATTGATAAAGCCGGTCACCACCCCGGCGAGGGCCACCAACACCACAAGAATCAGGAGAATGATAACGGCGCGCATGGTCATTGCTCCTAATCGTGGGACTTCAGCGCTCATAACGCGGCGGCGCGCCGAGAGTTGCTGACGCACTTCGAAACGTTGACGAGTGGGACACCAGAGGCTAACGGGCGGCGCTTTCCGGGCGCTCTCATGTGCTCGATCACATCAGGATACAAAACCATGTCGCGGGTATGCGAGCTGACCGGCAAGGGCCGGCAGGTGGGCAACAATGTTTCCCACGCCAATAACAAGACCAAGCGTACGTTTCTGCCCAATTTGCAGAACGTGACGTTGATCTCCGACACGCTCGGCGAAAGCGTGAAGCTGCGGGTCTCAACCCACGGCCTGCGGTCGGTCGAGCACGTCGGCGGGCTCGACAATTGGCTGATGAAAACCAGCGAAGACAAATTGTCGCCCAAGGCCCGCAAGCTCAAGCGCGAGATCGCCAAGAAGGCGGCTCCGCAAGCTGCTTAACCGGCTGAGGTTTCAAGACTTTTCCTGAACACGGGCTGCAAGGCCCGTTCAGCATCGATTGCGCACGAATCGCGCATAAGCCCTGTCATCGGACGGGGTTTCCCCCTTTTCCCCGTCGCGTCTGGAAACAGACAACTTCCCTCGCGTCGCATAACGAGGGGGGCCCGGTGCGAGCGATCGTGCCGGGCCCAATTTTTATGGGGTCTCGAACAGCCTCGCCAATTGCTCGACCATCGCCCCGGCGAGCTGGTCGGCGTCCATGATCGTCACCGCGCGCTCGTAGTAACGGGTCACGTCATGGCCGATGCCGATCGCCAGCAATTCGACCGGCGAGCGCTTTTCAATCCATTCGATGACTTGGCGCAAATGACGCTCAAGGTACGAACCGCCATTGGCCGAGGCGGTCGAATCGTCGACCGGGGCACCGTCCGAAATGACCATCAGGATGCGCCGTTCCTCGGGCCGCGCGATCAACCGATTATGCGCCCATAGCAGCGCCTCGCCGTCGATGTTCTCTTTCAACAGCCCCTCGCGCATCATCAGGCCGAGGTTGCGGCGGCCATGACGATAGGGTTCCTCGGCGCGCTTGTAGACGATGTGGCGAAGATCGTTGAGGCGCCCGGGATTGGCCGGGCGGCCGGCGGCGAGCCAGGATTCGCGGCTCTGCCCGCCCTTCCAGCCGCGGGTGGTGAAGCCGAGCACTTCGGTTGCCACCCCGCACCGCTCAAGCGTCCGCGCGAGGATGTCGGCGCAGATCGCGGCAATCGCGATCGGCCGGCCGCGCATCGACCCGCTGTTATCGATCAGCAGCGACACCACGGTATCGCGAAATTCGGTGTCGCGCTCGATCTTGAACGACAAAGCATGGGCCGGATTCACGACGACGCGGGCAAGGCGAGCGGCGTCGAGCAACCCCTCCTCCTGGTCGAAATCCCAGCTCCGCGACTGCTGCGCCAGCAGCCGGCGCTGGAGCCGGTTGGCGAGCTTGGTGACGACGTTCTGAAGGCCACCCATCTGCTGATCGAGATAGGCGCGAAGCCGGCCCAGCTCCTCCTCGTCACACAGCTCCGACGCCTCGACCGTTTCATCGAACCGGGTCGTGAAGACCTTGTAGTCGCTCTCCGGAGCGAGCTCCCAGTTGCGGCGGCCGGGAGAGGCGAAAGCGCTGTCGTTGATATCTTCGTTGGCGACACCTTCGGTCTCGTCCATTTCCATCTGGTCCGAGCCGCGTTCTTCGGCCGAGCCGTCCTCCGCCTCCTCGCCGCGCATTTCCATGTCGCCGCCCGCGGGATCGGCATCGTCGCCCTGTTCGGTCGCGTCCTCACCGCCGCCTTCCTCACCCTCGGCCTCGTCGCCGCCTTCTTCCGGCTGATTTTCGTCGAGGTCTTCGGCGACCGCGAGATCAAGATCCTCCAACAGCTGGCGCGACAGCTTGGCGAAGGCCGCCTGGTCATCGAGCGTCAGCGCGAGTGAATCGAGCTCGGCGCCGGCCTTCTCCTCGATCCACGGGGTGATCAGCTTGAGCCCGGCCAGCGCGGCCTTGGGCGGCGCTTCGCCGGTCAAGCGCTCGCGGGCGAGCAGACCGACCGCGGTCGCCAACGGCACCTCCTCGGCGGTGCGGGCGCGGACGATTGCGTCCGACCGCACCCGCGCGTCAGTCAGATGATTCAAATTGGCGCGGACTCCGCCCATCGCCCGCGCGCCGAGTGCCTCGACCCGCGCGGTTTCGAGCGCGTCGAATACGCCCCGGGCATCGGGATCCGCAGGGGCAATCTTGGCGTGGAGCCTGGCGTCGTGATGACGCAGCCGCAGGGCCAGTGCATCGGCGGCGCCGCGCGCCTCGGCGACCAGGCTGGGTTCAAGACCCGGTCCGGGCGATGGCACCCGTGCGGTCTTCCCCGAGGGTGGCGCGGTGTCCGAGGCGAAGATGACGTCGGCTTCGGCGTCTTTCGCAATTGCCCGGGCTGCTCCGGCGAGCGCGCGGCGAAAGAGGTCGATGCGATCGGCCACCGGCTGCCTAGCCGGCCTTCCCGACCACGCTCTCCGGCAAATCCTGGCCGAACACCCGCTGGTAATATTCGGCGATCAGCGGCCGTTCGGTTTCGTCGCACTTGTTGAGGAACGAGACGCGGAAGGCGTAGCCGACGTCGCCGAAGATGTGGGCGTTCTGGGCCCAGCTGATCACCGTGCGCGGACTCATCACGGTCGAAATGTCGCCGTTCATGAACCCCTGGCGCGACAGGTCCGCGACCTTGATCATCTTGTCGACGATGTCCTTGCCGCCGGGCTCGTCATATTCGCCCGACTTGGCGAGGACGATCTGGGCCTCGACCGCGGCCGGCAGATAATTGAGCGTGGTGACGATGTTCCAGCGGTCCATCTGCCCCTGATTGATCGCCTGGGTGCCGTGATAGAGGCCGGTGGTATCGCCGAGGCCGACGGTGTTGGTCGTCGCGAACAGCCGGAACCACGGGTTGGGGCGGATCACCCGGTTCTGGTCGAGCAAGGTGAGCTTGCCCTCAGCCTCCAACACCCGCTGGATGACGAACATCACGTCCGGGCGGCCGGCGTCATATTCGTCGAACACCAACGCGACCGGATGCTGCAGCGCCCACGGCAGCAGGCCTTCGCGAAATTCGGTGACCTGCTGGCCCTCGCGCAGCACAATCGCGTCGCGGCCAACGAGGTCGATGCGGCTGATGTGGGCGTCGAGGTTGATCCGGATCATCGGCCAGTTGAGCCTGGCAGCGACCTGTTCGATGTGGGTCGACTTGCCCGTCCCGTGATAGCCCTGGACCATGACCCGGCGATTCTTCGAAAAGCCGGCGCAGATCGCCATCGTCGTATCCGCGTCGAACACGTAGGTCGGATCGAGGTCGGGGACCCGCTCGTCAGCCTCGCTGAAGGCCGGAACTTCCATATCCGAATCGACGCCGAACGCGTCGCGCACCTTCACGATCCTGTCGGGCGAAGCCATGATCGTGTCGGCGCGGCTTTCGGGGTTCACATTAGCTAGATCAGTCATCGGGAAACGCCTTAGGGGAAGGGCGCGCCGGCCTCAACTTCACGAAACCTTGGACGGCAGCGGAAAGAGCGTGAGGAAGCGCCTTAGCAACTCCATGTCTCCCTTTACGTCGATGGTTTCAAGAGGCGCGCCGCCGTGGATGACGCCCGCGACAGCAGTCGGCTGGCCAATGAACACAAGCGCGCAATTGTCCACCTCGCGGCGATCGACGTCGAGCCGGCCGTCATGGATTGAGACGACGTAGCTGACCCCATCAAGGCGGAAGCCGACGCGGGCGTCGAGGCCCTCAGCCAGGGCCGGCGAGAGCAGGGTCTGCAGCGACATGACCAGTGACACGTGACTCATCTTCAAGGTTGGATCGTGCAACGGACTGCGCGCCGCCCACCGGCCCAGATTGGCGATCACCGGAATGACTTCGAGCCCCCACTCGGTCGCTTCGTAAACCTGGACCGAGGCGGGTGGCGGAAGCCGCATTTTGCGCACCAGGCCGCGCGCCTCGAGCTCGGTCAGGCGCTGTGTCAGGACGTTGGCGCTGATCCCCTGGAGGTCGGCCTTGAGCTCGGAGAAGCGGCGCGGCCCGTAGGCCAGTTCACGCAGCACCAGCATGGCCCAGCGCTCGCCGACCAGCTCAAGCGCATGAGCGAGTCCGCACGCATCGTCGTAGCGCCGTTTTTCATCGCTTTGCCGCGACTCGGTTAGTTTTTGTAACTTCATGGTTGCAATTTAGGACTCTTGACGTCAAAAAGCAAGCGAATCGAGTCGCCAACAGAGGAAAAAGACCATGTCCCGGATGATTTTTGTAAACCTGCCCGTCGCCGACCTGGAACGCTCCAAGGCGTTCTATTCCGCAATCGGATTTCGCAACGAACCCAAATTCTCGAACGACGCGGCGGCGATGATGGTACTCTCCGACACCATCTCGGTGATGCTGCTTACTCACCCCTTTTATGCAACGTTCACCCGCAAGCCGATTGCCGACTCGCATGGCACTAGTCAGGTGCTGCTGTGCATTTCGTGCGACAGCCCGGCGGAGGTCGACCAGATCACCGATGCCGCTGGCGTTGCGGGCGGCAAGATCGACGTGTCGCAAGAAGACCAGACGAAAGGCGGGCCCATGTACGGTCGCGATTTCGAAGATCCGGACGGCCACCAGTGGGCCCCGATGTGGATGGATCCGGCGTTCGCCGAACGTGGCGCTCACCCGGTCGAAGAAGCGGCAACCGAATCCGCCGCGTAACATTCGAAGTCCAGGAGGGAAGCATGCCAATCAATCCGAACGCGGCGATCGAAATCACCGCTTTTCGCTGGGTGCCGGAATTTGCCCAGGGCGTGGTGCGCGACCTGCGCGCCCGCTGGGCGCTCGAAGAGGCCGGGCTCGATTATCGCGTCCGCCTGCTCGACCAGCAGCGCCCGCCCGAATATCTGCTCGAGCAGCCGTTCGACCAGGTGCCGTGCTTGCGCGACGGCGAGGTCCAGATTTTCGAAAGCGGCGCAATCGTCCAATATGTCGGTGACAAGACCGAGGCGTTGCTGCCGCGCGATCCCCAGGGCCGCTTCCGCGCCATCCAGTGGACGTATGCCGCGCTCAACAGCGTCGAACCGGCGATCATGAATTTGCTCCTGATCGACATCTTCTTCGTCGGCGAGGAATGGGCCAAGCTGCGCCGGCCGGGTGCGGCTGACTTCGCCAAGGGCAAGCTCAAACGCGTATCCGACTGGCTCGGCGACAAGAGCTGGCTTGAGGGCGATCGCTTCACCATCGGCGACCTGGTCATGACGACCACGCTGCGCTTTTTGCGGCATACCGACATGGTGGCAGAGTTGCCGAATCTTGCCGCCTACCTGCAGCGCGCCGAGGCGCGGCCGGCGTTTCAGCGGGCGCTTGCCGATCAAGTCGCGGCCTATGCCGAAAACCAACCCCAACCCCAGTCCGAAGGAGCAGCAGCATGACTTACTTCGAAGGATTCATCGTCCCCGTCCCCGAGGCGAACAAAGAGGCCTATCGCAAGCATGCGTCCGGTGCGGCGCCGATGTTCAAGGAGATGGGCGTCAACCGGATGGTCGAATCGTGGGACAGCGACGTCCCCGAGGGCAAAGTCACCGACTTCCGCAAGTCGGTCGACGCCAAGCCCGACGAAAAGGTCGTCTTTTCATGGTTCGAATATCCGAACCGGCAAGCCCGCGACGCCGCGAACGAGAAGTTCATGAGCGACCCACGCATGGAAGCAATGGGCGCGAACATGCCGTTCGACGGCAAGCGCATGATCATGGGCGGCTTCGACGCCATCGTCGAGGAAGGCGCAGCGGGCGGCGGCTACACCGATGGCTTTGTCGTCCCGGTGCCGGAAGGCAAGCGCGACGCCTACCAGCAACTCGCCGCCAAGATGGCCAAGGTGTTCCGTGAGCGCGGCGCCACCCGGGTCGTCGAGGCCTTCTCGGACGACGTCAGCAAAGGCCAGGTCACCGATTTCTATCGCGCGGTGCAGGCCGAAGACGGCGAAGGTGTCGTTTTCTCGTTTATTGAATGGCCCGACAAGGCGACCCGCGACGAGGCGTGGAAGGCGATCATGGCGGACGAAAGCATGAAGCCCGAGGGCGACATGCCGTTCGACGGGAAGCGCATGTTCTGGGGCGGGTTCGACAAAATCGTCGACACGGCCGAGGCACGGACCCCCGTCACCGCCTGATCCGCCGGATCAAAGTTTAAGAATGAGGAGATCGAACCATGACCGATGTTCGAGAAGCTGAAACAACGACCTCAACCGGCCAGACGAACCCGGCCGGGAGCCACATCTGGTACGAGTTGATGACGACCGACAGCGCCGCCGCCAAGGCATTTTATGACGCGGTGATCGGATGGAATATCAGCGAAGGCTCGGCCGATTACGGCGGTTATTGCATGATCGGTCGGTCCGATGGCGGCGCTGCTGGCGGAGTCCTGCCGCTGACCGACGAAATGCGTCAGCACGGCGCCAAGCCGATGTGGCTCGGCTATGTCAGCGTCGCCGATGCCGATGCCGCGGCCGCCGCAATCGAGCAGGCCGGTGGCAAAAAGCTGATGGGGCCGATGGACGTCCCCAACGTCGGCCGGATCGCCATGGTCACCGATCCGCAGGGTGCGCCATTCTACATCATGAAGCCGATCCCGCCGGCCGGACAGGAGAAGCAGGTCAGCGACGTCTTCTCGCCCGACCAGGAGCAACGCGTCGGCTGGAACGAACTGTCGACGACCGACCCTGCCGCGGCGCGCAAGTTCTACGGCGACCAGTTCGGCTGGGGCAGCGAAGAGTATATGGATATGGGCGAGATGGGCGAGTACCGCTTCCTCGACCACCATGGGGTGCGGATCGGCGCGCTGTGCGGCGTCATGCCCGGGCAGCAGCCCAAGTGGCGCTACTACATTCGCGTTCCTTCGATTGCGAAGGCGAAAGAAACCGCCGAGGCCAAGGGCGGCGCCATCAACATGGGCCCGCATCAGGTCCCGACCGGCGATTGGATCATCATCGGGACGGATCCGCAGGGCGCCGAGTTCGCCCTGGTTGGCGGGCAATAAGATGAAGACGGCGGCAATCCTGGTTGCGAGGCTGATCTTCGCGGGCGTGTTCCTGATGGCGGCGGCGTTCAAGTTCGTGTTCGTCGGGATCGACGCGACGGCGGGACAAATCGCGGCTGCGGGCTTTCCCATCCCCGTGGTCCTCGCTTGGGTTGCCGCCGTTTTTGAGATCGCGCTCGCGACCGGTTTCCTCACCGGCCTGTTCTTCACCGAAACGGCGATCGTCGCCGCGGCCTATGTGCTGTTCCTCGGTGTCTCGTTCCACGGGCCCGACCGATGGAGCAACAACCCGATGGAGTTCGGGTTCTTCGTAGACCACTTCACGTTCATCGCCGGCCTGCTGTTCGCGGCCGTTCATGGGCCCGGACGGACCCTGACGCTGCGCTGGCGCGCAACCTAAAAGGAGATTGTCATGACCAATAAAATGACCACCTGCCTGTGGTTCGATCACGGCGAAGCGCGCAAAGCCGCCGAGTTCTACGCGTCGGTCTTCCCCGACACCAAGGTCGGCAAACCGCACAACGCGCCCGCCGATTCACCTGGCGGCGAAGAGGGATATGAAATCACGGTCGATTTCACGTTGCTTGGCCAGTCGTTCGTCGGCCTCAACGGCGGGCCCATGTTCAAGCCCAATGAAGCTGTCAGCTTCATGGTCGTGACCGAGAACCAGGAGGAGACCGACCGGTACTGGAACGCGATCGTCGGCAACGCTGGCGAGGAAAGCCAGTGCGGTTGGTGCAAGGATAAATGGGGCTTCTCGTGGCAGATCACCCCGCGCGTCCTATTGGAAGCGATGGACAATCCCGACCGCGCCGCGGCCAAGCGCGCGTTCGAGGCGATGATGGACATGCGCAAGATCGATGTCGCCAAGATCGAGGCGGCCTTGAAGGGTGAGACGGTCAATGCGTAAGATCATCGGCGCTGCCTTCGTTTCGCTCGATGGCGTCATGCAGGGGCCTGGCGGCCCGAGCGAAGATACGACCGGTGGTTTCAAGTATAGCGGCTGGCTCCCGCCGGTCGGCGACGATGCCATCGACAACAAGATCGGCGAGCTCTTCGGGCGGCCGTTCGACTTGCTCCTCGGTCGCCGGACGTATGAGATTTTCGCAGCCTATTGGCCCTATGCGAACGACCAGATGGCGGACATCCGCGACCCGTTCAACGCCTGCACCAAATATGTCGTGACCCACCGCGACCAGCCGCTGGAATGGGAAAACAGCGAACGGGTGAGCCAGATCGAGGCGCTGCGGGCGATCAAGCAAGGCGACGGTCCGGACATCGTGATTCAGGGCAGCGGCACGCTCTACCCGCAGCTGCTCCAGGCCGGGCTGCTCGACGAGCTGATCCTGATGATCTCGCCGATCGTCCTCGGCCAGGGCAAGCGGCTGTTCGGCGACGGCACGCCGCCGCGTACGCTCAAGATGACCGGGCACCATGTTTCGGATGGCGGTAGCGTAATCGTTACGTACCAGCCGGCTGGGCCGGTCGAGATTGGCACCTACGTGACCGAGCCGCCGAGCGAGCGCGAAAAGGTTCGGCAGATCGAGATGGCGGACGGCAGTTGGTAATCGAACTCTTCGGGCATCCGTTTTCCTCTTACACGTGGAAAGCGCTGATCGCGCTGTACGAGGTCGGCACGCCGTTCGAGTTCCGCAACATCGCGGGCAACGAATATCCGGAAAACGAGGCCGCGTTCCTGGCCCACTGGCCGGTCGGCAAGTTCCCCCTGCTGGTCGACGACGGCGTGCCGGTCATGGAATCGAGCATCATCATCGAGCACGTCGCTCCGGCCCTCGTCCCCGGCGATCGTGCTGCGGCGGAAGAAGTGCGGATGCTCGACCGGATCTTCGATAATCACGTGATGACCCCGACCCAGGCGATCGTCGCCGAGCATCTGCCGTTCATCACCGAAAAGCCTGACGACCATCGGATCGGCCGAGCGCGCGCGGCGCTCGACAAGGCCTACCCGTGGCTCGACGCGCGCCTCGCGGAGCGGGATTGGGCAGCCGGCGATGCGTTCACTTTGGCTGATTGCGCGGCTGCACCGGCCCTGTTTTACGCCGATTGGGTGCACCCGATTCCGGACGACCTGATTGCGCTTAAGGGCTACCGTGCCCGGGTTCTAGCGCGGCCGTCGGTTGCGCGCGCGGTCGACGAGGCCCGGCCGTATCGGCACCTCTTCCCGCTCGGCGCGCCCGACCGCGACTAAGCGAAAGCAGCCGACTTCCGCAGCAGCTGATAGGCTTCGATAACCTCGCTCAGCCGAGCTTCGTGGCTGCGGTCGCCGCCGTTCTTGTCGGGGTGGTAGCGGCGGACGAGGTGGGAATAACTCTGGCGCAACGCATGCCGGTCGGCGTCCTCGCCAAGTCCGAGAACGGCGAGCGCCCGCCGCTCTTCCCGGCTGAACCGCGACGGCTTCGCCGCCTCACGCAAGTGCGGGAAACGCGCGGCGATCGCATCGAGCGGGTCGGTGAAGTCGCTCCACCGCGGCGGCGGATCGGCGCCGTTGGCCGCGAACTTGCGGCTCGGCCGGTCCCAGCCCGACAACGGCGACTGGGCGTCGGTTATTTCTTCGGGGCTCATCCCGTCGAAGAAATTGTACTTGGAATTATGCTCGCGGACATGGTCGAGGCAGAGGAATCGCCAGCTCCCCGGGCCATCGAAATTGGCCGGCTGCAGGGGCGCCTTGAATTCGCCCGGCTCGGCGCAGCCGGGGACCGCGCACTTCGCCTTCGCGCCTTCGACCCGACCGTGCAATTTGCCTTGTTTGGACGCCACACTTCCTCGCTTGCTCGACCCCACTATATAGGCGCGATGAACGCACCCGCCACCGGCCCGGTCGCAACCGAAATGCTCGAGCGGCTCAGCTCGGCGCTTTCACCGACCAGGATCGATCTTCGCGACGATAGCGAAGCCCATCGCGGCCACGGCGGGTACAACCCTGCCGGCGAAAGCCATTTCAGCCTGCTTGTCGAAAGCCCGGCGTTTGCCGGCAAATCGCGGGTCGAACGTCAGCGAATGATCTATGCCGCGCTCGGCGAGCTGATGGATGCCCGAGTCCACGCTCTGTCGATCCGCGCCACTGCCCCGGGAGAATGACCATGGCGACCATCGAAACCCCAGTGCTTCAGGAGATCGTTCCGGTCACTCACGACCTTGGCGCGTTCAAGGTTCACCGAACCTTACCCGCGCGCGAGCGGACGATGGTCGGGCCATTCATCTTCGTCGACGAGTTCGGCCCGGCCCGCCTGCCCGCTGGCCAGGGCATGGACGTCCGCCCGCACCCGCACATCAACCTCGCCACCGTGACTTATTTGTTCGACGGCGCGATCGAGCATCGCGACAGCATCGGATCGCACCAGGTGATCGAACCGGGGGCGATCAACCTGATGACCGCGGGCAAGGGCATCGTCCATTCCGAGCGCTCGCCGACAGCAATCCGCGCCGCCGGCCCGAGCCTGTACGGCATGCAGACCTGGCTCGCCTTGCCCGACGGCAAGGAAGAGGCCGAGCCGGCGTTCGACCATGTCTCGGCGGAGGGCCTGCCGCTGATCGAGGACGGCGCGGCATCGGCGCGGGTGCTGATGGGGACATTATGGGGCGCGACCGCGGCGACGCCGCAACATTCGCCCACGATCTACGCCGACATCGAGCTAGGCGCCGGCGGCTCGATCCCGATTGAGGCCGAGGCCGACGAACGTGCGGTGATGGTGGTTGGCGGCGAAGCCGAGCTCGACGGGGCGGCGCTCGACGCGTTTACGCTTTACGTGCTGCGACCCGGCCATGCCGCCACACTGTCGAGCGCGGGCGGGGGCAAGGTCATGCTAATGGGCGGCGGCGCATTCACCACCCCGCGCCATGTCTTCTGGAACTTCGTCTCGTCGTCGCGCGACCGGATCAACCAGGCCAAGGAAGACTGGAAGGCCCAGCGCTTCCCGCTGATCCCCGGCGACGACCAGGAGTTTATCCCGCTCCCCGAAGTGCCCAAGACGGTCAGCTACCCGTGAGAGAAGTAGGCCGACTTATTATAGTTGCGACCATCGCTCTTTCCGAATTTGGTTGCGCCTCGTTCACGCGTGACAGGCTCACCGGCTGGAATTGCGTCAGCGACGTTGCAGCGGGCGATGTAGAGGGCAGCGCCTTTTACAGTTTCGACCGCACGGGCCGACCTTCTTCCGATGGGATGGATTGGCAATGGCGGGCTACGGATCGCGATCTCCACATCACGATGAGCACGCTCGATAGGGAGCCGTTCGGGATTCCCCCGACAATCACTCTAGTTGTCGACCTGCCGCGAGAATTTTTTCGCCGCCGAGGACGGGTCGAATTCAGAACCGGCGGTGCTGACCGTCCTCAGGCCGATCCACGGTTCGTCGATCGTCGCTATCGGCAGCTCCAGTACAACATCAACATACCAGCGTCGGAGTTCCGAAAGCTGGCAGAGTCAGGACCGCTGTACCTGGTGGCTGTCGACCGTTCGGATGCCATTCTGCGCACCGTTCAGCTTGATCCCGACGCGATCGCGCGGGGCGAAGCGGTTATGCATTCCGCACAAAGCCAGGCAGCGGCGATGGCGAGCAAGCTTCGCGAGCGTTGCACTCCGGAATACGAGAGTCGGGACATTGTGATCGCATGACCGAGCTTAGGCGCATCCAGGTCCGCAAGGACGTCTTCCTCAACGTTGCGCTGGCCGGCGATCCGGCAATGCCGGCCGTCATCCTGCTCCATGGCTTTCCCGAATCGCATCGGACGTGGCGCAACATCGCACCCAAGCTTCAGGACGATTTCTACCTCGTCATGCCCGACCAGCGCGGGTTCGGCGCATCGGACCGGCCGCAGGAGGTCGAGGCCTATACGACCGACGCCCTGGTCGATGATATCTTCGCGCTCGCCGAGGCGCTCGGGATCGCCCGCTTTGCTTTGGTCGGCCACGACTGGGGCGGGGCAATTTCCTGGCCCGCGGCATTGCGCGGCGATCCGCGGCTGGCAGCGCTGGCCATCGTCAACGCGCCCCACCCGTTGATCTTCCAGAAAAGCCTGATCGAGAGCGCCGAGCAGCGCGACGCCTCGCAATATATCTCGGCCTTCCGCACGCCCGGGTTCGAGCAAGCGGTCGAGCGCATGGGTTATGACGCGTTCTTCGCCAAATCCTTCAGCCGTCACGTCGACCTCGCGCTCATCCCGGAGGACGAGAAGCGCCGCTATCTCGCCGATTGGTCGCGACCCGGCGCGATGACCGCAATGCTCAACTGGTATCGCGGATCGAAGCTAATCGTCCCGCCGCCGGAGGCGACGATGCCGTTGCCCGAATTCTTGTTGCGGCCCTTCCCCCAGGTGAAGGTCCCGACGCTCGTCGTGTGGGGAATGAAGGACCCGGCGCTGCTCCCGCTTCAGCTCGACGGGCTCGATGCGATGGTCGAGGATCTGCAGGTCGTGCGCATTGCCCACGCCGGTCATTTCGCCCCATGGGAGGCGCCGGACGATGTCGCGGCCGCCCTCGCCCCCTTCCTTGCAGCCTATGCGGGCGCTACGGCCCCGGCGGCATGACCCAGGCCCGCTCCCGTTCGCGTTCCGCCGCCCGCCTCGCAGCGGTCCAGGCGCTCTACCAGCAGGAGATGGAAGGCACCCCGACCGCGCGCCTGCTCAAGGAGTTCCACGATCATCGGCTCGGGGCGACGATCGAGGATGCACAATATCATGAGCCCGAGCGTGCCTTTTTCGACGACATCGTAATGGGGACGAGCGAGCGTCGAGACGAAATCGACGGACTGATCAGCCGGCGCCTCGCCGAGGGCTGGACGCTCGAGCGGCTCGACCGGCCGATGCGCGCGATCCTCCGCGCCGGCGCGTATGAGCTGATCGCGCGGCCCGACGTCCCGGTGGCGTCGGTGATCACCGAATATGTCGACGTCGCCCATGCCTTTTTCGACAAGCGCGAAAGCGGATTCGTGAATGGCTTGCTCGACGCGATCGCGAAGGAAGCGCGGCCGGCGCGCGCGGACTGATGCGCGAATCTGACGTTATCGCCCGGCTGCGCCGCATCGCGACGCACGAGGCTGCGCGCGGGCTGCTCGACGACGCAGCGCTGTTCCACGGCCTCGTCATTACTCACGACAGCATCGCCGAGGGCGTCCACTTCCTCCCCTTCGACCCGCCGGCCAGCGTCGGGTGGAAGCTGGTCACCGTCAACTTGTCCGACCTCGCCGCCAAGGGCGCATCCCCGGCGGTAGCGCTGCTGTCACTGACCATCCGTGGCGACAGCGAATGGGAGGACGAATTCATCACCGGCGTCGAAGCCGCGTGCGAGAGTTACGCTTTGCCGTTGATCGGGGGCGACACGATTGCGCTACCGGACGGGGCCCCGCGCGTGCTGGGCCTGACGGCGATCGGTTATGCCGGGATTCGCGTGCCCAACCGGTCGGGAGGCGAGCCGGGCGACCGCTTATGGCTGATCGGCAATATCGGCGAATCTGCCGCCGGCCTCGAACAACTGCTCGCCGATCCCAAGGCTACCGGGCCTCTGATCGACGTCTATCGCCGGCCCGTCCCCCTGCTGGCGGCGGGGACGGCGCTGGCGCCCCATGCCAAGGCAATGATGGATGTGTCCGACGGACTGCTGCTCGATGCGTTGCGCCTGGCCCAGGCGAGCGGCTGCGGCGCCGCGATCGATCTCGATGCGATGCCGCTGTCCGATGCGTTTATTCGCGCTCGCGGCGCCGAGCTTGGCGCGCGCCTGTTCGCGGCGACGGGCGGCGACGATTATGCCCTGCTCGCTGCCCTGCCCGACGGCGTCGATCCGTTAAGCCTTTCTTTACCCTCCGGGACGACGATGGCCCGCGTAGGAAACCTGACCGCGGGCAGACCGGAAATCCGGCTGACCAGTGAGGGTCGGGCGATCGATTTGCCGGAGAAGCTGGGTCATGAACATCGCAGCATTGACGCCCCGCCAATGGCTGATCGCGTTTAGCGGGCTCGTGTCCGGCATGACCCTCGCGCTCCTGATCCACTGATCCGCTAAACTCGCGCGGTTGCCAGCCGCGCAAACCACCCCTAAACAGCCGCCGTTTTCAGGGCGGCCGCCATTCCTTGGCCCGCACCATCCCGGCTAACGAACAGGGAATCGCAAACCGATGAATTTGCTTTATATCGCAATGCTCTGCGGCTTGGTCGCAGTGCTCTACGGAATCTTCACCAGCATGCAGGTGCTGAAAGCGCCCGCCGGCAACCAGCGGATGCAAGATATTGCCAGCGCCATCCAGGAAGGCGCCCGCGCCTATCTCGCCCGCCAGTACCGCACCATCGCCATCGTCGGCGTGGTTGTCGTGCTCCTGGTGTTCTATTTCCTCGGGCCGGTCTCCGCGATTGGCTTCCTGATCGGCGCTTTGCTGTCGGGCGTGACCGGTTTTGTCGGCATGAACGTGTCGGTGAAGGCCAATGTCCGCACCGCCGAGGCGGCCCGGACGTCGCTGCAGGGCGGCTTGACTATGGCGTTCCGCTCCGGCGCCATCACTGGCATGCTCGTCGCCGGCCTCGGCCTCCTCGCCATCTCGGTCTTCTTCTTTTACCTGACCGCGGTCGCCGGCCACGCGCCCAATGACCGCATCGTTGTCGACGCGCTCGTCGCCTTGGCGTTCGGCGCCTCGCTGATTTCGATCTTCGCCCGCCTCGGCGGCGGTATCTTTACCAAGGCCGCCGACGTCGGCGCCGATTTGGTCGGCAAGGTCGAGGCGGGAATTCCCGAAGACGATCCCCGCAATCCCGCGACCATTGCCGACAACGTCGGTGACAATGTCGGCGATTGCGCCGGCATGGCCGCCGATTTGTTCGAGACTTATGTCGTGACGCTCGGCGTCACCATGGTGTCGATCGCGCTGACGGTCACCGGCGGCGACGCTGGCATGCTGATGAAGCTGATGACCCTGCCGCTGATCATCGGCGGCCTGTGCATCGTCACCTCGGTAATCGGCACCTACATGGTGCGGCTCGGCAAGGGCTCGATCATGGGCGCCCTGTACAAGGGCTTCTGGACGTCGGCCGTGCTCGGCGCCGTCCTCGCATACCCGGTCACCCAATACGTGCTCGGCGACATGAATGCCGTGGTCGCGACGATCCCGGGTGTCAGCGGTGCCGAAATTCAGCTGACCGGCATGAAGCTCTTCTACTGCATGCTGATCGGTCTCGGCCTCACCGGCCTGCTGGTGTGGATCACCGAATATTATACCGGCACCAACTACCGCCCAGTCCAGAGCATCGCGAAAGCGTCGCAGACCGGTCACGGCACCAACGTCATCCAGGGCCTGGCGATCAGTCTTGAATCGACGGCGCTGCCGACGGTGGCGATCGTGATTGCGGTGATCGCGGCCTACCAGCTCGCGGGCGTGATCGGCGTCGCCTTCGGCGCGACCTCGATGCTTGCCATGGCCGGCATGGTCGTCGCGCTCGACGCCTACGGTCCGGTCACCGACAACGCCGGCGGCATCGCCGAAATGGCCGGGCTCGAAGATGACGTGCGTACGCGCACCGATGCCCTCGACGCGGTTGGCAACACGACCAAGGCGGTGACCAAGGGCTATGCGATCGGCTCCGCCGCGCTCGCCGCTTTGGTGTTGTTCGGCGCCTACACGACCGACCTGCGCGAGTTCTTCCCCAACGTGGCGGTCGATTTCTCGCTGTCCAATCCGTACGTGATTGTCGGCCTGCTGCTCGGCGCGTTGCTGCCGTACAGCTTCGGCGCCTTCGGTATGACCGCGGTCGGCCGCGCCGCCGGCGCGGTGGTCGAGGATGTTCGCGCGCAGTTCCGCGAGAATCCGGGGATCATGGAAGGCACCACCCGCCCCAATTACGGGCGCACGGTCGACCTCGTCACCAAGGCCGCGATCCGGGAGATGATCCTGCCGTCGCTGCTGCCGGTGCTGACGCCGATCGCCGTTTATTACCTGATCACTTTGGTTGCCGGTCAGGCGTCGGGCTTCGCGGCGCTGGGCGCCCTGCTGCTCGGCGTGATCGTCTCGGGCTTGTTCGTCGCCATCTCGATGACCTCGGGCGGCGGCGCGTGGGACAATGCCAAGAAGTATATCGAAGACGGCAATTACGGCGGCAAGGGCTCCGAGGCCCACAAGGCCGCGGTAACCGGCGACACGGTCGGCGATCCGTACAAGGATACCGCTGGCCCGGCCGTCAATCCGATGATCAAGATCACCAACATCGTCGCGCTGCTTTTGCTTGCGGCGCTCGCGGGCCACGCGGCCGGCTGATCTCACCGACCTGAAAGAACGGCCCCGTTGCGACATACCGCAGCGGGGCTTTTCTTTGCGCCGGCCGGCACCCATCTGGCGCGCATGACCCACGCCATCCAAATCCATCAGACCGGCGGCCCCGACGTTCTCCAATGGGAGGAGGTCGACGTCGCTGACCCGGGGCCCGGCCAGGTCCGGCTCCGGCAGGAGGCCGCGGGCCTCAACTATATCGACGTCTATCACCGCACCGGGCTTTACCCGCAGCCGCTTCCGTTCATCCCAGGCGTCGAAGGCGCCGGAATCGTCGATGCGATTGGCGAGGGCGTTACGAGCCTCCGGCCTGGCGACCGGGTCGCCTATGCCGGCCCGATCGGCGGCTATGCCGAACAGCGGCTGATCGACGCGGAGCGATTGGTGAAGCTGCCCGATTCGATTTCGGCCGAGCAGGCGGCGGCGATGATGCTGCAGGGCATGACGGCCCACATGCTGCTGCGCTCGGTCCACCGCGTCGTACCGGGTGAAACCATCCTGATCCATGCCGCCGCCGGCGGAGTCGGGCTGATAGTCTGCCAATGGGCCAAGGCGCTCGGCGCGACGGTCATCGGCACCGTCGGATCGGACGAAAAGGCCGAACTCGCCCGCGCCCACGGCTGCGACCATCCGATCGTCTATACCCGGCAGGATTTCGTGACCGAGGTCGCGCGTATCACCGACGGCGCCAAGCTGCCGGTGGTGTATGATTCGATCGGCCGCGATACGTTCATGCAATCGCTGGATTGCCTCGCGCCGCGCGGGATGATGGTCAGCTTCGGTAACGCCTCGGGGCCGGTCGATCCGTTCCCGCCCGGCATGCTCGCGCAGAAGGGCTCGCTGTTCCTGACCCGGCCGACGCTCTACCATTATATCGCGGCGCGCTCCGAACTCGAGACCGCTGCCAGGGACCTGTTCGACGAGGTCGAGAACGGCACGGTCAAGATTGAGATCAACCAGCGCTTCGCCCTTAAAGATGCAGCGGAGGCGCACCGGTCGCTCGAAGCGCGCACCACCACGGGTTCGACGATCCTGACGATCTAGACGCGCAGCTTCACATTTCCGCGATGCCCTTGTAAGGCTCCGCGACTTTTCGACACACAAGGAAGCAGGATCTTTTGGCCAAGGAAGAATTACTCGAGATGCGCGGCAAGGTGGTGGAGCTGCTGCCCAATGCGATGTTCCGCGTCGAACTTGAGAACGGTCATGAGATCCTCGGCCACACCGCCGGCAAGATGCGCAAGAACCGCATCCGCGTGCTGACCGGTGACGAAGTGCTGGTCGAACTGACGCCCTACGACCTGACCAAGGGCCGCATCACCTATCGCTTCATGCCCGGACGCGCAGGACCACCCGGCTACACGGGATGAAGCTGGTTCTCGCTTCGGCGAGCCCGCGCCGTATCGATCTGCTTGCCCGTATCGGCGTAACGCCGGACGCGGTCATCCCCGCCGACGTCGACGAGAGCGTACCCGAGGGCGAGCTACCGCGCGACCATGCGTTACGGCTAGCGCGCGAGAAGGCGATGGCGGTTGCCGCCAAGGAACCCGAGGCGTTGGTACTCGCAGCCGACACCGTGGTTGCGGTCGGGCGGCGGATCCTGCCCAAGGTCGAGGACGAAGCGACCCTCAGGGCATGCATGAAGCTGCTCTCGGGGCGGCGGCATCGCGTGCTGACGGGTGTCGCACTTGCCGTGCCCGGCCATGGCGTACGCGAGCGGTTGGTCGAGACGATGATCGCGATGAAGCGCCTGAGCGACGACGAAATCGCTTATTATGCGAGCCATGGCGAATGGCGCGGCAAGGCCGGCGGCTACGCGCTCCAGGGTTATGGCGAAGTCTATGTCCGCCACATCGCCGGAAGCTATTCGAACGTTGTCGGGTTACCGCTCGCGGAAACCCGCATGCTGCTGAAGTCGGCGGGTTATGCCATTGCCTGAGTGGCTGATCGAGCGTGGCATCGGCGAGACGCGCGCGGCATTCATCGAAGATGACGAGATTACCGAGGCGCGGATCGAGCTTGACGGGCTGGTACGGGCCGGAAGCGTGATCGCGGCGCGGCTCACGCAGGCTGCCAAACCAACCATCGCGATCGCCGGCGCCAGCGAATTCCTGCTCCCCCGAGGCGCGCCGAGCGTGAGCGAGGGCGGGGCGCTCAACATCGAAATTACGCGCGAAGCCATTCCCGGCGCCGAGCCCTGGAAGCGGCCGCTGGCACGGGCCACCGATGAGTCGGTTGGCGATGCGCCGCCGCTCGGGGCGCGCGCCGCGGGTCGCGACGAACTTGGCGCAGCCGGCTGGGATGACCTCATCGAACAAGCGCGGAGTGGAACCGTGCAATTCGCGGGCGGCGAGCTGCGCATTTCGCCGACCCCGGCGATGACCCTGATCGACGTCGACGGCTATCTCCCACCCGACGAGCTGGCGGTACTCGGTGCAGCCGAGGCGGCAAGAGCGATCCGCCGGCTCGATATCGGCGGCTCGATCGGGATCGACTTGCCGACCGCCGGGAGCAAGGCCGCGCGCCAGGCCGCGGCCGCGGCGATCGACGAGCATCTCCCTCAGCCGTTTGAGCGCACCGCGGTCAATGGCTTCGGGTTCGTCCAGATCGTCCGGCCCCGGGCCCGCCCTTCACTGGTCGAGCTGGCGCAGGATCACGCAAGCTTTGAAGCGCGCGCGCTGCTTCGCCGCGCCTCGTTCGATACGCCCGGAGCAAAATGCCTGGTCGCGCATCCGGCGGTGATTGCCGCGCTGGACACGAAGGCCGACTGGCTCGATGCGCTCGCCCGCCAGGTCGGCGGCGCGGTCAGCTTGCGAGCCGTAGCATCGCTTCCCATGTCGGGCGGGTATGCAGAAAATGCCTAGAGCAAAACGCTGCCCGTTGTGCGGCAAGCCCGAGAGTCCCGAGCATACCCCGTTCTGCAGTGCCGGCTGCCGGGACCGCGACCTGTTGAAATGGCTCGGCGACGGCTATCGCATCCCCGGCCCGCCGATCGACGAGCATGATCCCGCCGGCAGGGTGGACAGCGAGGATAGCGAGGGTTAGGGGACGCGTCGCTCGAACGGGCCCCCGCCCGCTTTGCGAGAGCCCAGGTAGCTCAGTTGGTAGAGCACGTGACTGAAAATCACGGTGTCGGTGGTTCGATCCCGCCCCTGGGCACCATTTCCCGCTGAACGCTACTTCGCTCGCGCGCGATACAGACTTTCGAATTCGCGCAGGTCCTGCGGCGCAACGTCGGACACCGCGGCGAAGCTGAGCCCGCCTTCGTTCCATTTGGCGAGATTGAAGCCGTCCTCCACCGAATTTCCGGAGAAGGCTTTGTCGCTGCGCCACACGAACAGGTTCACGGTATGCAGGTTGCGCCGATAGACGATCACCCCGACCGTCTTGCCATTGACCGAGTCCAGCCTGCCCCCGACCAGCGGGAAG
>Ga0207711_10001624_pt1 | contig 20742 bp, 19 predicted proteins | sample KBSS34metaG_FD_184401 | JGI IMG/M metagenome (GOLD analysis project Ga0207711, IMG submission 184401) | Switchgrass rhizosphere microbial communities from Kellogg Biological Station, Michigan, USA - KBS S3-4 metaG (SPAdes) (version 2) | ecosystem: Host-associated > Plants > Roots > Rhizosphere...
TGGTCTTGGCGTTTGGCGAGCGCGCGAATTCCGCGATCGCCTCGACATATTTCTGCGCGACGAAATAGTTGATCGCCTGGCCGCTCCCTTTTTCGATGGCGTCGCTGACAGCCTTGGTCGCCGCGGCCTCGGCCTGCGCGGCGCGCTCGCGCGCCTCGGCTTCACGGAATGCCGCTTCACGCGAGCCCTCCGCCTGAAGAATCGCGGACTGCTTTTCACCTTCGGCGCGGAGAATGGCTGACTGTCGCGAGCCCTCCGCTTCGAGAACGACGGCGCGCTTCTCGCGTTCGGCCTTCATCTGCCGGGTCATCGCGTTGACGATATCCTGCGGCGGCCGGATGTCGCGCAGTTCGACCCGCGTGATCTTAACGCCCCAGTTCTCAGTCGCATGATCCACCACAGCAAGCAGGCGGGTATTGATCTCGTCCCGCTTCGAGAGGGTTTCATCGAGGTCCATCGAGCCCATCACGGTGCGCAGATTCGTGGTCGAGAGCGCCATGATCGCCGTGTAGAGGTCGGACACCTCGTAGGCCGCTTTGGCTGCGTCCAGAACCTGGAAGAAGACCACGCCGTCGACCGCGACCATCGCATTGTCCTTGGTGATGATTTCCTGTCCCGGGATATCGAGCACCTGCTCCATCATGTTGATTTTTCGGCCGACGCGATAAAAGAAGGGCGTAACCCAGTTGAAGCCCGGGTTCGCGACCCTGACGAAGCGCCCGAAATGCTCGATCGTGTACTGATAGCCCTGCCGGACGATCTTGACGCCGGTCATCACGTAAAAAAGCACAAGAACCGCAACAGCGGTCATGAAACCCGTCAGCATAAGTCTTCCCCGGTCTGCCCCTTCTCGGGCATGATGCGACGGTCATGGCTGTAGCGGAAGCAAAAAACGACAGGAGCGCCGACCTGTTCGCAGTCCGGTCCCTCCTGTTCCTGCCGGCTTCAAACGACCGGGCGATCGCGAAGGCGCGGGAAGCCGGCAGCGATCTCGTCGTTCTTGACCTCGAGGACGCGGTAAGCCCGGCGGACAAGGCCGCGGCTCGAATGGCCGCCGTTCGCGCGGTTGCCGATGACTGGCCGATGCCCGTTGCGATCCGGATCAACGGTGTTGGAACGCAATGGCATTCGCTCGACCTGGACGCAGCAGCCCGCTCGGAAGCCGACTTCGTCGTCGTTCCGCGCGCAATTTCCGCTCACCTCGTTCGGGGCGTTGCCGAGACCGTTGGCAGGCCGGTATTGGCGATGATCGAGACCGCCACAGGTGTACTCTGCGCTTCCGAAATCGCACACGTATGTGCTGGCCTGATCGCTGGTACGAACGACCTTCGTGCCGACCTGCGGCTCCCTCTCGACGCGACGCGGGATCCGATCTCGACGGCGCTCCAGATGACAGTCCTTGCCGCTCGAGCCGCGGGGATCGCGGTTTTCGACGGGGTCTTCAACAGCCTCGAGGACGTCGACGGCTTCCTGCGCGAAGCGAAGGATGGACGGCGCCTCGGTTTTGACGGCAAGAGCCTGATTCATCCGAACCAGATTGCGCCATGTCATCACGCCTTCGCCCCAAGCCCTGCTGAAGTGGAACGTGCGAAAGCCTTGGTTGAAGCGTTCAGGGGCGGTGCCGAGCGCTTCGGCAATGAAATGATCGAGCGCATGCACGTTGAGGCCGCGCAACGCGTGCTGGAGCGGGCAGGCGGCTGAGCCAAGGCTTGGCGAATCGCGCTTCGCCTGTCATGGGCCGATATGGCCCAACTGACTGACGCTCCTGACATTCCCCTTGGACTGACGTTCGACGACGTCCTCCTGCAGCCGCTCGAATCGAGCGTCCTGCCAAGCCAGGCGGACACGCGTACCTTCCTCACCCGCGAGATCCCGCTAAACATCCCGGTTCTATCCTCGGCGATGGACACGGTTACCGAAGCCGACATGGCAATCGCCCTTGCCCAGCTTGGCGGCATCGGCGTGCTTCATCGCAATCTCAGCGTCGAGGAGCAGTCTGCCGCCGTCCGCCAGGTCAAGCGCTTCGAAAGCGGAATGGTGGTCAACCCGACCACCATGACCCCCGACCAGACGCTCGCCGAAGCGCTGGAACTGATGAAGGCGAACCGCATCAGCGGCATTCCGATCGTCGACAAATCGGGCAAGCTGTGCGGCATTCTCACCAACCGCGACGTGCGCTTCGCCGAGAATCCACGCCAACCGGTCAGCGAGCTGATGACCAAGGACAATCTCGCCACCGTTGGTCTTGGCACGAGCGAGGATGTCGCACGGCGGATCCTCCATGAGCGCCGGATCGAGAAGCTATTGGTCGTCGACCACGCGCATCACCTCGTTGGCCTGATCACCGTCAAGGACATCGAAAAGGCCGTCGCGACCCCCAATGCGACGAAGGATGCCGAGGGCCGCCTGCGCGTTGCGGCCGCATCGACGGTCGGAGATGCGGGTTTCGGGCGCTCCGAAGCGTTGATCGAGGCCGGCTGCGACTGCATCATCATCGACACTGCGCATGGTCACAATCGCGATGTCGCCGCGGCCGTCGAGCGGGTGAAGGGCCTTAGCAATTCGGTGCAGGTCGTTGCCGGCAACGTTGCCACGGCAGACGCCGCAAAGGCGCTTGCCGATGCCGGCGCGGACGCAATCAAGGTCGGTATCGGGCCCGGCTCGATCTGCACGACCCGCATTGTTGCCGGGATCGGTGTTCCCCAGCTCACCGCAATCATGGAAGCGCGTCGCGGCGCGAACGGCGTGCCGATCATCGCTGACGGAGGAATCCGCACCAGCGGTGACATGGCGAAGGCTTTGGCCGCCGGCGCGTCGACTGCAATGGTGGGATCGCTGCTCGCAGGCACCGACGAGGCTCCCGGCGAAATCTTCCTTTACCAGGGGCGCAGCTACAAATCCTATCGCGGCATGGGCTCCGTCGGCGCCATGGCCCGGGGGTCCGCCGACCGCTACTTCCAGCAGGACATCAAGGACCATCTGAAGCTCGTGCCCGAAGGCATTGAGGGGCAGGTGCCCTACAAGGGACCGGTCCGCGAGATCGTCCATCAGCTGGTCGGCGGCGTGAAAGCGGCGATGGGCTACACCGGCTCGTCGACGATTGCCGAGCTGCAGGAGCGCGCAAGGTTTGTCCGCATCACCAACGCCGGTCTGTCGGAAAGCCACGTCCATGACGTCACGATCACTCGCGAGGCACCCAACTATCCGACGCGCTGATCGATGACGCCTGCCGCGCGCCTCCAGGCCGCGATCGAGATTCTCGACGAGGTCATCATCTCGGCTCGAGACGATGGTCCACCGGCCGACACCATCGTCACGCGCTATTTCAAGCACCGACGTTATGCCGGGTCGAAAGATAGGCGCGCCGTCCGGGAGCTGGTGTTTCGCGCCATTCGTCGATCGGCTGAGCGGCCCGCTAGTGGCCGCGCTGCAGTCCTGGGCCTCGCACACGACGAGCAAACCCTGCTCGGCTGCTTCGGTGAGCCGCGCGGGCCGTCTCTTGTTGACGACGGCGAACCCGTCGCTGCAGCAGGAGTTGTGCCCGCGTGGATTCAGGGCGAGCTATCGCCGCTGATCAGTGAAACAGAGTGGCCGGCACTGGTCGAGCGAGCACCGCTGGACCTTCGCACGAACATCGCGCGTATTTCGCGCGATGAACTCCTCGCCCAGTTCGACACCGCCGTCCCCACACCCCTGAGTCCCTGGGGGATACGGCTGGCACCTGACAGCCGCATCGACGACCATCCTGCCTTTGCGGCCGGGCTCGTCGAAGTTCAGGACGAGGGCAGCCAGCTTGTTGCGCTCGCGTGCGGTACGTCGGCAAACGATCGCGTGATCGACCTTTGCGCAGGGGCCGGTGGCAAGTCGCTGGCAATTGCGGCAGTCGCGCCGACGGCAGTGATCCTTGCAACGGACAGCAACCGGTTACGCCTGTCGAAGCTCGCTCCGCGCGCCGAACGCGCAGGGGCGAAGATCGATTCCCGCCTCTTGAACCCGCCACGCGAGCTCGACGAGCTCACCGATTGGCGAGAGCAGGCCGACATCGTCCTCGTCGACGCGCCCTGTTCGGGAAGCGGCACATGGCGTCGCAATCCAGAGGGCCGTTGGCGCCTTAACTCAGGGCGGCTCGATCGCCTCGCAGGGATCCAGGCGCGCCTTCTCGACATTGCTGCCGAGCTCGTGAGGCCGGGCGGACGGGTCGTCTATGCCGTCTGCTCACTGCTGTCCCGCGAAGGGGCAGGGCAGATTGACGGCTTCCTTAGGCATCGTTCATCGTGGATTAGTGAGGAAACGCCCATTGCCGCCGGGCGTTTGGACGGCGCTGGCAGGCTCTTGACGCCCGCCCACGACCGAACCGATGGGTTTTTCGTCGCGCGGCTTCGCCGACCGTGATAGTTGGCGACGATTGGTGGAGAGATTGATGCGGTCCTTGCCTCTTCTGCTTGTTGGTCTCGCTGGCCTGGCATTTGCGGCTCCGCTCGCAAGTCAGCGCGCCGACGACCAGATCCTGCCCAAGTCCGTGGAGTTGCAGCACCAGGCGCGCGACCTCGCCAGCGCGGGCAAGTTCGGCCCGGCGGAAGATCTCCTCGAAACCGCGCTCGCCGTCGATCCGCGAAACCGCGGCGCTTACGTGGATATCGCCCGGGTTGCAGAGAAGCAGCGGCTGTTCGGCAAGGCAATTCGCATGACCAACAAGGCGCTGCAGCTCGAGCCTAACGACGCTGACGCGATCGCCGTCCAGGGCGAGGCGATGGTGGAAATGGGCGCAACGGCGCGCGCCCAAGCAAACCTCCAGAAGCTTCAGACAATCTGCGGTGGCAAGGCCTGCCCGCAGATCGCGCAGCTCTCCGCAGCGATTTCGCGAGGGCCGACCGTTGCCGCGGCGAAGGCTCCCGAAACGCCGAAATCGAATTAAGCGCTCAGCTCTCGAGCGAGCGACACCCATTCACTAACGTCGAGGGTTTCCGCTCGTCGCTGAGTGTCGATTCCGAGACGTTCCGCGGCTTCCAGCGCGCCGGGCATCTGCTTCAGACTGGAACGGAGCATCTTTCGGCGCTGACCGAACGCCGCTTCCGTCAGTCGCTCCATGATCTGTCTTTTCACTCCAGCGGGCTCTTCGGCCGGAACGATGTGGACGATCGCTGACGTGACCTTTGGCGGCGGGACAAACGCCGATCGACTGACGGTCATCGCTATTCGTGGAAGCGACCGCCACTGGCAAGCAACAGAGAGCCGACCGTAAGCATCACTGCCAGGTTCCGCCACGATCCGTTCCGCAACCTCTTTCTGAAACATCAACGTGAGCGATCGCCACCAGGGCGGCCAGTCGTCACTTAGCCATTTGAGGAGCAGGGCAGTTCCGACATTGTAGGGCAAGTTCGCGACCACGTGGGTGCCGTTGCCTGCGACGTCCTGCTCGTCGACCTTGAGGGCGTCTTCTTCAAGGACCTTGAGCTTGCCGCCGAATTGCTCCTGAAGCTCTGCAAGTGCCGGGATGCATCGCCTGTCGCGTTCGACGGCAACGACCGTTGCACCAGCATCGAGAAGCGCATGAGTGAGGCCGCCCGGGCCAGGCCCGACCTCGTAGACCCGTTCCCCTTTCAGCGGACCGGGAATTGCGGCGACGCGAGCCAGTAGCTGCCGGTCGAGAATGAAATTCTGACCAAGCGACTTGCTTGCGCTAAGCCCGTGGCGGGCGATGACGGCACGAAGCGGTTCAGCGGGAGTGCTCAAGCTGTCTCGGTGCGTTGAATTGCGTTTTCTGCGGCCATCCGGATCGCGGCAGCCATGGGCCGGGGATCGGCCCGGTCCTGGCCCGCGATATCGAAAGCCGTCCCATGATCCGGAGCAGTGCGGACGATCGGCAGGCCAAGCGTGACGTTGACGGCTTCTTCGAAGTGCAGCGCCTTGATCGGGATCAACGCCTGATCGTGAAACATGCAAAGTGCGGCGTCGTAGTTCGCTCGCGCTCGAGCGTGAAACATCGTGTCCGCCGGGTGCGGCCCGGTGACGCGCCAGCCCTCCGCGGCAAGGGCCGCGATGGCCGGTTCGATGATTTCGATCTCTTCGCGCCCCAGTTGCCCGCCTTCACCGGCGTGAGGATTGAGGCCCGAGACCGCGAGACGCGGCTCGGCGATGCCGAAGTTGCGCTGAAGGCCCCTGAGCGCGGCGCGACCCCGGGATTCGATCAGCGCACTTGTGAGCCGCGAGGATACGGCGCTTAGCGGCAAATGTGTCGTGACGGGGATGGTGCGAAGGGTCGGGCCGGCCAGCATCATGACGACATTGCCTGGCGAGACGCCGCAGCGTTCGGCGACGAACTCGGTCTGGCCCGGGTGCTGGAAGCCGATCGCGTAAAGCTGCTCCTTGGCAACGGGACCGGTGATGACGGCCGCTGAGGATCCCGAGCGTGCGAGCCCGACCGCGATCTCAAGCGAATCGAGGGATGTGTGGGCACCCGAAACACTGGGGTGACCTGGAACGTCGGCTTGAGGGGCATTGAGCTGGATCAGCGGAAGGCCGTAGTCGAACGCCGCGTCCGCCTGTCGGGGATCCTCAACGAGCTCGATTGGGCCGTCCCAAACCGCTGCCACCGATCGGGGATCTCCGATCGCAACGAACGACGGGAGGCCAAAGCGCTCGCGATTATCCCAGCATTTTGCGATCACCTCGGGGCCGATCCCGGCGGGATCCCCGAGCGATACTGCCAGCGGGGAGTGGAGCGCGCGCGCCATCAACCGCGGCCCTGATCGGCGACTAGCGGAATTCGATCACCGCGTCGCGACGCAGGTCGCGAAGATATCGCCGCGAACGCGAATTCACCCGCTCCTCGTTGAGCTGGTTGTAAACGTCGTCGTAGCTGGGCGCCGAGGATTGGGCTTCGTCGCGCCCGCAGATCACGAGCACGCGAACGCCCTCATCAAGCGATCCGAACGGCTGCGTCGCCTGGCCAACCTGCATTGGCATCATCAGCCGCTGCAGTGCTGGCGGAAGATCGCGCATCTTCACGCCGTCGCTGCTGACGACTTCGCCGTGGAAGTCGGTGGCGATCTTCTCTGCTCCGCCGCAGCCGCCGACACTTTTCGCGGCTTCGGCGAAACGGGCGACGATTGGCTCGGCGGACGTCCTGCTCGTGCCCTTGGGGAAGCTGATCGACACCTGCTTCAGGCTGAGGATCGCATCCCGCGGATCGGCGGTGAGGATTTTGCGTGTGTCCTGGATCGCGATGATCGAGAACCCGCCAGGAACCGGTATTGGATTGCTGATCGCACCCGCCGGCATGTCCCGCAACGCCGTTGCGAGCGGCGTCGGCAGCTGCTCGGGGCGGACCCAGCCAAGGTCGCCGCCGACGGCGGCAGTGGAAGCTTCGGAATATTGACGGGCATAGCCCGCGAACGATGCGCCTGTCCGGAGCTGGGCGAGGATCTTGTTGGCATTGTCCAGCGTCTGAGCCTCGGTCGAAGGCGTCGCAGAAAGGTAGATTTCGCTGACCCGATATTCCTCGGTGCCCTTCGACGCGTTCATCTTGTCGAGCACCGCTTTGACCTCGTCGTCACCAACGCTGACGCCGCTTTCGATCTTCGCGCGCTGGAGGCGCTGCCAGGCGACCTCGCCCTCGATCTGCCGGCGGAGAGACTTGATGTTCGAGCCGTTCGCTTCGAGGAAGGCGGCGAGTTCGTCAGGGGTCTTCTTGACGTTCTGCGCGACGCGCTGGACGGTCCGATCGATATCGGACTTTTTCACGTCAATTTTCTCCGTCTTCGCCGCCTGGATCTGAAGATCCTCGTCAATGAGGTTACGGAGGACCTGTTCACTGAGCCGTTGCCGCTCTTCGTCGGGGATCTTTCCGCCCTGGGCAATTGCGAGCAGCGCGAGCCTCTGCTCGATATCGGTCTGGGTGATGATGTCGCCATTGACGATCGCAGTCGCCTTGACGACCGATGGCATCGCCGTGCCGAAGACCTGAGGATTCTGCGGAAGCCGGAGAGACTGGCTGCTGTTGGCGGCAGGTTGCTCCTCTTCCGCCTGAGGCGTTTCCTGCGCGATGGCTCCGCTTGCGAGACCAAGAGTAACCGCGGCGCCGACGATCAGCGTCCGCGTTCTATTCACTCGAAAAGCTACTGCCACGTTCGGATTTTCCCTTGATTTCCAATATTTGAAATTGCCCCATGCCCGCTGAACGCAGGCTTAGCGGCTGACCCCCTTGAACGCCAAGTGAAGGGCGAAGGTGCTGCCCTTCCGGAAGGCGCCAACGCGCTCATAGTCGCGGCGCCACGTGACGCCAAGCTCCAGGCAATCATCTTCATATTCGATGCCGAGGCGATTGCGAACAGGTTGCCAACCGTCGGCGTCGGAAAGCGGGTCTTCGCGTTTGTCGGTGAGGTCGATGACACTTGCCCCGAAGATCGACCAGTAGCGCTGGAACTTGATCCGCGCAGCGACGCGCAGCTCCTCCTTGTCACGCAAATCTTCAATCAGCGGGTCGATGTTGCGGTTCAATTTGAGATAGCCGACCTGGGCATAGGTCTGGGCGGTGCCGATCGTGAGGTCGAGCTCGTTGCGCCGGACTGCGAAATTATCCTTGTCGATACGGTAGCGGTGGGTGATGTCGATGAACTCGCCATACCGGATGCGAGTTCTTCCTACGATATCGGAGAACCGTCCGTTAAGCCCCGTGCCCTGCGGGAAAATATTGCGCAGACTGCCAAATCGATAGCTCTCTCCGATCGTGCTTTCGATCGAGAGGTTCTTGCGCTCCAGCGACCAGTCCAAGCCGTAGGTGACGCGAGAAGCATCCTCCCAGCGATCATAGCCAGGGAAGCGGTTGAGGGCGAACAGGTTGCTGTCTTCGAGATCGACCGAACGTGCATCTTCATTCGGGATTTCGAGGTTTTCGGTCCTCGGCGTCAGCACCAGCTGCACGCGAGGGGTCAGCCGCTGGACGCCACCGAAAAGCGTGCCGATGAAGGGCCATCTGACATCCGCCGCCAGCGCTCCGATCGCGCGCGCGCGCCAGCCGTTGGTGCCCCGATAGATAGCGACCGTCGTTTTTCCCGCTTCGTCGGTGTGGTAGACGTCGCCGCGGCCATAAGCGGTGAGCGTGATTTCCTGGCCCCAGGGCGTCAGCCGCCGCAGATCCCATTCGGCGCTGGCGAATGCGCGCTGCGTGTCCTGCCCGTCGATCCTGAGGATCGCGAGGCTGTTTGCCTGAACGTCGAGCTTGCCACCGGCGATCTCGCCGAAACGGAAGCGAGCATCGATCGCGGGCAGCGCAAACGGAATTTCCTTCTGCCGGTCTTCGACGCGAAGTCCCTGGAACGCCCATCCGGCGATCGAGATGTAGCTGTCGGGCGTGATCCGCTCGGCATTGATGACATTGCGCAGGCGGTCGTCATTGGTGAGGTCGTATCGCCGGGTGACCGTCTTGTCGGTAGCGGCTCGCAGCGAGGTCGTGATCGACCACTCGGGGTTGAGCTGCCAGCGGCCGTTCGCATCGAAATATCCACGTAGCCGGTGCGGCTGCGGCTTTGTCGATGTCGGGTCAACTCGATCGACTTTTCCGTAGGTCAGGAAACCGCCGATCTGGAACGCGCCAAGACTGTCGAGCTGGCGGTACTTGGCCTCAATAGCCGGAAGAACGCTCGTGTAGACATGCGGCGTCAGGGTTGCGTCTCGATTGGGGCCGATCTGCCAGTGATAGGGGAAGGAAAGCTCGGCTCCGTTCCGGCTCGAAAAGGCGATGCCGGGGACGAGGAAGCCTGTCGCACCCTCTTCGCCGCGCGAAATGTTGAAAACCGGAAGAAGCGGCAGGTTCAGACCGAACAGCTGGAGACGTCCGCCCTCGAAACGGATTCGTTCACTCTTCGGATCGTCGATTACTCGCGCGGCGGTGATGGCCCAGCTGGGCCGCTTGGGACATCCCGTCTCGGTTGTTACCGGGCACGGCGTGTAAATGGCGTTGGTGAGCGTCGAGACACCATTGGCCCGGCTACCGTGCTGGCCGGCGATGCGGCCGCCGCTTTCGAGCACGACCATGAGGTTGTCGATCGTCCCGTCGCGCAACGTGTCGGTAAGCTGGACGTTGTCGCCGATGAGCTTGTCGCCTTCGGGAGTGACGACGACGACGTTGCCTTTTGCGTAGACCTGGCCCGACTTGCGGTTCCAGGTCACCTGGTCCGCCGCGAGGTAATTGCCCTCGCGGTTCATCCGCACCTCCCCGCTCGCGGTCACAACGTCGGCGTCGCCGTCGTAACTGACGGCATCGGCGCTAAAGGTGACGATCTGTTCCGGAGCCGGAGCCGTCGGAGCATTCGCCTGGGCTTGCGCGGCCACGGGAAGCGATAACAGCATGGGAAGCGCCGACCACCAGAGCAATCTCGTGCGCAACGCTTGTCTGCCCGCCCTCAAATGAACCTACTGTCGCCGGCCCTATTGCACCTGCAGGGCCGCGTCGACAATCACACTGCCTAGCCGCTGGCGCTCCTTTGCCAAGCCTTAACTTGCATCCTAAAGGGCGCGAACGTTCGCCTTCGTGAGGATTGCCGCACATGCAAATTCGTTTCGCCGACAGCCGGCCAACCGGCGATTATGCGCTGGTACTGCCGGTGGCCGGCAAGGACCGGTCATCCCTGGCCTCCCTCGGCGCGTCCAAGAATGCGGTTTCGGCCGCGCTCGACCGTCAGCGTTTCGAGGGCGACGCGTCGAGCTCTTCCGAGCAATTCATCGACGACGGCGGATCCCCGCGGCGGCTGCTAATCATCGGCACAGGCACCGGAACGTCGTCGCACGACGCGGCGGAAAAAATTGGCGGGGCGGCGGTCTCGAAGCTTCAGACGTCCGGCGAAACGACCGCGGTCATCGATCTTACCGGTCTCGACTATGATGCCGATGCAGCCGCACGCGTCGGTCTTGGGGCAGCGTTGAGATCATGGCGTTACGACCGCTATCGCACGAAGCTGAAGGACAACCAGAAGCCGACTTTAACCGAGATTGTGATCGTCGGCGCGGACAGTGGCGGCTCCAAGCGCTACGAGGAGCGATGGGCGCCTGTGGTCGAGGGCGTATCGTTGACGCGCGAGCTGGTTACCGAACCGGCGAACATCATCTATCCTGAAACCTTCGTTGAACGAGTGCGTGCCTCGGTGAAAGACAGTGGCCTCGAGGTCGAGGTCCTTGACCGTGCGGCAATGGAGAAGCTCGGGATGGGCGCCCTTCTCGGCGTGGCCCAGGGTTCGGTCCGCGAAGGACGTCTGCTCGTTCTCAAATGGAGCGGCGGAGCAAAGGGCGTTCAGCCGGTCGCCTTCGTCGGCAAGGGCGTGACTTTTGATACGGGCGGCATTTCCATCAAGCCGGCAGCGGGCATGGAGGCGATGAAGTGGGACATGGGCGGCGCCGGCGCCGTCGCCGGTGCGATGAAAGCCATCGCGCTGCGCAAGGCGAGGGCAAACGTCGTCGGCATTTGCGGCCTCGTTGAAAACATGCCTGGCGGTAATGCGCAGCGTCCGGGCGACGTGGTCACGTCCATGTCGGGGCAGACGGTGGAGGTGATCAACACCGACGCCGAAGGGCGCCTCGTGCTCGCCGACGCGGTCACTTACGTGCAGCGCAATTTCAAGCCCTCGACCATCATCGATCTCGCCACCCTCACCGGCGCGATCCTCATCAGCCTCGGGCACGAATGGGCTGGCCTTTTCTCGAACAATGACGAACTTGCCGGCAAGCTTCAGTCGGCCGGAGAGGAATCCGGCGACAAGCTTTGGCGCATGCCTATGGCAGAAGCGTTTGACCGCCTGATCGACTCACCCATTGCCGACATGAAGAACGTTGGTCCACGCGAAGGCGGCTCGATTACCGCGGCGCAGTTCATCCAGCGCTTCGTCGAGAATGGAGTGAAGTGGGCGCACGTCGACATGGCCGGAAAGGCCTGGTCGGACAAGGCAGGGACAACTCACGAGAAGGGCGCGACCGGTTTTGGCGTGCGTCTTCTCGACCAATATGTCGCGGACGTGTTGGAGCGCTGATCAGGCCATAATCGTGCAGGTCGATTTCTACCAGCTTGCGGGGACGCCGGCAGAGCAGGTGATCGCCAGCATTGCCGAGAAGGTTCTCGATGCCGGCGGCCGATTGCTGATCGTCGCGGAAGACGAGTCATTGCTGGGCAAGCTCGACCGCATTCTCTGGGATCAGGGCTCCAACAGTTTCCTCCCCCACGGCCTTGCCGGCGGAGCGGAGGATGCCCGGCAGCCAATCCTCCTTTCGCCGAGCCCCGATGCCCCCAACCAGGCGCGCAACCTACTGATTGCCGACGGCACATGGCGCGAAGCGGCACTGACCTACGACCGCAGTTTCTACCTGTTCGACAGCAACAGTCTCGACGGCGCAAGGCTCGCCTGGAAGTTGCTCGCAGGTAGGGACGGGGTTGAACGCCGTTACTGGGCGCAGGAAGAGGGCAGGTGGGTGAAGAAGGCGTGAGGGTTGCCGCGGCTCTTTCACGCCGCTAGTCGCCGCAGCAACTTCCAACCCAGCCAAATACAGGAGATCGCCCGGTCATGGCCGTGACGCGCACCTTTTCGATCATCAAGCCCGACGCCACTCGCCGCAATCTGACGGGGGCGGTAACGAAGATGCTGGAGGAGGCCGGCCTGCGCGTCGTTGCGTCCAGGCGAGTGCGCATGACGCGCGAGCAGGCCGAGGGCTTCTATGCCGTTCACAAGGAGCGGCCTTTCTTCAATGACCTTTGCACGTTCATGACGTCAGGGCCGGTCGTGGTTCAGGTGCTGGAAGGCGAAAATGCCGTCGCCCGCAACCGTGAGGTGATGGGCGCGACGAATCCGGCGCAGGCCGACGAGGGCACGATCCGCAAGGCCTATGCGGAATCGATCGAGGCGAACTCGGTGCATGGATCGGACAGTGACGAGAATGCGAAGATCGAAATCGACTTCTTCTTCAAGCCCGAGGAAATCGTAGGCTAGGCCTCAAGGGCAACGCCGCTAGCGACTAAGCGCGAGCAGGTGGAGCGAGCGGCCTCCGAAAAGGCCGCCGCCTTCCCATCGGTAGCGAAGTTTGTAGCTGCCGCCGCCGCGGCGGTCGGTGCCGGCTTCGACATAGCGGGCGTCCAGGCGGATGGCGACGCTATGCGTCACGTCTTTCTCTTCTCTCTCGCGGTGCTTCAGCGCGGCCTCGACGTCGCTCGCCGACAGCTTTCCATCGCTTCCAACTTCGATCGGCGATGCGCCCTTTATCAGGACCGTCAGCGATTCAAGCGCGTGCGAGGGATCGGCGGGCATGATCGTCAGCGTATCGCCGTTGCCATCGGCCGCGCCGCGAAGGGCCAGCGGAACGGAGCTGCGCTGTTCGACGATTCGGGTCGGCTTGTCGGCATTGCTGCTCTTCCAGGCAATCCAGACGCCAACCGCGGAGACTGCCAACGCAGCCAAGGCGATGACTTCTCCAAGATTAATCCAGCGGCGGCGCGTGTTTTGGTCGGTCATCGTCCGCCAGCTTCCAACAGCCGGCGCGGTGCCGCAAGCTCCCAACTCGTCGCGATGCGATCGGCGACATGGTCCCAGTCGACCTCTCCTGAGGAAAGATTGATGGATATCCAGTTCGGCAGGTAAGCTGGCTTCGAATATGTGCGGGGATCTTCTTCGAGGAGCATCGCCTGCTCATCGAGACCGCTCAGTCGTACGCATACCACGATCTTGCCGTCGCCATGATGATTGTCGCGGAATTGAGCGAACTGCTTGCCCGCAACGAAGAAGGTCGGCTGGCCGTGCGAAAGCCTTTCTTCCGTTTCCGGCAGTTCGAGGGCGGCTTCACGCACCTTGTCGAGAGGATTGGTCATCGACGGACAAACTCGCTTAGAATCCGGGGGTATAGCTTATGTTCTGCGGTGAGAACCCGCTTCTGGAGGGTCGCGGGAGTATCGTCGGGCATGATCGGAACCTCGGCTTGACCGAGCACCTCGCCAGCATCGAGCTCCTCTGTCACAACGTGGACGGTGCAGCCGCTGACCTCGTCGCCGGCTTCGATGGCCCGCTCATGAGTGTCCAGACCGCGATATTTCGGCAGCAGGGAGGGATGGATGTTGAGAACCCGTCCGCTCCATTCCTCGACAAACCACGGGGAGAGAATGCGCATGAAGCCGGCAAGGGCAATCGTGCCGACACCGAAGTCGTCGAGTGCCGCGCTCATTATCCGATCAAATTCTTCCTTGCCTGTCCCGCTGCTCTCGAGAGCCCAGGTCTGAAGGCCGGATTGTCGGGCCCAATCGAGCCCCGCGGCTTCGGGCCTGTTCGATGCAACGACCGCAATCTCATAACCACTTGCCTGCTCGACCAGCGCACGCATGTTGCTGCCGCGCCCGGAGATCAGGATCGCAACGCGCTTCGGATCACGCATTGTGAGTTGCAGACCAGTCCTTCAGCGAATTCCATGGTCCGGCCCCGCCGTTCACGGTGCAGCCGCGTTCGCCACGTTCGATGCGGCCGATCTCGAAGATGGTTTCACCGGCGCCTTCGAGCAGGCTCGAAACCTGGTCGACGTCTTCGGGAGAAATAATCACCGCCATTCCGACGCCGCAGTTGAAGGTTCGAACCATCTCCTCGGGGACGATGCTTCCAGCCTGTTGGAGGAGAACAAAAATCGGGGGCAGTTCCCATCGCCCGGTATCGATGATGGCATGGCAATTACCAGGCAGAACCCGTGGAATATTCTCGAGAAGTCCACCGCCGGTGATGTGGGCCAGGCCTTTGATCCGCCGCTGCTGCACAAGCGGGAGCAGCGAGCGTACGTAGATGCGCGTCGGTTCGAGCAGCACTTCGCTAAGACTGCGGCCGTCGAATTCCGGGGAGCGTTCCTGAAGATCCCACTGCTCGGCCTCGACAAGCCGGCGAACGAGCGAGAAGCCGTTGCTGTGCACGCCGGTGCTTGCGAGACCCAGGATGAGATCGCCCGGCGAGATTTCCTTTCCCGTAAGAACCTTGTCGCGATCGACTGCCCCGACACAAAAGCCGGCAAGGTCATAATCGCCCGCCGCATACATGCCGGGCATCTCGGCAGTCTCGCCGCCGATGAGCGCGCATCCCGCACGAAGGCAGCCTTCGGCGATCGAGGCAACGACAGCGCTGGCAACGCCGTTGTCGAGCTTTCCGGTCGCGTAATAGTCGAGGAAAAACAAAGGCTCGGCACCCTGCACGACGAGGTCGTTGGCACACATTGCGACGAGATCGATACCGACGCCGTCATGCCTGCCAGTGTCAATTGCCAGCTTGAGCTTGGTCCCGACGCCGTCGTTGGCCGCAACGAGCAGGGGATCGGAATAGCCAGCTGCCTTCAGGTCGAAGAATCCCCCGAAGCCGCCAAGATCCGCATCCGCACCGGGGCGAGCTGTCGATCTAGCCAGTGGGCCGATGGTTTTGATGAGCGCATTTCCGGCGTCGATCGAGACGCCCGCGTCGGCATAAGTGAGCGGCTTTTGGGCCATGGCAAGCGGCACTAGAGACAAGCCGCTTGGATTTCCACGCCGTTGTCGCCAAAAGACGCCGCGAATGTTGCGCCGCCGCTTTGCAGTCCCCGCTCTGTTGCTCATTGCCGCCGCTGGTGTGTCCGGCGCGATTTACGCGCAGCTGGAAACTAGCGACCGCGGCATCCTGCCGCTCGACAGCAGCAACACGCTCGAGATCACGGGCATCCATGTCGATGTCGGCGGCACTGACGCCGAGAGCGCCCGTTATGCCGGCTGGCGGATCGCGCAGCGGCAGGGCTTCAAGGCGCTGTGGGCAAAGATGCATGGCGCCCCGATCAACCAGGCTCCAACCTTGCCGGACGGGACGCTTGACCAGATCGTCAGCTCGATCAACGTCGAGCGCGAGCAGATCGGGCCCAACCGCTACATTGCCGACCTCGGGGTCCTTTTCGATCGGGCCCGGGCAGCGCAATTCCTTGGCGTTGAGGGCGGCCAGGTACGGCGCTCTGTCCCGATGCTCCTCATTCCCGTTACCGTGTCGGGCGGAACGGCGACGAGCCTCGAATTGCGTAACCCCTGGCAGCGGGCTTGGGCCCAGTTCCGCACGTCGCAAAGCCCCATAGACTATGTCCGGATCAGCGGGATGGGCTCGGACCCGCTGCTGGTGAACGCTGCCCAGGCTGGCCGTCCCGGCCGAGGCTGGTGGCGTAATCTACTGGAAGCCTATGGCGCGGCCGATATCCTTGTCGCGCAAGTGCAGCTTCAGCGGCTTTATCCCGGAGGCCCTGCGAAGGCACGGTTCATTGGTCGGCACGGACCGGACAATGAGATCGTCGGAGGCTTTACGCTGACTGCCGCCAACAGCGACGGCATTGCGGCGATGATGGCCGAGGGGGCGCAGCGGATGGATCGCCTGTTCGCCGACGCACTCGCTGCGGGACGGCTTACGCGCGACAGCTCGCTTGACCTGCCGCCGCCGCCGGTGATGCCACAGGTTCTGCAGCCGAAGCCCGCCGCGCCGGTGAACCTCGTCAACTCCTTCCAGGTCCAGGTCACCGGCAACAACGTCAACGTCTATAATTTCGCGATGGCGCACCTGCGCACTCTGGCGGGCATTGAGTCGGCGACGCCGCAGCAGATCAATCCGGGTGGAACCAGCTATATCCTGGTCACCTTCAGGGGCGATATCACTCAGCTTGCCGCCGCACTTGCAGGGCGCGGGTGGATCGTAGAATCGGCGGGAACGGTGGTGAAAATCCGTTCGAGCTCGGATAAGCCGCCGTCGCTTCCGCCGCCGCCTGTGCAACCGCCGGCGGCGCAACCGGCGCAGCCCGCTCCAACTCCAAAGCCACCGGTGACGACGAACGAGGTTTCAGGGCAGCCATGAAGCAGGGACCCGACCAGATCGCGCTTCCGCTCGACTGGCCGCAAAGTGAGGGCGATGCCCGCTTCATTGTCTCCGATGCGAATCGCGACGCGTTCGATCATTTCCGCAAGTTCAGCTTGTGGCCGGTCAAGGCGACGATCCTTACCGGTCCGCGCCGGTCGGGGCGCACTCTGCTTGCGCGTACGTTCGTCGAGCGAGTTGGCGGGCGCCTTTTCGATGATGCCGACCAGCGTGACGAGGAGGACGTGTTCCACGCCTGGAACCAGGCGCAGGACACCGGACGGCCATTGGTGATGGTTGCAGACGAGGCACCGCCCGCCTGGATGCCGCGCCTGCCGGACCTCAAGACGAGACTGGCGATCACGCCGGTTGCCCATGTTGGTCATCCCGACGATGTCCTGTTCGCGGCCTTGATCCAGCTGCATTTCGCCGATCGTGGCCTTCACGTGCCGGCGGAAGCGCTGAGGTTCATGAGCGAGCGGCTGCATCGCGACTATTGGACGGCCGAGCGCGCCGTCGAAGCGGTGGACCGCTATGCCATTTCTGAGCGAGCGCGCCTCTCACTGCCGACGATTCGCCGGGCCCTCATTGAAACAGGAATGATCGGCGAAGCGGCCTGACGCCTCGAACTAGGCCTCGACGGGCTCCTTCGATGCGACACGGCTCATCTTGAGCTTGCCGTTCTCGATACCGAAGGCGAGGCGGCCCTCCACCAGGTCGAGCGCATCCTTCCCGAACTGATCATACCGCCAGCCCGAAAGGATGTTGAGGTTCTTGCGGACACCTGCGGCAAGGGCTTCAAGATCATCTGACCGGGCGATCAGCCGCGCAGCCACGCCGGTTTCCTTCGCCCGAATCTTCAACAGGAGCTTCAGCAAGTCGCTGACGAGTGCCGCATCCTTGGTGAGACCGGGGCGCTTGGGTTCGCGATCGGGCATCTCGCCCTGATCGAGCAATTTTGCGTTGTGGATCGCTGACATCAGCCGAGCTCCAATGTCGTTCGTTCTCCACCCCGCGGAGAGCCCGCGTACGCGTCCCAGGTCGTCCTGGCTTTTGGGCGGATGAAGAACGATCTCGTTCAGGGTGTCGTCCTTGATGATGCGGCCACGGGGCAGATTCTTCGAGCGCGCCTCCGTCTCACGCCAGGCGGCGAGGGCCTTCAGCCGTCCAAGCACGGCGGGATTGCGACTCGGCAGCTTCAAACGCTTCCAGGCATCCTCCGCCTCGAACGCGAAGCTCGACGGATCGGCGAGTCGCTCCATCTCCTCGTCCAGCCAAGCCCCACGGCCCGTTTTCCTGAGTTTCTCCACCATCCGCGGAAATACCGTGGCGAGGTGAGTCACGTCGGCAATCGCATAGTCGATCTGACGCTTGTCCAGCGGGCGTCTGCCCCAGTCGGTGAAGCGGGCGCCCTTGTCGAGACTGTGACCAAGAAGGCTCTCGATCAGGTTGGAGTAACCGATCTGTTCGCCGTGCCCGAGTGCCATGGCTGCGATCTGCGTGTCGAACAGCGGATGCGGGACCTTGCCCGTGAGATTGTGGATGATCTCCAGATCCTGTCCGCCGGCATGAAAGACTTTCAGCACGTCCTCATTCTCGACGAAAAGGTCGAGAAGTGGCTTGAGGTCGATATCGGCCTTTGGATCGATCGCCGCTGCTTCGTCGACGCTAGCTACCTGGATCAGGCAGAGGTCCGGCCAATAGGTGTTCTCGCGCATGAACTCGGTGTCCACGGCGATGAACGGTTGCTCGGAGAGACGGTCGACGAGAGCCTTGAGGTCGTCGGATTTGGTAATCAGAGGATGAATACGCATGAGTCTTCGCGCGCTTTAGCGGCCGCCTCGCGGGTTGACAAAAATGTTTCCGGCATTGAAGCGCGGCGCGCGATTTTCCGCCACATTTCCGCATAAGCAGAGCCCTCATCATGCACGCCTACCGAACTCATACCTGCGCCGCGCTGCGTTCAAGCAATGTCGGCGAGACGGTCCGCCTTTCAGGCTGGGTGCATCGCCGGCGCGATCACGGCCACCTGCTCTTTATCGATCTTCGTGACCATTACGGGATCACCCAGATCGTGACCGATACGGATTCGCCGGCTTTCCAGACGCTCGATCGGATCCGCGTCGAGTCGGTCGTGACGGTCGAAGGCGAGGTCGTCGCGAGGTCAAAGGAGACGGTGAACGCGAACCTTCCGACCGGCGAGATCGAGGTTCGCTCGACGAACGTTACCGTCCAGTCGGCGGCGGCCGAGCTGCCGATGCCCGTGTTCGGTGAGCAGGAATATCCCGAGGAGATCCGGCTGAAGTACCGCTACCTCGATCTTCGCCGCGACCAGGTGCACCGAAACATCATGCTGCGCTCGGCGGTGATCGCGTCGATCCGCCGGCGCATGATCGAGCAGGGTTTCACCGAATTCCAGACGCCGATCCTGACGGCGAGCTCGCCCGAGGGCGCTCGCGACTATCTCGTGCCGAGCCGCGTGCATCCGGGAAAGTTCTACGCCCTTCCGCAGGCGCCCCAGATGTTCAAACAGCTGATCATGGTCGCCGGGTTCGACCGCTACTTCCAGATTGCTCCTTGCTTTCGGGATGAGGACGCCCGCGCCGACCGTAGTCCTGGCGAATTCTATCAGCTCGATTTCGAGATGAGCTTCGTCACGCAGGATGACGTGTTCAATGCAATTGAGCCGGTGCTGTCAGGCGTTTTCCAGGAATTTGCGGATGGCCGCTCGGTCACGCCGGCAGGCGAATATCCGCGAGTTCCCTACAATGAAGCTCTCCTGAAATATGGAACCGACAAGCCTGACCTTCGCAATCCGCTGCTGATCAGTGACGTTGGCGCGCATTTCAAAGGCTCAGGGTTCGGTCTGTTCGCCGGGCTGGTCGAGAAAGGCGCCGTCGTTCGGGCGATCCCCGCGCCAGGAACCGCCGAGAAAAGCCGCAAGTTCTTCGATGACATGAACGAGTGGGCCAGAAGCGAAGGGTTCGCGGGCCTCGGTTACGCCACGCGCAAGGGCGGTGATTGGGGCGGCCCGATCGCCAAGAACCATGGCGAGGCAGGCATGAACCGCCTTGCCGAGGAGATGGGTCTCGGCCCTGACGATGGCATCTTCTTCGCGGCCGGCAAGGAAGAGGAGGCAGTGAAGCTTGCAGGACTTGCGAGAACGCGCGTCGGCGAGCAACTCGGCTTGATCGAACAGGGCTCGTTCCGCTTTTGCTGGATCGTCGACTTCCCGATGTTCGAATTCAACGAAGAGCAGCAGAAGATCGACTTCAGCCACAATCCGTTCTCGATGCCTCAGGGCGAGATGGAGGCGCTGGAGACCAAGGACCCGCTCGATATCCTCGCGTGGCAGTATGATATCGTCTGCAATGGCGTTGAGCTGAGCTCGGGCGCGATCCGGAACCACCGCCCGGACATCATGTACAAGGCGTTCGAGATCGCCGGCTACACGAAGGACGAAGTCGACACGAACTTCGCCGGCATGATCAACGCCTTCAAGTTCGGAGCTCCGCCGCACGGCGGCTCGGCGCCCGGCATCGACCGTATCGTCATGCTGCTCGCCGACGAGCCAAACATCCGCGAGGTCATTCTTTTCCCGATGAATCAGAAGGCGGAAGACCTAATGATGAATGCGCCGGCGCCAGTCTTGCCGAAGCAGCTCAAGGAGCTGAACATCAAGGTCGTGTGCGAGGGCTGATCCTTAAACACGCCACGTTCACCGTCGGGCGTTGTGCGCGGCGTTAATTCGGTTACGTTCAGTTCGTGGACCCGGCCCTCAATCCTGCTCTGGCGGCGCTGCGCGAGCATCTTGGCGAGCTTCAGCTCCCGCAGATCGCCCACGGGCGCCGAGCGATCATCCTGTTCGAGGGTCCCCAGGGTGCCGGAA
>Ga0207711_10001626_pt1 | contig 20734 bp, 25 predicted proteins | sample KBSS34metaG_FD_184401 | JGI IMG/M metagenome (GOLD analysis project Ga0207711, IMG submission 184401) | Switchgrass rhizosphere microbial communities from Kellogg Biological Station, Michigan, USA - KBS S3-4 metaG (SPAdes) (version 2) | ecosystem: Host-associated > Plants > Roots > Rhizosphere...
TCAACTGCACCGCTGTTTGCAGGAACAGCAGCGGTGCTTCCGACAGGGACTTGGAGCGTTCGCCCGCGAAGGTGCGCAACTCGATGTCGATCCGCATCCGAGTCAACTCACCATGGAGGTATGCGCGACTGGAGAAGACGGTCATGATCGCGGCCCTCCAAACACGAGTTTTCGCAGCATTTCGTCCCAACTCTGCAAGGCAGGCTTGGCGCGCGCGATGTCGTCATCGACCTGCTTCGCCACCCACTGCTCCATGTAGTGGTCCTTGGCTTCCTGCTCAGTTGCGCCCGTGCCGATCAGCGAGCCGGGGCCGGCATAGGTTTCGTCATCGACACAGGTCCACTCAGATCTCAATCCGCACAAGTTGCTGGTGCGCAGTTTCATGAGAACTCTCCTACCAACAGGTAACCCACCACCGATGCCACCACCAACGTCAGATACACATGCCACCAGCGAGCAAAGTGCCCCGCCGATTTAACCGCTCGTGCCGGCGCACCGCAGCTCGGGCAATGTCCCTGCCACAGACCGGCATGGCACCAGCAGCTGGGCCGCACACCCCGAGGTACACCGATCCTGGCGAGGTTTTCTTGTCCGGTGGACTTGTCGGGGTGCGAGGCCATGGGGAGAGCGTAAACCCGGAAACGGGAGTTGTCAACCCGAAAGCGGGTTTATTATTGCTGCGTTTTATTCTGCAGCGCGGAAGGAGTTAGGCTGAAGCGGGAGGTTTCAGGCGAGCGAAGTCGAAGACAAACCAGAGCGTGGCGGCGACAACATACAGGAAGGTTTCAACAGGAAGGAATCCGCTTGTGTTGATTGATCCTGCAATTCCAAAGAGTGCGGATGCATGCACCATCGTGAGACGGCTCAAGGTGCGTAATTTACGGGCGAAGATCCACAGGAATAGTCGCGAGACCAAGCCGTAGACCAAGGTCGCGGCGATAAAATATCCGACCCAGGCGGCAGTCATTATCGGCCTCCTAAGATCTCTAGACTTCTTCAGTTAAATCGGCGTTCCCGGCTGAATGGTCCAGTTTGTTGTGCGTTTGCGTCTCTAGTAGCGTCAAAATGGCCGCTGGACTTAGGCTGATTTCACGTTGTCCGCGTGGCGGTCGCGACGCTTGGGGAAAGGGTCATCAGCCTTAGCTGCTTTTGGGACGGTCAATAGTTCCGCGACGGACAAGCCTAGTGCACGCGCCATAGCGTCCACAGCTACTAGACGTGGACTGCGCTCCCCTTTGAGGGCTGATCGAATAGTTTCTTTTCCGACGCCAGAGCGTTTGGCGAGCTCGGCGATCTGGTCGGTTTCGTTTTCCGCAGAGCGGAAAGCCAGCGGCATCAACTCGAGCAGTCGATCGCGTAGCAATCGGCCGATCACGTCGTTTGGCAGCGTCGGTGTCTTAGGTCGTCCCATCCATTGCGACGATATAGCTGAAACCCTCCCGCTTTCGGGTTGCGTACTCCCGGAAACGGGGTTACAGTCACGAGTCATGGAATCCCTCTACGACTTCGTTATGGACCGCCTTGAAAAAGCCAAAGGCGGCTGGCCCACAGTTGCGGAGGGCAGTGGAGTGTCCTTGCGCACCCTCGAAAAGATTGCACGGCGCGAGATCAAAGATCCGGGCGTCAGTCATATCGAAAAACTCGCTGGTTACTTCCGCGAGCAGCCGAAGAATCGGCGCGCTGCGGTGAATTAATTCTTGTTATGCGAAGAATGGCACAGCCCGGATACGGGTGTAGTTCTTCGCAACATAACTACGCCCTTTCTTCGCCCGTCCAGATCGGTGGGCTCGTCTCACGCGATGCTGCATGGCCCAACGGTAGGCAGCCGGGCGTCCAAATGAAAATGCCCGGAGGTAAACCTACCGGGCACTAGTCAATTCAAGCGTGCGTGAGGTTGTGACACTGACGCGCACGGCTCAAATCGCCATCAGGGGAATCTAGCGCAGGCGATAGGACCGAGTCAAAGAGAGGGTCCGAGCTAGCACGGGGCAAAGGTCCGTGAAAGTGCTTCTCAAGGTGGAGTCTTTGCATGACCACCCCTGACCGGCTCTACAGGGCTCTCGGTCGTCAGGAAGGGCTCCAGACCTGAGGTTCGTACTCGGGAATGGGCCTTGTGCACCTGCCGGATACGAGATCAGCCATCAGGGGTATCTGGAGGGGGTTGGATGTTCAGGGTTAGCGAGCAGTGGATCCGGGCTCACCAGAGTGGGAACGGAGGTTGGAACCGGGATCAGTTGGCTTGCCTCGGTGTGAAGTGGCCACCGACTCAGGGTTGGATACACAGGGTGGTCGGAATCGAGATTTCTAATCAGGCCAAACTACGCTTTGAGCAAATGCGGGGTCTAACAATGAAACAGAGAAAAGTAGGGCAGTCGCCGCAGGCGAAACTCTTATGAACGAGCCACGAGTGATCGACGCTTATCGGACACCCGTTTCTGTTCCAGAGCTGCCAGCCAGTGACCTCGTAGGCAACACGGAACCTGCGTCTCTGCAAACGCCTCAGGGTACCGAAGAATGAGCTGCAACAGGGCGTTCATGGTGTTTTCCACTTCCGCAGTGTAGCAAAAACAATGCCGTACCCAAAATCAGCGCTGACCCCGCCAGAGCCGAAACTGAAGACCCAAGGCCAGATGATGGCACTTCTGAAGGAACGATCCGCTGCTCGGGCGCAACTGCAGTGGTTGGATCCTGTCAAGTCCACTCAGCGCACCGCTGATGGGAAGTACGAGTTGCTGGGTTGCCGAGACGCAAAGGGCGTTGTTACGTATCACGCGCGCTGTCTGACCTACCCGCAGCCAAAACCAATCGGCCACCACGCTGACCCGCAGTTAGCCCGCGCTATCTGCGAGGCACATCACCTCGGGGGAACAACATGATCACACTCAGCATTCCCGAGGCGTCTCCGAGTTTGAACGAGCTCAAGGGCAAGCACTGGAGCCACCATCAGCGCATGCGCCGGCACTGGTCGATGCTGGTATTGATCGCCAAGAACGAAGCGCGCGTCAGCATGGCGGCGCCTCCGGAACAGGTCACGGTGCAGATCACGCGGGAGGGCCGGCGAAAGCTGGACGAGGATAACCTGGCAGGTGGGCTGAAATGCCTGATTGATTCGCTGCGTGAACAGCGGCTGATCGTGAATGACGATCCGCAGCACATGACCTTGCTGCCCACGCTACAGGTCTTGATCCCGAAGACCGCCTACCCGCGCACGCTGGTGCAGATTTGCGGAAAGTAGCTCACTGCGAAAAAAGTGAGTATATGGACATGCCATGAAAATCGAAATCGATCACGCAGAAGTGGAGGCGCTCCTTCGAGCCCTCGGGCGTGACGGTCCGTTCTCCCAACTGCTGTTGTCGAAACTGGAGAAAATCATGGCGACTTTGGACGATGTGGTTGCGAAGGTGACTGCGCTGGGCACGGTTGAGGACAGCGTGGTTGCGCTGCTGACCGACCTGAAGGCCAAGCTCGATGCAGCCATTGCTGCCGGGGCGGATCCGGTGAAATTGCAGGCCTTGTCGGATGCGATCGGCGCCCAGACAGACAGGCTCACCAAGGCCGTCACGGACAACACCGCGCCGTAACATGGCGCTGGCGGCCCGCTCGTTCCACTGGGTTCCTAACTCAGACGCCACCCTCGACGGTCGGTGGCGGCGGGGCAATAAGCCGACTGTCGTTGCCAGCTCGTTGGGCATCGATCTCGTGGCCTTTAACGCTGCGAACATCGTGCTCACGGGCCTCGCCCCCAGTGCGCAGAGTTTCAACTACCGCCAGTACCTGACCGGAACCTCATCCGCCACCGCCACGCTCTCCGTCAATGCTGCCAGTGGGTCCTTGGGCGGGTGGACGATTAGCGGCAGCAATCTGACCAATACCGGGGTGGTGGGCAATGGGTCGCTGTTCGTCTCTGCCGATGACGGGGCAGGGACGGTCGTCAATTTCCCGATCCAGAGTTGGTCGATTGTCGCGGTCAGCACTGGCTACAAAGCCCATCGGGGCAACTACGCCTGGAACACCGGTTACCATCCGAATGCCACGACCGACGATACGTTCATGGCCTCGGCGGGGATGGCGAAGTTCGTCGGGATTCAGATCGAGCCGGGCTGGTCGGATCTGGAAGGGGATACCCAGGGCGATTACAGCAAATGCGATGCGCTGCTCGATAGCTACCTGACCAAGTGCCAGAACCGCAATAAGCGCCTCATGGTCAAGATGCGCGAGCGCGTCTTTGGGACGCCGAGCGGCAGTATTCCCGGAGGGGTCTTTCCCGCCTACGCGCGTAACAGCGGAATGGTCGTGGCGCCGGCGTCCGGTTCGGGGGCGGGATTCCAAGCCATTGCAGCTGTGTGGCAGGACAACTGTGCGACCGCGATTCAGAACCTGTGGACCCACATCCTGCAGCGCTACGACGGCAACCGTTACTTCGAGATGGCCTGCCCGTACGAAGAGACCACGATCAATTGGACCGGGTTAGGCGGTGATCACGCATCGGCGTGGTATCAGGTTCTCAAGACCAACTACACCGCCTGGCGCAAGGTTGCCTCACAAACACTGTTGCGGTTTCTGTGCAACTTCGTTGAAGGCGATCCCGCGCTGCTGTCACTCTTTGCCGTGATGAAACAGTTGGGTGGGATTGCTTTTGGAGGACCGGACCCACAGGTTCCAAACCAAGGCGTGACTCACTATCCGATCGTAGTGGGAACCAACTACCCGAGTCAGTTTCGCACTATCCAGGCTTCCTACGTGTTTCGCGGCTATCAGATCGCCAATGGGGTGGCCACACAGAACTATGAGGATCTCGGGGACCACCAGATTTGGGTGGCCGAGGTACAGAATCTCGGCATCGGCTATCGCTCGATCAATTCACCCACGGAGCTACTCACCTACGCAAACGCCTTCCAGAAAGCGCAATACCACGTGTGGGATACCTACACGGGTACGGATGGGACCTACAAGTTCAGTCCTGACATCGTGAACGCGGTGAATGCGGTGAATGGCGATGGATTAAGAGCGCTCCCGGCTGGCAACTGGAATACCACCTGATGGCCCGCAGTTGTCCAGCCCTTACCGATAATCTCACGAGTTCCTCGCCCTTTGCGACGGGACTGCCGCTCACGCTTGCCTGTTGGGTGAAGCCGACTTCTACGGGTTCCAACCGGGCCTACATGGGCATTGGCGTCAGCGGGTCTGCATTCAACCGCCATACGCTGTCGCTGGATTTCAACGGAACCAACTTCGTCTCCGCGCAGACCACGGGAGCTTCTGCAACCGCTGAGTCGGTCACGAGCGCAGCCATTACCACGGGTGCGTGGCACTTACCGAGCGCCTCTTGGACGTCGGCCACTTCGCGCAACTCCTACCTGGATGGCGCGAGCAAGGGCGGCAGCGGGTCCAACCAGGGACCCACCGGCATCAACCATTTCCGGGTGAGCGGGCGCTCGGATGGCTCAGGCGGTGCAGTGGCGGGTCTCATTGCGCATCTGATGGGCTGGCTGCGGGTGCTCACGGATCTAGAGCACGCGACCTTGGGTGCTGGGGTTCATCCGCGGGCGCTGGCCTGTGATTACTACTGCCGGCTGAATCAGAATGCCTCACCCGAAACCGCCGACGTCGGGAGCATGTCACTGACGGTCACGGGTACGACCTTCAGCAACGCTGACATGCCGGTCGTAGGAACGTGGTGGACCGCAGCAGCCCAGGGGAATCTGTCCTATACGCAAGGCACCCCGATTACCGCGATTGACCTTGCGACGAAGTTCGAGGATGTCTCGAGCGCCTTCACCGGGTCTGTTCGGCAGCTCTCAGCGCCGGGAGCGGCCACGACCGCCAATGGAGCGGGGAGTGCGAGCAATACGCTGGTGGTGACCTCGGCGGCGGGATTTGCCGCCAACAGTTACTGCTCGATCACCAATTCGACGACCCCGACGCTGATTCTCGCGATCTCCGGCACCACGTTACTACTGGCCACGACTCGCACCTGGGCCAATGGGGATAGCGTCTATCCGATCGCGCATACGGCCAAGACGTTCACCGGGCTGACGTTCACGGGAAACTCCTTTGGCGGCACACCGGCAGCAGGGGATGTGGGCAGCTATACCGGACTCTTCTTCCGCGCCACGAACAACACCACCGCCACCCTGATCGCGGATTCGGCGATCTTCAACATGACGGTGGCCTCCTCGGGGGCGGCTGCCTCCTTTACCGCCGGTCCCACGCTCACGGGTCCTACGACCGATGGATACGCCTTCAGCGCCACGAGCAACCAGACCGCCACGTGGTGGCAGGCCGCATTTCTGAAGGGCTCAGCGACCCCCACCGCGACGAACATCATCAACGGAACCGGTACGGGGTACGTCGCCCATCAGTCCACCGCGCTGACGCTGAATGTCTCGGGGACGAATACGCTCACCGGTCTCACCTTGCCGGTCTACGACGTCTATCACTGCCTGACCAACGGCAACGGCAATTCCGCGGTCGTGAGCTTCACCGATCAGCTGAAAGCCCCGCCGTCCGGCAAGCAGTACGTGCGTGCTGTGATGACGCCGATTACGGCCATCACCAAAGCCAATCCTGCGGCGGTGACGTGTGTGGCCCATGGACGCTCGACCGGCGATGACGTGGAGATCTACGGCGTCAGTGGCATGACGCAGATCAATAACGCCCTGACCACGCTCACCAAGGTGGATGCCGATCACTTCACACTCGACGGCATCGATTCCACCGGATATAGCACCTACACCTCCGGAGGCTTTGCGACCTGGGGGCAATCGGTGGCGAATGGCTCTTCCACCGCCGTTGTGACGGGCGATGTGTTCGTGTGCGATGCGGCGGATCAGGGGGGAGTTCCGATCACACTCACCGCACAGGGAGTGCCGAGTCTCGCCACGGTCGGCGATGGATCGCGACGCAAAGCGGTATTCGATGCGTACAGCGTGTCCTTGGGTGCCCTGATCGGGTCGGCGACCGACTATGTGAACAACCGGGTGCCGATCGCGCCGAACTCTCCGAATGTGATCCCGGCGGTTTTCCTGCCGCTCAACACGGCTGCGAGCGTTACCATCGCTACTCTTGCGGTGGATCCGGAAGGCGACACTCTGACCCCCACCACCAGCTCGAGCTATCCCGCCGGTTTATCCGGAGCTCTGACCGGCACTCCTACGGTTGCCGCCATCACCACCATGACCTGGACGTGGACCGATGCGGCCAACGAAACCGCGACGGGAGACCTGAATATCGTCACGGGCAATGTGACGGTCCCCAATCTCATCGGCAAGACGCAGAGCCAGATCGATTCCGCCCTCGCAGCGGTTTACCTCACTGCCAACTACGGCGATCAGGATGATCCGAATCCCGCAGGACCGGCTGCCCTCGGGTTGGCCATTGTGCAGAACCCGCTTGCCAACGTCGCGGTGGCGCCCAACTCGGTTGTGAATGTGACCCGTTCCACCGGTAATGCCGCGCCCATCACGCCCCCGGTCTCTCCAGCTGTCGTCGAACGGTTCTCCAATCAGCTGGTGCAGGAGCTACAGCCGCTCAATCCCTTAAGCCCGTCGTATCTGTCGGGTGCCGAACCTCGCGAGGTTGCGGACGTGTGTGGGATCGGTGCATCCGATCAACCCGGATCCCTGTATCGGTTCTTCAAGGTGCCCAGCAACGCCCGTATCGTGACGCTTGAGGCCATCAGCGATGCGAATCCGAATCCCACCGGATCCAATTACTGCATCGGAGTCCGTCAACCCTACGCCCGAGGCGGTGCCTTACCCACGACCGCCCGTCGTGATCCCATTCCCCTGGCGGCCCAGATCCTCTGCTCCAATATCACCTTGGATACGGAGCGACCCCGCTGGACGAGCGTCTACGAGCCCTCTGTAGTGGGATTGAACCCCAGCAAAACGAACTACGTGCTGCGCGTCTGGGAGCTCTTAGGCCTCACCGCCGACCCGAACCAGATTTACGAAGTGGTCGTGACCGCCAAAAATCCCGGCACCCTCGGCGGCAATCTCGCGCTGCGCATGAGTTATGTCCGATGAAGAACGTTGAAATGGTGCGTATGCGCTTGGCCCGAGGACTGGATCATAGCTTGAAGCAGTTCCTCTCCTGGCTCTCCTGCACCGATGGCAATACCCAGGAGATCGACCAGCTGCGCGATGCCCTGAACCGTACGAACCTCAAGCCGGAGCCGGAACTCATTGCCAAGCTCACGGAGACGGTCTTGGAGCATTTGGGCCACAAGACCCAAGTGAATGGCATTCCCGCCAACGGCTATGCCGCGATGTCCAAGGCACGCCGGGTGGCTGCAAAGCTTTAGAACCAAAGTAGTTCGAGATAGTGGCCAAGGGTAAGAAATACGGCGGACGCTCCAAGGGGACGCCTAATAAGGCCACGCTGGCTGCCAGGGAGGCGATCGGCAAGTTTGAGCGCGGTAATGCACACCGACTGCAGGGCTGGCTGGATGAGATTGCGAAGGACGAGGGACCTCTTGCCGCACTCAACTGCTTCACAGACTTGCTTGAGTATCACGTGCCAAAGCTCGCGCGCACGGAGCATACCGGCAAGGATGGGGACGACTTGGCCATCAAGGTGATTGCCGCTCCTCATGATTCGAAGTTGTGAACTTCACCGCCCGGCAGCTGCAAGCTCAAGCCCTGCTCGCAGGAGAGGCGACTCAGATCCTGCTCTATGGGGGTTCGCGCTCCGGCAAGACATTCCTGCTCGTGCGTGCTGTGGTGATGCGAGCGCTCAAGGCTGCGCATTCACGTCACGCGATCCTGCGCTTTCGCTTCAATCACGTGAAAGCCGCGATCGTGCACGACACTTTTCCGAAGGTCATGCAGGTGTGCTTCCCGCAGGTGACCTATCGGCTAGACAAGACCGATTGGTTCGCCGAGCTACCCAATGGGGCCACGATCTGGTTTGGAGGATTGGACGACAAGGAGCGCACCGAAAAGATCTTGGGTCAGGAATACGTGACTATCTACCTGAACGAGTGCAGCCAGATTCCACTGTCATCGCGTGCGATTGCGCTCACTCGCTTAGCTCAAGCGGTGATGCAGCATGTGGAGGGCGAGGACGACTCGCCACTCAAGCCGCGGATGTATTACGACTGCAATCCACCGCCCAAGAATCACTGGTGCTATCTGCTGTTCGTTGCCAAGAAGGATCCGGGCACAGGACATCCGTTGACCCATCCCGAGAACTACGCTGCTCTGCAGATGAATCCTGCGGACAACGTGGAGAACCTGGCACCCGAGTATCTGGCCACTCTGGAGTCGCTCTCCGAGCGCATGCGCAAACGGTTCCTGAAAGGCGAGTTCGGCGAGGCCAATCCAAATGCGCTGTGGACCGAGGAGACTTTGGAGCGCTGGCGAATCCTGAATGCGGAGCTGCCAGATATGCAGCGCATCGCGGTGGGGGTCGATCCTTCCGGCTCGGACGATGAAAACAACGAGGACAACGACGAGATCGGAATCGTGGTGTGCGGACTGGGACGTGATGGTCTCGGCTACGTACTCGAGGACTGCACCGTCAAGGCCGGCCCATTGACATGGGGCCGGATCGCGACCAATGCATATGACCGACATGAGGCAGATGTGGTGGTTGGGGAAGTTAACTTCGGTGGCGCAATGGTCTCGCACGTGATTCAGACCGCTCGTCCGCGAACACCGTTTAAAGCGGTCACCGCATCACGAGGCAAGGCAGTGCGCGCCGAGCCCATCTCTGCTCTGTATGAATCAGGCAAGATTCGGCTTGTGGGTGAGTTCCGCGAGCTCGAGGGGGAGCTGCTGTCTTTCTCGACGCAAGGGTACATTGGCGAGGGCTCTCCAAACCGCGCTGATGCCATGATCTGGGCATGTTACGAACTCTTCCCAGGATTGGTGCGACGTGAACAGAAAGCGCAACGCGAGCGGTATGCGATCACCTGAGCGGACCTACAGGTTGCAGGATGATCTGGCCGAGTTGCTACTGATGGCGGGTCCTCAAGGGTACGCCAAAGCCACAGCCCGTATGTTCGCCCCCGGTGGCAAGTACAACCGCGGCGCCAAGAAACAGCGCTACGCCATCACCTGATTTGATTCCGTCGCGCCCACGACAGAGGCTCGAAGCATGAACATCGGACCACGATATCAGCGCGGGTATGCAGCCATCCCCTGGATTGCATCGCTGTTCACTACGGCGGGCGCAGCTGGTGCTACAGGAGCCGCTGCCGGCGGTGCAGCGGCTGCGGGTGGAGCAGCCGCCGCAGGGGCCGGAGCGGCTGCCGCAGGAGGGGCTGCAGCGGGTGCAGGATTAGGCGCTGCGGCCGCCGCCAGTGCGGCTGCGGTGGGAGCTGGGGTGTTGGCGAATAAGTTGCTCGCGCCCAAAGCGCCCAGCATTGCCGGCATGGCACCTCCGACGGTCGACCAGGCCAAACAGGCGCAACAGGCCACGGATCGCATTCGGTTGCGCAAAGGAGTTCTGGCCAACATATACGGGGCGGGAACCGGTGGCACGCCCTCGATCGGGACCAAGAGCCTGCTCGGCCAATGAGCGAGGCTGACTGGTTCTTCAAGCAACAGGCGAAGCTCGCCGAGAACCGCAACCAGTGGGATGCGTGGTGGCAACAGATCGCCTACCGAGTCATGCCCTCACAAGCGACCTTCCAGGTTGATGACGTCGAGGGCACCAAGCGCATGGAGCGGCTGTTCACCGGTAAACCCGTGATCAGCAATGAACGCTTCGGGGCGGTGCTGGATGACCTGCTCACTCCACGTACGCAGGAATGGCATGGGTTGACGCCCCAGGACGAAGACGAGCTGGGGGATGATCAGGACGTCAAGGTATACCTTGAGCGGTTGAACAAACTTTTGTTTGCGTTGCGCTATCGTCCCGCGGCCAACTTCGCCGCTCAGAAGTCCCAGGGCTACCTGTCCGTGGGTGCATTCGGGAACTCGTGTCTATTCGTGGATGAGGACATCGGCAAAGGCCCCCGCTACAAACACCTGTTCCTCAAGGAGCTGTTCTGGGCCGAGAATCACGCCGGCATCATTGACACGATGTATCGCAAGTATTCTCTGTCGGCTCACCAGGCGGTGCAGTGCGCCAAGCTCTACGGGTGGAGCGCATTACCCGAAGCCATCACGAAGGCCGCACAGGACGAACCGTTCAAGAAATTCGACTTTCTGCACTGCGTGAAGCCGAATCAGGAGTTGATCCCGAGTCGCAAAGACTATCGTGGGATGCCGTGGAGCTCGTACTACGTGAGCTACGAGGGCAAGACGGTCCTGCAGGAAGCGGGCTATCACGCGTGGCCGTTCGCGATCGGACGCTATCTGCTGGCGCCGAATGAGACCTATGCGCGGTCCCCTGCCATGGCCGCGTGGGGCGCGATCCTGACCTTGAACGAGGAGAAGAAGACCGTTCTACGGGCGGGACAGAAAGCCGTAGACCCACCCTTGCTGCTGACCGAGGATGGGGCGCTGGAACCCTTCAACATGCGCTCTGCTGCATTGAATCATGGCGCGCTGAACAGTGAAGGCGTGCCGCTTGTGCAGCCGTTGCAGGGCGGGGAGAACATACCACTGGGACTCGAGTTGATGGCGCTTGAGCAGACCGAGATCGAGGATTCGTTCTTGGTCACGCTGTTCAAGGTGCTGACCGACAATCCGCAGATGACCGCGACACAGGTTCTGGAGATCGCGCAGCAGAAGGCCACTTTGCTGGCACCGGTGATGGGCCGGCAGCACTCGGAAGATTTGGGCCCGCTGATTGGGCGTGAGATCGATATCGCCTCGCGCATGAGCCAGAACGCCTGGATTCTGGAGGAGATGCCGGATAGCTTGCGCGAGCGGGGAGGGCAGTACCAGATCGAATACCGTTCACCCTTGGCGCGTGCCATGCGTGCTCAGGACGGGGTTGCGATCATGCGCACGTTCGAAGCCTTGCCCGCTGCCCAAGCCCTGGACCCGCACTCCACCATGGTTATCGATGTGCCGGCATCCGTGCGCGAACTTGCCGAAATCAACGGGGTACCGGCCAAACTGATTCGCGACAAGAAGACCTACGAGCAGATGGTGCAGCTGGCGCAGCAGCAGACGGATCTGCAGCAAGCCGCGGTTGCAGCACCGGGGATCTCCCAGGCCGCGCTCAATGCCACGAAAGCGGATCAGATCCGGGCAGGGCAGGCTTGAGCCTCGTCAGCGATCAGGGCATCTACCTGCCCGCCAAAGCCTTGGGCGACCAGTTGGAGCAGGAGATTCGTCTGGCTCTCAACCATTACTGGCCTACGGGGTGGACGCTGGATATGGTCAAGAAGTACTGCCAGCGCGTGCGGTTGGACAGCGACGAGGCCGAGACCTTCTATTGCGATGGCGTACCCTTGCTGCGCATCTACCCGGTGAAGTCTGAAGTCGTCGGCAAAAAGCTACGCATGACGCAACAGGTCGATAGGCTCTACCGGTGAGCCTCTTCGAGCGCATCAAGCGCAAGCGGCTCGCCTACCTCAATACCCTGTGCGTGGAGGGGAAGCCGCACCCGGAAGCCGCGATTATGTTGCGTGACCTCAAGCGCTTCTGCGGCATCAACAAAGGCGGCATTGTGGTGAGCCCGATCTTGCGTATGGTGGACTCTCACGCGAGCGTGTACCGCGCTGGAATGCGGGACGTATACTTGCGCATCGCGAAGATGATCGACCTCGACGAAACCGACCTTGGGGAATCCAATGACGACCGAAGCAGCAGCGAGTAGTGAGGCAGCAGGAAGCACCTCTGGCGAAGCCGCGAACCAACCGTGGTATCCGGACACCGTCAAGGACTATGTCACCAACAAGGGCTGGAAGGAATCAGCGGACGTCATCACGAGCTATCAGAATCTCGAGAAGCTCATTGGTGAGGACAAGGCGGGCCGTACCGTCATCCTGCCGAAAGACGAGAAGGACACCGAGGGCATCAAAACCTTCCGGGCCAAACTCGGCGTTCCCGAAGCGCCCGACAAGTACGAACTGCCCGCGCCTCCCGGAGAAGGTGGGGCGAATCTCATCAAGGAAGCCTCAGCCTGGTTCCACGAAGCCGGCATCCCGAAATCGGCAGCGCAAGCCATCACCTCCAAATGGAACGCGCACATCGAAGGGCTGATCAGGGCGCAGGAGACCCAGGCGCAGACCGAATCTCACGCTCAGCTGGAGAAACTCAAGGGTGAGTGGGGCCAGGAGTTCGACGCCAAGGCCGAATACGCGCGACGCTTCCTGAAAGCCGCTGGCTGGGACGATGCCAAGATGGCGACCTACGAGCGCACCTTTGGCACCGCCACCATGCTCAAGGACTTCTACCAGTGGGGATCGAAGGTTGGGGAGCCGGGCTTCTCGGCAGCCGATAGCGCGAGCAGTTCCTTCAACATCACCAAAGAGGCGGTACAGCGGCAGTTCAAGGAGCTGCAGGATGCCCGTATCGCTAACCGCATCACGGAGAAGGAGTTCCACGCCAAGATGGCGGTGCTCGGACCGCAGATGGAGGCGGCTCGTTGAAGGAGCGGCTGAAGGTCGTTCTGTCGCTTACGTTGCAGGCCGTCATCGGGTTGGCCTTCATTTACTCGCTGATTGTGTTCCTGTTCTCCAATCACAAGTAGTTGATTCCGTCCCCGTCCTTATGCATCGTCAGCTTGAGCCGACAAGGTTACGCGCCCCGGCTGACCGGTTGAAAGCAACTCGCCCGCGCTGAGTGTCATCAGCGAAGGATCTGGCCCCTCGCGGATAAGCCTCTTCCGAAAACGGTTCCCACACGCGTTTTCGCATGAGGCTCGGCCATGTCCGTCAACATTCCCAGTTGGTACGTCAGCACCTACAACCAGAACATCGTGCAGCTGCTGCAACAGAAGCAGTCACGCTTGCGTCAGGCTTGCATGCCTGCGACGGGTGTCGGCGAGCAGATGAGTCCGGTCGATCAGATCGGCTCCATCGAAATGCAGGACGTCACGACCCGCTTCGCCCCGATGGGACGGGTGGATGCCGCGGTTGACCGGCGCTGGGCGCGTCCGAACGATGCGGACCTACCGCAGCTGATCGACACGTTCGACAAGCTCAAGATCATCACCGACCCGCAGGGGATCTACGTCACCAATGCGGTCTCGGCGGCCAATCGCAAGTACGACGATGTGATCGGCAACGCCTTCTTCGCCTCTGCCGCCACCGGTAAGACGGGCGCCACCTCGACCGCGTTCGATACCACCAACCAGACGGTGAGTGTGAATGTGGGCGGCACGGATTCACCGTTGAATGTCGCGAAGCTGGAGAAAGGACGCACGATCTTTCTCGCCAACGAAGCGGACTTGGAGAACGACGACATCTTTGTCTGCATCACCTCCAAGGATCATCTGGCGCTGATGAGCGAGATTCAGGTGCTGAGCCTGGATTTCAATGAGCGTCCGGTCTACAACAGTCGGGGCCTGATCACCTCATTCCGCGGCTTCAATTTCATCCACTCGGAGCGCCCGTGGGCCACCACGGAAGCCACCGACGATGCCGCCGGAAGCTCCCGCCAAGTCCCCATGTGGCTCAAGAGCGGCATGCACGTGGTCACCTGGAATGACATCAATACCTCGGTCAGCGTGCGCAACGACATCCAGGGCGAGCCCTACCAGGTGTACGTGAAGATGAGCGTGGGCGCGACGCGCAACGAGGAAAAGAAAGTCGTCAAGATTTGGTGCGGTAGCTGATCTGAAATCGCTTCCGTATCCACTTTGGAGTGAAACATGGCAATTGATCTGACTCTCAAGTCCACGGCTATCGCGAACCGCGAAGCGACCCCGCGCGTGGCCAACAACCCGGGTGCCGGTGGTTCGGGCCGTAACTTCCGGGTATATGGCTACATTGCCTCGGTCACTGCATCGCTCTCGGCAACCTCGGTCATCCGGCTGGTGGAAGTACCGAGTAATGCGATTGTGACGTCTGTGAAGGTCTCTTCGGGCGCGCAGACCGCGGGCAAGTTCAACATCGGGGTGTATCGCAAACCCCAGGATGGTGGGTTGGTCGCGTTCACCTCATCCGACTCCTTCTTCACGACCGACCTGGACTGCGCTGCCGCAGTAGTGGATCAGGAATGCGTCATGAAGGCCACCTCCGGCAATACGCTCGTGAAGCGCAACCAGCCGCTGTGGCAGGCGATCGGCATGGCCGCGGATCCCAAGACGGGGCTGGACATCTGCGCCACCGTGCACACGACAGATGTCACCACGGGCACCGGTGCATTGGGCGCCGTGGTCGATTACACCCTGTAAGGAGCGCGCATGGCCTCCCGATTCTATGGTGCGAACGTGGGGGCGATGCAGCCCACGGACGTGACGGAATCCGCCTCCACGACCTCGAGCGCCGTGGAGATCCAGATCGATCTCACCAAGACCACGAGCCGCATCGCAGTCCTGCAGGCCCTGGAAGCGCTGACGAACTACCTGCGCGTCAAAGAAAACGACCCGATCGGGTAAGCCATGAGTTCCACCTCGGGCGGCAACCTCATCACCAACGGAGCGGCGTCGAGCAACAAAGTTGCGTGGCAGGGGGGAATGGGTGTCATGACCGTTGTGGGCACCTTCAGCGGCGCGACCATCAAACTACAGTTCGTGGGGCCTGACGGCTCGACCCTAGTTGATGCGGGCGCGGGAACCACGTTCACGGCCGCAGGGGCGGGTGTTTTCTACCTGCCGCCATGTCCCATTCAAGTGACCATCACTGGCGGACCTCCTTCGGGTATCTACGCAAGCGTCGCTCGCGTACCGAGCTAGTGATGCGCCGCTTACTCGCACTATTGTTGGTTTGTCTGGCGGCCACAAGTTCTGCCGACGTGACCGGTCCTGTGTCCCCGCTCGGTGGGGGTACCATTTCCAGCACCACGGCCGTACTTCCGGTCGGCACGTCTTTGTATCCGGTCTTTCAGAATCAGGCCGGTTCCACGATCAACGCCACGAATGGCTCTGCCACGATTACGTGCGTTATGGGCTGCTCCAGTTTCTACGTCGGGGCACTGATCTTTCAAGCGACTGCATTCCCCAGCAACGCCACCGTCAGAGATATCAGCGGTAGTCCCAGCATCGTCATGAGCAAGAACGCCTCGGCGGATGTGACCGCTGGTGTCGCCTCTATCGGCTACAACAAGTTCGATACCACGAGTGCACTCCTTACCAACAATCTGGCCGCGCAAAATATCTTCGCCGGTCAGGCTTCTCAGAACAGCTCCAACTGGTCCGATGAGTGGCTGCCGACCTATTGCAACCGTGCGGCTGTCTGCGCGCTAGGGCTGCCGGGCAAACAAGATACTGTATTGTCTGGACTTCGTGTCAGCGACAATACGGGGGCCTCTGCGGTCGGTTCCATCAACATGACCGCACTGTCCATCAACGACAATACGGGTACTTCTCACGCACTCTGGGGGCTGTATCTACAGACGTTGGTCTCTGCAGGTGCTGGAACGAGTTCTCTTCAGTTCGGCAGCGAAAGCGACATCTCGAACCAGAATACGGCTGTCAATGTCGATCCATTCGGTTACAACGTCCTGAGCGCGACCGTCGCTCAGCGGTTGGGGTGCGGAGCGGGGGCATTGAGTCAAACCTCGTGCGCCGCCGCTATGGACATCGTCCCCAACGGGGCGACGTTTCGCACGGGTATCAACATTTCGAGCACCGCACTTGATGCCTCCGTACTCACTCATCCCTCGGCCTTCTCGATGCCCTCAGGGACTAACGGCTATTCGCTCTCGTGGTACCGCCAGACCGGCTACTCGGCGCCCAGCTGGCAACAGTACGCAACGAACACGACAACGGATGGCAACTTCATATCCATGGGAGATACGGCCCTTCTGATTGGTGGCGCCGCTCGGAACTGGGCCAGTATAGGTAAAACCGCCATTACCTTTGGAAATACCACGGACAATCCAACCTTTACTGTGTCGGGCAGTGGGGCCATCAGTCTAAATGGTGGCGGGGCGACGACGACGCAGGCGCTGAATGCCAGTTACCTCAATGTTACTTCTTCAGGAACTGTGCCGACTACGGGTCTCTATCGCCCTTCCGCCAGCATTCTTGGGCTCAGTTCCAACTCCGCATTAGCCGCGCAGTTTGACGCCTCACAGAACTTCATTCCCTCGGCAGCCGTGGGTCTCAAGATGCTTACGGTAGCAACGCTGCCAACTTGCAACGCGGGCGCGAAGGGCTTCATGTACGCCGTCTCGGATGCCGCAGCGACTCCGGTCTATAACGCAACTGTGGCTGCCGGTGGTTCTGTATCCATTCCGGTTTACTGCAACGGCACGAACTGGACCAATCACTGATTGCGGCAGCGCGTATTGAAACGCGATTGCCTTGGAGTAGTCTCCGGGCCAATGAGCGCCGTGTCGATTCCTTCGGATCCCTATCTTTATTTCGGGAACATGGACCCGAGATCGCAACAGCACAAGATCCCCAACTTTGTGGGGCTCGCGCTGAAGCCGAACAATCCTCGTGAGATAAAACACAACGCGCTAGATCCGCTGCCGTTCGCGAATGGCACGATTCGGAAGATCCAATCGGAGGATGTTTTCGAGCATCTGCCGAGGGCCGCCGTTCCGGGTGTGCTTAATGACGTCTACCGCGTGCTTGTTACTGGCGGGCTGTTTCGCCTGAGTATGCCGGACTATCGCAGTCCGCTGCTGAGGCGGCGTAGCTACTACGACGACCGCGGTCGAGTCATGGGCGATGCGATGATGGGCGGTACGACGGTTTACGATCCCAAGACCACCACCGTCATATCGAAGTTCTGGAGCGACGGCAACGCGCACCTGTGGTTTCCGACCTATGAGCAGGTGCTGGAGATCATTGTCCAATCGAATTTGCGACTCTGCTCCAAGATCGATTTCTATCAGTACTTCATCGACGACGAGCGGTTTGTATGCAACCCGTATCCGCTCAATGAGATGTATGTGGGTCGCTCGCCTCCCTTCGACATGCGAGCGGGTGGCAAGCCCATTTCGATTATCGTGGACTTCATAAAGTAGCCCCTCGCATCTGACCTCCCTGCCGGTCTCTAGGCGCATAGCAGGGAGCCGCAGAAACACCAAGCATTGATTCCGTCGCTGGCCTATCAAAGGCTTAGGCGATGACCACCGAAGTCTCCATCGCCAACCGGGCGCTCACGCTCCTCGGTTCGGATCTCATCATTGCGCTCACGGACGACACCAACCGCGCCCGGGTGATCAGCGCGAACTACGCCCCCATCCGCGATGCGGAACTCGCGCGCCACCGCTGGCGGTTCAGCATTCAGCGGGTCTCGCTGGCGGCTTTATCCGCGACTCCAGACTCGGACTACGCGCGACAGTTCCAAGTCCCTGGCGACTTCCTGAAGCTCATCGAGGGAGGCGATCTCGTCTCCCATGCGGATTTGACAGATTACCGCACCGGCTCGTGCACCTTGTGGTCCCGGGAAGGAGACAAGATCCTCACCAACCTCCCGGCTCCTCTGCATATCCGCTACATCGCGCGCATCACGGATGCGTCGCTGTTCGATGCGGCGTTTGCCGAAAGTCTCTCAGCCCGGCTCGCGGATGAATGCTGCGAGCGCATCACACAGTCAGACTCGAAACGCCAGATCTGTATGGCAGCGTACAAGCGTGCGATATCGGAGGCGAAACTCGCCAACGCACTCGAGGTTGCGTCCGAATCCGTGGCTGATGGGGAATGGGTGATGGCGAGGGCGCGGTGAGGGCATCCCCGATCCTCACCAGCTTTAACGCAGGTGAGCTCTCCCAGAACATCTCCGGCCGTACGGATCTGGCCAAGTACTTCGCGGGCTGCCATCGGATCGAAGGCTTTCTGCCGCTCGTGCAGGGGCCGGCGGTTCGTAGGGGTGGTACCCGCTATGTATCGCCGGTCAAAACCCAGACCGATCGGTGCTGGTTGCTCAAGTTCGAATTCTCGGCCACGCAAGCCTTCGTGCTGGAGTTTGGGGATCTGTACGTGCGGTTCTATACCCTCGGAGGAGTCTTGCTCTCGGGAGGTGTTCCCTACGAGATCGTCAGCCCCTACGCGCTTGCGGATCTGACCAATGCGGATGGGACCTGTGCGCTGAATGTCGAACAATCCGGCGACGTGCTCTATATCGCCAACCGCTATCGAACCTACGCCCCGCGAAAACTGACCCGTATTAGCGATACCAATTGGGTCTTTTCGATCTATCAGCCTGTGCAGGGACCGTTCCTCGAGCAAAACGACCCCTCCACCTCTACGACAACCGTCTATGCCTCCGCTTCCACCGGCTCGGTCACATTGACGGCCTCTGCCGCGCTCTTTGCGGCCACCGATGTAGGGCGGCTCATTCGACTTGAACTGGAAAACAACAACCTTTCAACCTGGGAAGTACACGTTGCCTACAACGCCAACGATTTGGCGCGCTTCGACGGCAAGACCTACAAGGCACTGAATGCCGCGACCTCCGGCACGAACGCGCCCACGCAGGAACATGGAACAGCCTACGACGGCAAATCCACCACGGGCGTGCAGTGGGACTATCAGGACTCGGGTTATGGCATCGCCCGCATTACAGCCTTTACGGACTCCACACACGTCACCGCAACGGTGATCGTGGACAGCAAGAACGGACTGAAACAACTGCCGGCCAATGTGGTGGGGGCACCGAATGCCACCGCCCGCTGGTCGCTGGGGGCCTGGTCTGCGACCACCGAATATCCGGCCTGCGTGAAGTTCTTCCGCAACCGGCTCTTCTGGTTTGGAAAGCTGCGGTTCTGGGGGACCGTTCCCAACGACTACGAGAACATGACCGGGGACCTCTTCGGTGAGGTGACCGCGGATTGTGCGATCTGGCTGCAACTAACCGCCCAGGATGTGAATGCGATTCTGTGGGCGCAAGCCATGCAGAAGATGGTCATCGGAACCGGGGGCGGAGAATTCACCTTTGCGGAAGCCTCCAATACCGAACCGCTGGGACCGGCCAACTACAAAATCGATCCCCAAGCCAAGAAGCGGGTTAGGGCGGTGCAACCGCTGGTGGTGGGATCTTCGCTGCTCTACGTCCAACGGGCGGGGCGCAAATTGCTCGCGCTCGACTACCGGCTGGAGCTCGACGCCTTCGTGCCGACAGACCTGGCAGTGCTCTCCGATCGCATTACCCGCACTGGGATCATCGACATTGCCTATCAGGGGGAACCGTACTCGATTGTCTGGTGCGTGCTCAGTAACGGCAAACTGGTGGGATTTACCTACGACAAAGACCAGGAAGTCACCGGGTGGCATCGTCACCCGATTGGCGGCAATGGATTTGTTGAGTCTGTGTGTGTCATTCCCGCCACCGATGGCTCCCGGGATGAAGTGTGGTTGATCGTCCAGCGCACCATCAATGGGGTGACGACCCGGTACGTGGAGGTGATGCAACGGCCGTGGGAATCGGCGGACGAGGATGGGACGGGAGGGGATGATCAGGCAGACGCCTTTTACGTGGATTGTGGGCTGACCTATTCAGGGGTTCCGGCCACGCTCATCAGCGGGCTGTCACATCTGGAAGGGCAGACCGTGCAGATCCTGGCGGACGGCGCCGTACAGCCCTCCCAGCAAGTCCTGTCGGGTCAAATTACCCTCGTGCGCGCTGCGAGTACCGTGCAGGTCGGCCTTCAGGCCTCGGCCCGCCTCGTGACCATGCGCTTGGAAGGCGGCGGGGGAGATGGGACGAGTCAGGGCAAGATCGGGCGCATCCATAAACTCGTCGTGCGCTTCCTGGATACCGCGCTCGGCA
>Ga0207711_10001630_pt1 | contig 20705 bp, 19 predicted proteins | sample KBSS34metaG_FD_184401 | JGI IMG/M metagenome (GOLD analysis project Ga0207711, IMG submission 184401) | Switchgrass rhizosphere microbial communities from Kellogg Biological Station, Michigan, USA - KBS S3-4 metaG (SPAdes) (version 2) | ecosystem: Host-associated > Plants > Roots > Rhizosphere...
ATCGTGTCGTAGACCTTGAGACGCGCCCTCCAGCTCGACGGCGGCGCGGGAACGGCGCTGCGTGCAAATACGCGGCGCCGTGTCGTCGTTGTTACTTCTTGTCGAAGTTGAACAGGTCCTCGTTCACCTCGTCAGGCTTCTTCATGCCCTGCTCGAAGTACTGCTCCCAGATCTTCGCCCACGGGCGGCCGTACATATCGGGCATTTCGTACTCGACCTTGGTCCCCGGCGTCAGCGGCGTGTTCTTGCCGTTGACCGAGAAGATGGTCTGCACGCACTCGATGAACGCGTACGGGATCTCGTTGTCGTCCGTGTAGCTATTCTGCTTCATGAAGTTACGCACGATCCTGATCGGCTGTAACAGCGCGTCGTCGTCGTAGAGGATCGTCTCGTGGTTCAGGCCGACGAACTTGCCGTCCTTATGGATCGGCGTGTAGATCTCGACGGACTGCATCTTGTTCGAGAACTCGAACTCCGAGTGCGACTTCCAGCCTTGGATGTTGCTCGTCCACGTGATCAGCACGTCCTTGTCCCAGAAGCCGATCGTGTCGCCGTACCAGCGCGGCACCGCGGCGCCGAGGCGCGGCACGCCGCCTTTCGGAATGTCGTCCATGTTGAATTTGCGGCCGACATAGATGTCCTGGAGGAAATTGCGCGCGACGCCGGCTTGGACGTGCACGAGATCGGGCGTCGCGATCACGTAGTGCTCCCAGACGGCCGCCGGGTACCAGCGCCTCATGAAGCCTTCGGGCCAGCAGAACGTCGAAGGCCAGAGCGCGTTGCCGCGCATCTGGTGATAGATCTCTTGCACCATCCGTTGTTGGTACTCGGGCTTCAGCAATGAAAGGATCGTGGGGATCTGCGTGTGCAGCCCCCAATACCAGTTCATTTGGCTGGCGCGGCCACGGCCGTTCGGTCGCTCATACATGCCGTTCCACTCGGCAGCCGGGAAATTCGCGAACGTGTAGACGTTCGGACCGCCGCGGCCTTGCGTCTCCTTGAGCAGCGACTCGTAATGCTCCTGCGCGGTTTTGAAGCCATAGGGGCTGACGATCGCTTCGCGCGGATAGCTGATCTCGCAGTGTCCCCACGGGGCTTCTGCGTCCGTGCCGTTATTCAGCTGCGGTTGCGACAGAATCCCGCGCTGATACTCCGTCGCCTGCGGGCTGTTGCAGCGGAAGTAGCGCGGATCGCTCCAAAGCGCCTTGTCCGCGTAGAAGTCGGGGCTCGTGAAGACATCGCGCGGCAGCGGCTTGTAATTCTTTGGCAAAGCGTCCGGTTTGAAACCGTTGAGCGGGAACGGATGGGCCGGGTCATATCGCTGCCCGAACTGGCGGACCCAGTTCGGTCCAACCTCCGTCTTGAAGTCGGACACGCTCGCCGCGAGCGGCCGGCCGCGGCCGACGCTCTTGAAACCGATGTCCGGCATCTCCTGCGCCAAGACAGGTGCCGCGACTAGAACGGCGCCGAGCGCCAACCACTTGATCGATCCAATCTTCATCTACGTTTCCTTGATGCGCTAAACGCTCGAGCGCAAGTGTCGAAAGACTTCCCGACGGTCGTGAGCGACCCTATTCGAACGGCCCCGCGACTCAACGTCCAAACATAACCGGCTTCGGGCCGCGTGTGGTCCTTTGTGCCGGTCGAACGTGTCAAGAAATCTTCTGGAGACCAATCTCCCAAAGACTCGCGCCGCAACCAAGACGCGGGGTTCCGGCGCGCTCGTTGCTCAATTATTCTTCGCCCGGCCGGCGAGCGCAGGCCGCAGGATACACGCGCCGGCAACTGCGACGCGAGCGAGCTGTCGAGACACTGCGTGCGCGGATGGTCGAAAGCACTGTGGGGGAAGCATGCCGAGTCGTCGTTGCCTCAGTCCGACGTTCTGGCTGGGATTCGCAGCAGCAGTCGCGGGCGCCGTACAAGCGGCCACGCCCACGGTGCGGCCCGAGACCGTCGGGCTGTCGACCGCGCGGCTCGCGCGCGTGACGGAGCTCATGCAGCGGAACATCGCCGCCGGCACGTTTTCCGGATCGGTCACCCTGATTGCGCGCAACGGACGCGTTGCGATGCTGACGGCGCAGGGCGTCATGGACATCGAGTCGAAGACACCGATGCGCACCGACGCCGTTTTCCGAATCATGTCGATGACGAAGCCCGTCATCGCGGTTTCGCTGCTGATGCTCGCGGAAGAGGGCAAGCTGCGGCTGACAGACCCTGTCGGCCAGTTCATCCCGGCGCTTCAAACGCTGACAGTCACCGTGCCCAACACGGAGGGCGTGGTTCCGTCATCGCCGGCGTTCACGGCGTCGGCGCCGCAGCCCGGCCGCGTCGTGCCCGCCGATCGGCCGGTCATGATCCGCGATTTGCTATCGCACACATCCGGGCTCATGAGCGGCGGCGCGAGCAGCACGTATCCGTTCGCGGTCGGCAGCGGCGAAACGTTGGCGCAGGCCTTGCCGCGCCTGGCAACGATTCCGCTCGATTTCCAGCCCGGCACGCGCTGGGCGTATAGCCCGCAGTACGGATTCGACGTGCTCGCACACGTCGTGGAGGTCGCATCGGGGATGCCTCTCGACAAGTTCGTCGAGCAGAGAATTTTTGCGCCGCTCGGCATGAAGGACACGTTCTTCTATCGCGACGGCGTCCAGGCGCGCAAGCCGACCCTGTACCAGCGCGTGAACGGCGCGCTGCAGAAAGTCGCGGACCAGCCGTGGATGAATGGCGCTTATTTCTCCGGCGGCGGCGGGCTCTCGAGCACCGCCGAGGACTACCTGCGCTTTGCGCTCATGCTCGCGAGCAATGGCGAGCTCGACGGTGCGCGAATCCTGAGCCGCCGCTCGGTCGAGTTGATGACGTCCGTGTTCGCGCCCGACACGCTGCCGGGCCGCAATGCGGGCGAAGGTTTCGGGCTAGGCGTGCGCGTGGTCAGCAACCCGGCCGCGCGCAACACGTGGTTGTCGCAGGGCAGCTTCGGCTGGAGCGGCGCCTACAACACGCACTTCTTCGTCGATCCGAAGGAGAAGATCATCGGCATCTTCATGACGCAAGTGACGCTCCTCGAGACGCGCGGCCAGTTGCGCGATGACTTCGAGAATGCGGTCACGCAGGCCGTCGTCGGCAACTGAAACGCGAGCGGCGCACACACCGCGCACGCGGATCGCACGGCGCGCGTGCCTAGAAAAAGACGCGGCCGATCCACCACGCGAGCCCGGCAATGCCCGCGGACGCCGGTATCGTGACGATCCACGCGATCACGATGTTGCCCGCCACTCCCCAGCGCACCGCGGATGCGCCTCGCGTCGTGCCGACACCGATGATCGCGCCCGTGATCGTGTGAGTGGTGGAAACCGGGATGCCGAAGTGCGTGGCCATGAATAACGTGATCGAGCCGGCGCACTCGGCGGCGAATCCGCTGATAGGCTTCAGCTGCGTGATTCGCTGGCCCATCGTCTTCACGATGCGCCAGCCGCCGAACATCGTCCCTAGTCCGATCGCGAGAAAGCAGGTCATCACGACCCACACCGGCAAGTGATCCGCAGTCGTGACTCGATTCGCGATCAGCAGCAGCCAGATGATGCCCATCGTTTTCTGCGCATCGTTGCCGCCGTGCCCGAGACTGTAAGCGGCGGACGAAAAGAGCTGGAGGCGGCGAAACCACCGGTCCACCCGCCGCGGGGTTTGCCGGAAGAAGATCCACGACAAGCACAGCATGATCAACGCGCCGAGCACGAGGCCGAGCAGCGGCGAGATGACGATGAACGATGCGGTCTTCAAAATCCCGGGCCAGAGCAACGGCGTGAAGCCCGCCTTCGCTACGGCCGACCCGATCATGCCGCCGATCAGCGCATGCGAGGAGCTCGACGGAATGCCGTAGTACCACGTGATCAGGTCCCAGGCGATCGCTCCGATCAGCGCGCCGAAAATCAGGCGATCGTCCACGAACGCCGGGTCGATGATACCCGTGCCCACCGTCGCGGCCACGGACAGCGGGAAGAACGCCCAGGCGAGAACGTTGAAGAACGCAGCCCAGAGCACCGCTTGCCACGGCTTCAGCACGCCCGTCGACACGACGGTGGCGATCGAGTTCGCCGCGTCGTGAAAGCCGTTCAAGAAGTCGAATGCGAGCGCGAGCAGCACGAGCAACACGAGCGCGGTCGAGACGTGAGCGAGATCCATGCGTAAGGAGCGCGGCCGGCGTCAGGCGTTCTCGAGCACGACGCTTTCGATGACGTCGGCGACGTCCTTGCACTTGTCCGTGGCGGACTCGAGCGCCTCGTACACGGCCTTCAACTTGATGACCTGACGCACGTCGCTCTCTTCGCGGAACAGCCGCGATATCGCATCCCGCATCACCTTGTCGGCGTCGGACTCGAGCTTGTCGATCTCTTGGCAGATTTTGAGCATCGCCGGAGCGTCCGCCATCGACGCCATGAGCTTCACCGCGGATCGCACGCGCTCGACGCAGCGGCGCAGCAGCTCCGCGAGCTCGGTCGCTTCGGGCGTGACGTTCCTGATGTCGTAGAGCACGAACGACTCGCCGGTGTCTTGAATGAGGTCGAGCACGTCGTCCATGCGGGAGATGAGCCGGTGGATGTCGTCGCGATCGAACGGCGTGATGAACGTCGCATGGAGAAGCTGCATGGTCTCGTGCGTGATGCGGTCAGCAGCGTGCTCGGCGTTTTCGATGAGCTTGAGCCCCGCCTCTCGCCCGGCGTCGTCTTCATAGCGCCGCAGCACGTCGGCGAGCGCGTTGGCGCCCTCCATGATGAGATTCGCGTGGCTGTCGAACAGACTGAAAAAACGCCCTTCGCGGGGCATGAGGCGGGAAATGAAGTTCATTCTTCTTCTGCGGGTCTTCCCATGCGACGCCGCAGTTTAGACGGTCGGGGCAGCGGCTGTCACAGCCGCCGTTCGTCGCGCAGCAAGCGCAGGCCTCGTACCGCTCAGCCGGCATAGCCGAGGGCGCCGGCGCCACCTCAGCGCGTGAGCGATGTGCGGCGCCCGGCTATTTCAAAACGGCCGCGATCGAATCCGCGACGTACTCCACGTTCTTGTGGTTGATGCCCGCGATGTTGATGCGGCTCGACTCGATCATGTAGACGTGGAACTGCTCGCGCAGGCGAATCACCTGCTCCTTCGTGATCCCGAGGAACGAGAACATGCCGCGCTCCTTCGCGATGAACGAGAAGTCCATCGGCGTCTTGCGCGACGCGAGCTCGTCGACGAGCAGCTTGCGCAGGCCGTTCAAGCGCCCGCGCATCTCCTCGAGCTCCTTGACCCATAGCGCCCGCAGCTCCGCGTCGTGCAGAACCTTCGCGACGATCGCAGCGCCGTGGTCCGGCGGCATCGAGTAGATTCCGCGCGCGACGTTCGACGCATTCGCGAACGCGAGCTGACTCTGCTCGCGTGTCGCAGACACGAAGCTCGCCGCACCGACCCGCTCGCGATAGAGCCCGAGATTCTTCGAGCACGACATCGCGATCACGGCCTCGGGCAGTCGCTCGGCCATCAGCCGCGCCCCGTACGCATCCTGCTCGAGGCCCTCGGCTAGGCCTTGATACGCGAGGTCGACGAACGGCACGAGCCCGCGCCGCTCGCAGAGCGCGGCGAGATCCTGCCACTGGTCCTTCGAGAGATCCGCGCCGCACGGGTTGTGGCAGCAGCCGTGGATCAGCACGACCTCGCCCGCTTTCGCGGTCTCGAGCTTAGCCTTCATCGCATCGAAGTCGACGCGGTGGCTCTTGAAGTCGTAGTACGGATAGTTCTCGAGCGTGAGGCCCGAAAGCTTCAGAAGCGGGAAATGGTTCGGCCACGACGGGTCGCTCAAGTAGACCTTGGCACCCGGCTTCGCGCGCGACAGCAAGTGCCCCGCGATGCTCAAGCCGCCACTGCCGCCCGGCGTCTGCACCGTCGCGACGCGGCCGGCCTTGAGCGCCGGATGGTTCGCGCCGTAGACGAGATCCTCGACGCCGCGATTGAAACCCGCATTACCCGCGATCGCGACATAGGTCTTCGAGTCCTGCGCGTCGATGATCGCTTTCTCGGCGCGCTTCACGCTCGCGAGCACGGGCGTGCGACCCTGCTCGTCTTGATAGACGCCGACGCTCAAGTCGATTTTTCCTTGGTGCGGGTCCGCCCGGAACAACGTCATGATCCCGAGGATCGCGTCGGGCGGCAGCGGCTTCAGTGTCTCGAACACAACGACCTCGCCGGATTTCGAGCCGGCCCAAGTTTTGGCGGAGCGGTATAGTAAGTACATCGACCAGGCGCAACAATAGCGGGTCCAGCAACTAAACGGATTCCCGGGAGTCATGCGCCCGACACCCATCACCGCGCCACAAGCGAGCTCGAGGTGAGAGCGATCTTGCTGGACGGTTTCGGCGGCCCCGAGGTTCTGAGGCTCGGGGAGGCAACTGCGCCCACGGCGGGACCTGGCCGCGTGCTGATTCGCGTGGCCGCGACCTCCGTGAATCGGCCGGACCTGATCCAGCGCCAGGGCAACTACCCTGCTCCGCCCGGCGAATCGGAGATCCTGGGGCTCGAGGCGGCGGGCACGATCGAAGCTGTGGGCGGCGGCGTCACGGATTTCTCGCCTGGCGAGCGCGTGTTCGCGTTGCTCGGCGGCGGCGGCTATGCAGAGCTCGCGTCGGCCTATGCGGGCCACGTGATGAAGATGCCGCCGAACCTCGCATTCGAGCAGGCCGCGTGCATCTGCGAGACGTACATCACCGCGCACATGAACCTGTTCGGCAACGCGCGACTGCAGAACGGCGAGACGGTGTTGCTGCACGGCGGCGGCGGCGGCGTGACGACGGCCGCGATGGAGCTCTGCAAGGCTCTCGTCCCACACGCACGGGTGCTCGTGACCGCTTCCACCGCAAAGGTCGCACGCGTGAAGGCGCTCGGCGCGGACGCCGTGATCGATTACAAGAGCGAGGACTTCGCCGACGCCGTGTTGCGGCTCACCGACCGGCACGGCGCCGACGTGATCCTCGATCACATCGGCGGCGCTTACCTCGCGCAGAACCAGAAGGCGCTCGCAACGGGCGGCCGCCTCGCGCTGATCGGCGTCATGGGTGGGCGTCGAGGCGAGCTCGACATCGGCCGGCTGCTCGCGCAGCGACAGAGCATCCTGGGCTCGGTGCTGCGGCCGCGGACCACCGAGCAGAAGACCGCGATCATCCACGCGTTCGCTCGCGACGTGCTGCCGCTGTTCGCGACGGGCGCAATCGCGCCGCTGATTCACGCCGTCTATCCGCTCGAGCAAGCCGCGGACGCGCACCGCGCGATGGAAGCGGGAAGCCATTTCGGCAAGCTCGTGCTGCGCGTAGCAGACGCTCACGGCAGATGACGATACTTCGCAGCTTGCTGTTCGTGCCGGGGAACAAGCCGAGCATGCTCGCGAAGGCACTCGGTCTGACGCCCGACGCGTACGTCCCCGACATGGAGGACTCCGTGCCCGTCGCTGAGAAGGCCAATGCGCGCGCGACCATCGCCGAGCATCTGCCGAAGCTCGCGGCAAGCGGCGTGCCCGTAATCCCGCGTGTGAACGCGCTCGACACCGACTGGATCGACGACGACCTGGCGGCCGTCGTGGGGCCGCACGTCTACGGCGTCTCATTCGGCAAAGTGCGCACCGCGGCCGACGTGAGCGCCGTGTCGCAACGCATCGGCGCGCTCGAGGCGCGCTTCAAGCTGGCGCGCGACAGCGTGAAGCTCGTGCCGTGGATCGAGACCGCGGCGGCGATCGTGAATTGCGACGCGATCTGTCGCGCGAGCGAGCGCGTGGTCGCGGTCGCTTTCGGCGGCGAGGACTTCACGAACGATATGGGCATCGAGCGGCTCGAGGACGAAACGCAAGTCGCGTACGCGCGGCAAAGAATCTGCGTGAGCGCGCGTGCCGCGCACGTGCTCGCGCTCGACACGCCGTACTTCAAGCTCAAGGATCCGAGCGGCCTCGCCGCGAACGCGCTCGCGGCGAAGAGCATCGGCTTCAAGGGCAAGTTCGCGATTCACCCGGAGCAGGTCGGGGCCATCAACGAATGCTTCTCGCCGTCCGCCGAGGAGGTCGCGCACGCGGAGCGCGTCGTCGCCGCGTTCGCTGAAGCCGAGTCACGCGGGCGAGGCTCGACGTCCCTCGACGGCTGGGTCATCGACGTGCCGGTCGTGAAGCGGGCCCGAGCGCTACTCGAGCTCGCGCGGCGCGCTCGCAACGGAGCCGGCTAGCCCGCGACTGTCGGGCGCGCTCGCTTCGCGAAGCTCACTCGAGCGAATCGAGAGCGGCGCGCTGTGCTTTGATGCGCGACGCTCGGTCGTCGGCGAAGCGCTTGACGCCCGCGAAGACCGAATCGGGATCGAGGTGCGCTTCGGCAATCACGTCGGCCTCGAGGCCGCCGGTGAGCCATTGGTTGTCCCAGTCCGACGTGAGCGAGTAGTCGTCGGCCTGTGCGCCGACGTTGCGCAGCGGCCAGACGCGGCGCGTGCCGCCCATCACGAACATCATGTCCTGCTTCGCCCCTGGAGGCAGGACCGAGCGTCGATACGCTTCCGATTGGCGGTCGAACAGCTCCTCGCTCACGGCCGCGATCACCTTCACGTTCACACCGGCCTGCGCGAGCTTCGGCAGCACTTTGACCGTGTTGAAGGTCGCGAACGCGCCCTGGCAAACGACGTAACCGTGCCGCGGCCCGGGGCCGAACTCGCGGATCACATAAAGCCCTTTCGCGGCCGCGCGAACATCGGTGTCGGCGAACTTGCTGCGATCGGCGACCGGCAAGTCCGGCCGAGCAACCTCGATCGCGATGATGCCGACCTTCTTCTCGCGCGCCGCGATCTCGGCGGCCGCGAAGTAGCCGGGCGCGACGTCGTTGTAGTCCCAGAAGCTCAAATTGATGATCTGGCCCCGCGGGAACAGCTTCCAAACCTGCGGCGAGAAGATGCCGAAGTGCGTGCGTGCGTCGGCCGCGGTCTCCGGACCCGAATGCGCCGCGAGGATGTGCAAGACGCCGGTCCTGAACTTGCTGTCCTGGTTCTGCTGGCTCCAGACGCGCGCCGGCAGATACATGAGCGGCGTGAACGCGCCGTAAGTGCCGCTGAACGCCCAGACGCCGGCGAACTTTTCGGGATCCACGGAGGCGTTCTGGCTCACGAGGCCGATCGCGGTCGACACGTTGCCTGCCTCTTGGATCGCGGCCTTGAGACGCGTGCCGAGCGGGTTCGTCTCGGGATCGTAGTGTCCCCACAGGCTGCCGTGCTCGAGGTTGACGGACTCCGACAGATCCGCGGCCGCAGTCAGCACGCGGTTCTCGGTGACGTAGTTGAGCCACTTGATGATCTCGGAGATGGCGCGCCGCGCGCCGGCCGCCTCGCCCGGCTTACGGAACAGCGCGATCTTGACGGCCTTGCTCGCGCCCGACACCGAGTTCTTGATCGCGAGCTCTTGCGGCTCGGCGGGCAGGTTCGCGACCTTGAGCCGCTCGTCGAGGAACGGATCGCGCTTGACGTCGTTGCGCAGCGGAATCTTGTCGACGACGCGATCGCCGATCGCGACCAGGCGATCCGCGAGCCAATCGCCGAGGCCGTTCTTGTCGAGCACCGACATCGCGACGTCGATGTTCGTCTTGAACTGGAGCAGCCGCTCGCGCATGTCCGCGACCGGACCCGCCGACATCCCCTCGAACTTGACGCCGAAGCGCTCCTCGAAGGTCTTCGATAGACCGACGATGTACTCGGCGTTCATCTTGAATCCGTACGGATGGCTCGCGTAGCCGATGATCTGCTTGGGAACCACGGTCGGCCAGTAACCCTTCGTCGTCTTGCCGATCGCGATCATCGGCCGGCGATCGGCAGGATCCCAATCCTCCATCGCCTTCAGCACGCCGAGGATCTGCTTGTAGTCGTTGCCGTTGCCAATCGTGAACACGTTCCAGCCGTACGACGTCCACTGATCGCGCAGCACGTAGCCGTCGGCGAGCTTGCTCGGCACCACTCCGCCGAGCAGCGCGTCGTCGATGCCCGCGTTGTTGTCCGAGAAGAAAATTCGGAGGCGCTTGCCGGCCTGCACGGCCATCGCCGTCGTCTTGAGCTCCTGAGCGTGGCCCGCGCACATCGCGAACTCGCCTTCGAACGCGACGACCTTCGGCGAGTCGATGTCCGCACCCATGATGTCCCAGAACGCCGCCTTGCCCGCTGCAGTCGCGAGGCCGACGCCCGACGGGCCGCCGTTCACGTCGTTGGTCACGTCCGTCGACTCGATGTGGCCGGACAGCGCCCGGATCCCGCGACCTTTTGCTTGTGCGAACAGCGGATGATCGGCGAGACCGTGGTCCTTCAACAGCGTCGCGAGCGCGCCGGCGCCGCGCCGGAAGCCGAGCGCGTCGACAGGCAGCATCGCGAGCTCGGGAGCCACGTAGTAGCGCTTGTCGCCCGTGGCCGCGTATTTCCGCGCGAGCGCCTCGCCCATGATCATCCACAGCGCGTAGCAGGTCGGGGCGCAGTGGCCCGCGGCCAGCATGAACTTGTCGCAATACGGATGCTTCGGACGGCGATAGTCGAAATGCAGCCCGCCGCGCTTGCGACCCGCGAGATGCGTCACGACGTTGAACGGCGTGTAGGCCAGCGGCCCGCCGAAATGCCCGGTCTGCGCGTAATTGCCCAGCAGCACCAGCGTCATGCAGGTCATGAAGCCGACGTCCTCGAGCTGCTGCAGGTCGTGGAGGTCGAGCCGTTCGGCGGAAGGGGCAGAAGTAACCGGTTGTACGCTCATGAGACGCGATTCTAGCCTACGAGATCTCGTGTGGTTGAGATGCTTGCAGACGCCCGCGATGGACGCGGACGCGCGTCCGATCTAGTCACGACTTGCTAGCGAGCGGCGTGCGTCAGCCCTTCTTCTTGTTCGCTTCTTTCGCTTTGAGCTTGCGACCCTGCTTCGCCATGTCTTTGATCGCGTTGCCGACGGCCTTCTCGGTCTTCTCTTGGCTGTCCGAGATCAAGATGCCGGACGAGGTACCGCGCCAGACGAGCTGCTTCTCCTTCGCGTCGACGATGTCGACGACGAGGGTGCCCTTCTTCGTCTGCACTTCTTGCGTCGTCGTATGCGTCGGGCCCGCTGAAACACCCGACATTCCTCCCCAGGGACCCATGCCGTAGGAGCCGACACTGAAGCCGAACGAGCTCGAACGGTAGGAGACCTCGGTGTTGACCGACCCGTGGTAGGTCACGTAGACGTCGGGATTTTCCTCCGTCTTCACGAATCCGACGTTCTGCAGCTCCGTCTCGATCGACTCCTCGATGAACTTGTGCATGAACGGGTTTTCGTCTGCTAGTGACGGAGCGGACGGCTGCTGCCACTGGAACGTCTTCACGTTCGAGAAGTCGTAGTTCTTGTCCCACTGAATCTGCGGCTTCTGCGCATACGCCGGCGACGAGGCGAGCGCTCCGAGCGCAATCAGTGCTGCGAGCCTGATCATCGTTGTCCCCTCCCATCGAGCCAATGTCGGCGAGTGTAGCCGTCTGCGCGACGCTGCGCTCGACCAGCGAGCTCGCGTGGCGTTCGCGAACACCGACATAGGCTTGGAATGCGTAGGCTACTTCAGCGGCTTGCGGAACTTGTACACGAACTGATCCGTACGGCCGCGAATCGCGGGATTGAACACGTTGGTCTTGCGATCGTCCGACTTATTCCGCAGCACATCGCTCTCGCCGACGTATTCGAACCCGGCCGCGACCACCTGCTGCTTGACGGCCGTTTCGTCGATGCGGTGCACCGTGTCCGTATCGCGCAGCCCCGATCCCAGCTCGGCCGAATGGTCGACGATGATGTAGACGCCGCCCGGCTTGAGCGCCGCGAGCACGGCCGCGTTCAACACCTTCAGGTCCGTCGGCCCCATGAACTTGTCCGGATAGTCGTGATAGTTCTGCGACGTGAACACGACGTCCACCGGCTGGGGCGCGGTGAGCTTGGCGGCCGGTTGCATCAGCAAGTCGACGTTGCCGTAGTCCTTGACGATCCCCTTCACCGCGTCGGCCTTCTCGTCGTACTCGTTCGGCCACACGGCATAGACGCGTCCCTGCGACCCGACGACCTTGCTGAACAAGCGCGTGAAGTAGCCGCCGCCGGGAATCAGCTCGAGCACCTTGTCGCCGGGCTTCGCGGTGGAGAACGCGACGATCTCGGCACCTTTGCGTCGCTCGTCATTCTTCGCGTCCGCCGCCCGCCCCGGGTCGGCCACGGCCTTGGCGACATAGTCGGGAATCTGCGCGAGCGCCGCACCGCCGAATGCCAGCGAGCACGCTAACGCAGCCAATGCACATGCGATCCGCTTCATGGTGTGAGCTCCTGATGTTCGACGGACGAAACGAAAACCCTAACGACGCGCGACGATCATGAGGTGCGGCGTCGAATAGCCGCGCGCGAGCGGCACGACCTCCTCTACGCGAAAGCCCGCGGTGCGCACCGCCGCCTCGAGCGTCGCGCGCGGCGCGAAACCGACCGCACCGCTCGAGTGAGTTCGCCGCAGCATACGGACCATCAACTGCTCTTGAAACAGCGCCTTCTTGACGCGCCACGAGCCGTCGTCCTCGGCCTCCTTCAAGACGAGCCGCCCGCCCGGGCGGAGCAACTCGTGCGCGGCCGCGAGAAACGGCCGCCACGCGGCGGCCGAGAGCAGATACAGCACGTCGGCCACGAGCACGGAATCGAACTCACCCGCGCGTTCCGCGGCCAGCGTCTCTATCGTGCAGGCACGGAGCTCGACGTTCGGGAGACGACCCACCGAGGCACGCGCCCAGTCGATCTTGCGCTCGTCCGGGTCGATTCCGACCACGTGCCGGCCAGGCGAGCCTGCTGCGAGCAGTGCGACGAGCACGCCGTGACCGCAGCCGACGTCCAGCAAGCGCGCGCCCTCCGCCCGAGCCGCAAGGACCTCGAGCGGCGCGGTCGCGAGCCGGCCGCGCACGAACAGCCGCTCTTTGAGCGGTAAGTCCGCGAATACATTGAGACTTGAATGCGCCAAACCGGGTCGTCTCTTAACCTATAATAGGCGTTGGGGTGCGATCGGGTGCGGCTGCGAGCCAGCAGGGCGGCCAGCCGCGAACGCACATTCGAGATCGCGGTCAAAGTCCGGCGAACTTCCAGGGACGCGCGCCATGATTTCTATCGTCGTACCAGCGTACAACGAGGAACGCAATCTCGACGTTCTCTACGCGCGTCTGCTCGGTCAGCTCGAGAAGCTGCGGCTGCACTGGGAACTCGTGATCGTCGACGACGGCAGCCCGGACGGCACGTGGAACACGATCATGCGCTTGAGCGAGCGCGATTCGCGTGTGCGGGGCGTACGCCTTTCGCGCAACTTCGGCCACCAGAACGCTCTGCTCGCGGGCCTCGCCGCCGCACGCGGCAAAGCCGTGATCTCGATGGACGCGGATCTCCAGCACCCGCCCGAGGTCGTGCCGCAGCTCGTCGAGCGCTGGCAAGACGGCTACCAGATCGTGCACGCGCTGCGTCGCGATCCGCCGAGCGTTCCGTACTTCAAGCGCCTGACGTCGAAGCTCTACTACCGCATGTTCTCGTACTTGAGCGGCGTCGAGATTCAGCCCGGCGCGGCCGACTTCAGGCTCATCGATCGTCAGGTGCTCGACGAGATCCTGAAGTTCAAGGAAGAAGGGATGTTCCTGCGCGGCATCGTGCATTGGGTCGGCTATGCGACCACGAGCGTGATGTTCGATTGCTCGAAGCGGCACGCCGGCACGAGCAGCTACAACCTGCGCAAGATGCTCTCGCTCGCGTGGCACGGCGTGAGCTCGTTCTCGCTCGTGCCGTTGCGCATCGCGATGAGCATCGGACTGTTGTCGTCGGTCGCTTCGCTCGTCGGCGTGCTTTACGCGATCCTCGGCAAGTGGCTCGACAAAGAGGCGATCCCCGGCTGGGCGTCGACCGTCGCGATCGTCTCGTTCCTGTTCGGCGTGCTGTTCGTGTTCCTCGCCGTGCTCGCGGAATACGTCGGCCGGATCGTCGTCGAGGTCCGCGGCCGCCCCCGCTTCCTCGTCCGCGAGACCACGCGCGCCGTGCGCGCCGCCGCAGAGCCGCGCCGCGCGAGCTCGGATATCCGCCTCGACTGAGGCAGCCGCGGCATGGTCCGCTCCATTCCCGAGGACTCGGTCGCTCGCTTCGCCCTCGTCGGCTGCACGAACTTCGTCGTGAGCTTCACCGCGTTCGTCTTGTCGTTCAATTACCTCCCCCCCGGCGCCGTCGCGGCGCTCGCGGGGCTCGTCGGCGTCGGCGGCGCGTCTTCGCACCCGCCGCAAGCCGCCGTCGCGAACGTGATCGCGTATCTTGCGGGCATGGTGAACAGCTTCCTGCTGAACCGCTCGTGGACGTTTCGCGCGACGACCGGCAATGCGCTGCCGCAGGCGCTGCGCTTCGGCGTCCTGAGCCTGTTCAGCCTCACGATGGGCACTCTCGTGACCTTCGCCCTCGTCGACGTGCTCGGGCTCCCGTCGCTCGCCGTGTGGGTTCCGCTCACGGCCGTGGTCGTGGTCGTCAACTACCTCGGCTGCAAGCACTGGGCGTTCGCGCCGCGCGCGGTCGGCACCGAGGCGCGATGACGCGCGCGGCCGGCGGCGCCCGGCTCATCGTGAACGCGGACGACTTCGGCCTGTCCGAGGCCGTGAATCGGGCCGTGATCGAGGCGCACGAGCATGGCATCGTGACCTCGACGTCGATCATGGCCGGCGGCAGCGCGTTCGAGCACGCGGCGGCGCTCGCGACTCGGACTCCGACGCTCGACGTCGGCGTGCATCTCACGCTCACGGAGCAGCAACCGGTCGCCGAATCCGTGCCGAGCCTCGTAGGCGCCGACGGGCAGTTCGCACCGCATGCGACGGACTTCGCGAAGCGTTGGTTGCGCGGCACGATCGCGCTCGCCGACGTGCGCACGGAGCTCGACGCGCAGATCCGCCGAGTCCGTGCGCACGGCGTGCGGCCGACGCACCTCGACGGACATCAGCACGTGCATGTGCTGCCCGGAATCGCGCGCGTGGTCGCGGAGCTCGCGCGCGAGCACGGCATCCGTGCGGTGCGCGTGCCCACCGAGCGGCCTCGCAGCTACATGCTGAAGGACCTCGGGGGCGCCAAACGTCTCGCCGAGCAGATCGCGCTCGGCACGCTCGGCGCGCTGTCGCCGCTCAGGCGGCTGCGCCGCGTCGATCGATTCGTCGGCTTCTACTTCGGCGGCCGCTTGAACGAGCAGAACCTCCGCACGGTGCTCGAGCGGTTACCTGCGAGCAAAACCGTCGAGCTCATGTGCCATCCCGGCCTCGAGGACCCGGCGAGCCCGTATGGCCACTGGCACTACAGCTGGGCCGCGGAGACCGCGGCGCTCACGAGCCCGAGGATCCGCGAGCTGATCGGCGCGCACGGCGTGCGGCTGATCGGCTATCGTGACGTCTAGCGGAGAGCAAGGATGGACGAAGCCGAGTTCGACAAGTTCGCGACCGAATACCGCGCGATGCACGCCGCGAACATCAAGGTGTCCGGCGAGAGCCCCGAGTACTTCGCCGAATACAAGATCGTGGACCTGGTGCGCGACAGCGTTGCGCTCGGTGCGCTGTCCGCGGAGCCGCGCGTGCTCGACTTCGGCGCTGGCGTCGGCTACTCGGTGCCGTTCTTCGCGCGTCACTTGGCAGCAGCGCGCGTCACCTGTCTCGACGTCTCACAGAAAAGCCTCGAGGTCGGCCAAGCGCAGCACGGCGCTCGCGCCGAATTCACGCACTTCGACGGCACGCGAATCCCGTACGCCGACGCGACGTTCGACGTCGCGCTCGCGTCGTGCGTATTCCACCACATCCCTGAGACCGAGCACGTCGCGCTGCTCGCGGAGATCCGGCGTGTGCTTAAATCCCGCGGACTGTTGTTCGTGTTCGAGCACAATCCCCTGAACCCGCTCACGCGCCGCGCGGTCGACACGTGCCCGTTCGACGAGAATGCAGTGCTGATTCGTGCGCCGAAGATGCGCCGGCGCGTGCTGAACGCCGCGTTCGCGGACGCACGAATCAACTACCGGATCTTCTTCCCGCACGCGTTGCGCGGGTTGCGCGGGCTCGAGCCGAGCCTTACCTGGCTGCCGCTCGGCGCGCAGTACTACGTGCGGGCGACCAAGTGATCTCTAGAGCTCGCTGCGCGAATCGCCGCTCAACGTGACCGTAACCTCGCGGCTCTCTTGGCCGCGGCGCACGGTCAGGGTCACCTTGTCGCCCGCCTCGTGCTTGTCGAGCGCCGAGATGAGCTCGTTGCTGCTTTTCACGGGCTTGCCGTCGATCGCGACGATCACGTCGCCGATCGTCACGCGGCGGCCGCCGTTCGACTGCGCGGGCTTCAGGCCGGCGTGGTCGGCCGGCGATCCCGAGACGACTTGCAGCACGACGACGCCGGCGTAGTTCGCGTTCGAGAGCAGCCGGCGGCTGATCTGGTCGAGGGCGCTGATGCCGATCGTCGGCCGAGTGTAGCCGCCATATGCGATCAGCTTCGGCACCACTCGGTTGACCGTGTCGACGGGCACGGCGAAGCCTACGCCCGCGTAAGCGCCGGACGGGCTGTAGATCATCGCGTTGATGCCGATCAGCCGCCCCGAGCTGTCGATCAGCGGCCCGCCCGAGTTGCCCGGATTGATCGCCGCGTCGGTCTGGATCAGGTTCTCGATCGTGCCGCCGTTCTCGTCGTCGATCGAGCGGTTCAGCGCCGAGATCACGCCGGTCGTGAGCGTGTGGTCGAGGCCGAACGGGTTACCGATCGCATAGACGTTCTGGCCGACCTGCAGATCCGCGCTCGTGCCGATCGGCAGCGGCCGCGGCCCGTCCGCCGGCATGTCGACGTGCAACACCGCGAGGTCGTGATCCGGGCTTGCCCCGACGAGCGACGCTTGGAAGCTGCGCTGATCGGCGAGCGTGACGAGCGCTTCCTGAGCGCCCTGGATCACGTGAAAGTTCGTCACGATGTGACCGTGCTCGTCCCAGACGAACCCGGACCCCGTGCCCTGCGGCACGCGCATCACGTTGCGGCTGAAGAAGTCGCGCACGTGCTGCACGGTCGTGATGTAGACCACCGACGGGCTCGCACGCTGGAAGATCCCGATCGTTTGCTGCTCGTCCGGCGCGAGGGGCCCGCGCGGCGCGATCGGGCGCGGCTCCTCCGGCCCGGAGCGCACGGCTTGGGCGCGCTGCTGCGCGTCCGCGGCCGCGATCGTGATCAGCGCGAAGAGTAGGATCGTGAGCAGACGTGTGGTCATCGCCATGAAAGAGCTGTTTGCCGGCTTGGACGAATATCATATACGCGCGGCGAGGATGCGGAATCGGCGCTCCGAGCGGCAGGCCGTATGACGTCGCCACGACGCGCGCCCTCGGCCGACGCGGCGACCGACGCCGAGGCACACTGGCCGGACACCGCGGTCTTCACGGTCGGCCACTCCACGCTGAGCAGCGAGCAATTCGTCGCGGTTCTGCGTGCTTACGATATAGGCCGGCTCGCGGACGTGCGCACCGTGCCGCGCTCGCGGCGTAACCCGCAGTTCAACGCCGACGCACTCGCGAGCGCCTTGCGAGCAGAGAACATCGAGTATGTGCCGCTGCCCTCCCTCGGCGGCTTGCGGCACGCGCGTAAGGACTCTCCGAACGGCGGCTGGCGCAACGCGAGCTTTCGCGGCTATGCGGATTACATGCAAACGCCGGAGTTCGAATCCGGCCTCGACGCGCTGATCCGCATGAGCCGTGAGAAACGCACGGCGATCATGTGCGCGGAAGCGGTGCCGTGGCGGTGCCATCGCTCGCTCGTCGCCGACGCGCTCGAGGCACGAGAGATCCCCGTCGTGGAGATCCTGTCCGTGAAGAGCGCGCGGATGCACAAGCTGACGCCGTTCGCACGCGTCGACGGCACGCGCGTGACCTACCCACCGGAGCAGATGGATCTGCTGTAGCGCCTCGCGCCTGGTTACCCGCCGCGCCGCGCGGTAGCCGCGCGCGGCGTCACGAGCACGGGTTCGGTGCGATAGATGTCCGGGAACATCTGCGAAAGGTTGCGGACCTTCGGGATGTCGTTGATCACGATGTACGGATAGTCGGGATTGCGGACGAGGAAGTCCTGGTGATACGCCTCGGCCGGATAGAACGTCTTGCCGTCCTCGAGCGTCGTCACGATCTTCGCGGGGAACACGTGGGCCGCGTCGAGCTGCGCGATGTACTTGGTCGCGATCTCGCGCTGCGTCGCGTCTGCGGGGAAGATCGTCGAGCGATACTGCGGCCCGTGATCAGGACCTTGCCGGTTCAGCTGCGTCGGATCGTGCGCGACCGAGAAATAGATCTGGAGCAGCTTGCCGTAGGTGACCTTCGACGGATCGTAGGTGATCTGCACGGTCTCGGCGTGGCCCGTCGTGCCGCTGCCGACCATCTCGTAGTGCGCAGTCTCCTGCTTGCCGCCCGCGTAGCCCGAGACGGCTTTCAGCACGCCTTGCACGCGCTGGAAGACGCCCTGCACGCCCCAGAAACATCCGCCCGCGAAGGTCGCCGTTTCCGTCGCGACGCCCGACGGCGTCTCGTCGAATGACGGCGGCGGGATCGCAACCGCCTTCTCGTCTGCCCGCGCGCAGCTGACCAGCATCGCGAGCACCAGCCCCGCTGACGCGCACGCCGAAGTCGAAACTCGAAAGACCATTGGTCGCTCCTTCTGCTGAAGACGTCAACCGAACGTGAACGCGTAGCCGACGACGCCGGGGTCCAAGAACTCGATCTCGAACGTGCGGTCCCGGACCTCTGCGGACTGGCGGATCAGCTGGTACAGCCGCTCCTCGGTCACGGTGCCGTTGCCGTCCGCGTCGACGTCGGCGCCATGATCGTCGCCCGGAGGCTTGCCGTCGAGCCGCACGCGAAACCGCACGGGTTTGCCATCCGGACCCGGGCCGAGCACGAGATGCAGGTCACGGGCCTGGAAGTGGAACGCAATCCGCGTTTGCGCGGCGTCCGCGGCGGCATTCTCCTCGTCCACGGTCCACTTGCCGCCGAGCGCCCATTCGTTCAACGACAGCTTCTGCGGCACCGTGTAGTCGTGCGCGACGCCGGCTACTTGGCCGCCCGGCGAGGCGAAGTTCTCCGCGCGCGAATGGCCGATATACGTCTCGGGACTCAATACGTGCACCTCATCGGACGCTAGCGCGGCGCCCGTGCCCGTCGCCGAGACGAGGTCCGTCGGCATGCTCGCGCCGCCCGCTTCGCCGAGCAGTTGCTGGATCACGCGCTCGGATTCGTCGTACTCGCCCTCGCCGAAGTGCGTGTGCCGGATGTTGCCGCTCGCATCGACGAAATAGTGCGCGGGCCAATACTCGTTGCCGAACGCGCGCCAGAGCTTGTAGTCGTTGTCGACTGCAACCGGATACGTGACGCCGAGCTCCTTCACTTCGCGGCGCACGTTCTTCAAATCCTTCTCGAACGCGAACTCCGGCGCGTGGATGCCGATCACGATGAGCCCTTTGTCGCGATACTTCTCGTACCACGCCTTCACGTAAGGCAGCGCACGCAGGCAGTTGATGCACGAGTAGGTCCAGAAGTCGATCACGACGACGTGGCCGCGCAGCCCGTCCGCGGTGAGCGGCGGCGAGTTCAACCACTCCGTCGCGCCGTCGAGCGGCGGCAGCTTGCCGATTACCGGTAACGCGCCCGCGCCGGCGCCGCGCGCCGGCGCCGACATCATCGCGCCGCCGCTCGTCGCGCCGTTCGGGCCGCGCATGGCGCCGCCGCCTTTCATCGCGCCGTTGGCCGACGCGGAATCCGGCAGCAGCACGTCGTCCTGATCCGACGACGGTACCTTGCGGTCCGGCATCAGCTTGCCGAACAGCGCTTGCTCGAGCCGCGTCGTGCCCGGCGTCGAGACACGTGACAGGAGACCCGTGTCGAGCCCAAAGGCAATCGCGAGCGCGCCGACGACGACCGCGCCGCCGAGCACGCGCCGGATCCACTCTTCCGCGCCGAGCGAGCGCTTCATCGCGGCGAACACGCGGCCGCCGAGCAGCAGCGCGACGGCGAGCGACAGCGCGCTGCCCGCCGCGTACGCGAGCAGCAGCAGCGAGGTCTGGACGCTCGCGCCGCGCAGCGCGGCGCCCGTGAGTATCAAGCCCAAGATGGGCCCCGCGCACGGCGCCCAGAGCAGACCCGTCGCGACGCCGAGCAGCAGCGAAGATCTAGGGCTGCCGTCCGCGCCGGCCGAAGTCGTGAGTCGGTTGCCGAGCGCGACGAACGGGCGGCTCAGCCGATCGGCGAAGCCCGGCAAGAGCAGCGCGAGCCCGAACACGAGCACGAGCGCGAGCGCGATCCACCGTCCCCACTGGTTCGCTTGCACGACCCAGCCGCCGCCGACGGCCGCGAGCGTCGCAACGACGGCGAACGTAACCGCCATCCCGACGAGCAGCGGCAGACCGCTGCGCCGAAACGGCTGGTCGGCGCGCGTGAACACGAACGGCAGCACGGGAAGGATGCATGGGCTCAGGATCGTGAGCACACCGCCCAAGAACGCAAGTACGAACAGCAGCATCGTTTTTTATCGCGCTACGCGACCCTGAACTTCATCGCGAGGCCGTTCATGCAGTAGCGAAGCCCCGTCGGTTTCGGCCCGTCCTCGAATACGTGCCCGAGATGGCCGCCGCAACGCCGGCAATGGACCGCCGTGC
>Ga0207711_10001637_pt1 | contig 20648 bp, 19 predicted proteins | sample KBSS34metaG_FD_184401 | JGI IMG/M metagenome (GOLD analysis project Ga0207711, IMG submission 184401) | Switchgrass rhizosphere microbial communities from Kellogg Biological Station, Michigan, USA - KBS S3-4 metaG (SPAdes) (version 2) | ecosystem: Host-associated > Plants > Roots > Rhizosphere...
CGCGGCGACCTGCATGGTGCAGGACCGCTCCAGATAATACATGCCCACCCAGCAATCGGCCGCCGTTCCACCCACCGACAAGGTGCCGTGGTTGCGCAGCAGCATCAGGGTCTTCTCGCCCAGCGAAGCCACCAGCCGCTCGCGCTCGTCGAGGTTGAGCGCGATGCCTTCGTAGTCGTGGTAGGCCAGCTTCGGCAGCACGATCAGCGAATGCTGGGTCAGCGGCATCAGGCCCTCGGCCTGGGCGGCGACGGCCACCCCATGGTCGGAGTGCAGGTGCATGACGTAGTGGGCGTCCTCGCGCGCGGCGTGGATCGCCGAGTGGATCGTGAAGCCCGCCGGATTGATGAAGTAGGGCGTCTCCTGAAGAACGGCGCCTTCCAGGTCGATCTTCACCAGCGACGAGGCGGTGATTTCCTCGAACAGGAGGCCGTAGGGGTTGATCAGGAAGTGATGCTCCGGCCCCGGAATGCGGGCCGAGATGTGGGTGTAGATCAGGTCATCCCAGCCGTAGAGCGCAACCAGGCGATAGAGGGCGGCCAGGTCCACACGGGCTTGCCACTCCTCGGCGCTCACCTTGCCCTTGAGCGACTGCACGCCGCCAACCGATCCGTCCGCCATGGTCTCAGGTCCCGTGCTGGAGTGTTCGTCCAAGAGTCGTCTTCTAGGTGATCGCCGTCAAGTTCGGCTGCGGACCCGACCCACCGCATCGAGCCAGCGGGCGTAGGCGGCCTCGCGGCGGTCGAGGTCGAGGGTCGGGGCGAAGGCCTCGGTGCTGGGCCGCGCGGCGGCCGCCTCTTCCACGTCGCGGAACACGCCGGACCCGACGCCGGCGAAGAGCGCCGCCCCGAGCGCCGTGGTCTCCTGATAGGTCGCGCGGGAAACGCCGACGCCGGTCAGGTCGGCCAGCCGCTGGCCGAACCAGGCCGAGCGCGACATGCCGCCGTCGATGCGCAGTTCCGCCTCGCCCGCGAAAGCCTGGGGCGCGTCGGCGCGCATGGCCTCGATCAGGTCGCGCGTCTGCAGCGCACAGGCGTCGAAGGCCGCGCGGGCAATCTCCGCGAGCCCGGCGTCGCGGGTCAGGCCAAGGATCGCGCCGCGCGCATTGGCGTCCCACCAGGGCGCGCCCAGACCCGTGAAGGCCGGCACCAGGACCACAGGCAGATCATCGCGCGCGCCGGCCGCCAGCCGCTCGGCCGCCTGCGGTCCCCCGGCGATGTTCAGCCCCTCGCCCAGCCACTGGATCGCCGCCCCGGCGATGAAGATCGCGCCCTCCAGGGCGTAGCTCACCTTGCCATTGACCCGTGCCGCCACCGTGGTCAGCAGGCGCGCACCGGAGACCGGCGCGGCTTCGCCGGTGTTGAGCAGCATGAAGCAGCCGGTGCCGTAGGTGGCCTTCATCTCGCCCGGGCGGATGCAGCCCTGCCCCATCAGCGCCGCCTGCTGATCGCCGGCCACGCCGCGGATCGGGATCGCGCGGCCCAGCAAGGCGCCTTCCGTCTCCCCGTAGTCGCCGGCGCAGTCGCGAACCTCCGGCAACAGACCGAGCGGCACGTCGAGCATCTCGCCCATCTCGGGCGACCAGGCCTGCTTGCGAATGTCGAACAGCAGGGTGCGCGAGGCGTTGGTGGCGTCGGTGGCGTGCACCGCCCCGCCCGTCAGCTTCCAGATCACCCAGGTGTCGATGGTCCCGGCCAGCAGATCGCCGGCCGCGGCGCGGGCCCGCGCGCCCTCCACATGATCCAGCAGCCAGGCGATCTTGGTCCCGGAGAAATAAGGGTCGAGCAGCAGGCCTGAGATCTCGGTCACCCGGCCCTCGTGACCGCCCGCCCGCAGGCGATCGCACGCGTCTGCGGTGCGGCGGTCCTGCCAGACGATGGCGTTGTGGATCGGCTTGCCGCTGGCCTTGTCCCAGATCACCACCGTCTCGCGCTGGTTGGTGATGCCGATGGCCGCGACCTCGGACATCGCGCGCGCCGCCTTCTTAACGGCCTCGCCCAAAACCTCGACGCAGGCGCGATAAATTGCCTCAGCATCGTGCTCCACCCACCCGTCGGCCGGATAGATCTGCTCCAGGGGCCGACCGGCCTCAGCCAGGGCTTTCCCCTTGGAATCAAACAGGATCGCCCGGGTGCTGGTGGTGCCCTGATCGAGCGCGAGGATCAGCGGCTCGGGCATGCGACATCCTTTCCAGAAATGGTTTGGTCCCGTTTAAACATGTTTTCACCCCGCGGTGCGCAGGTTCGAAGCTGAGCCATACCGACAGAATGGAGGTTGAGGCTTGAGTGTCGCCCTGAGCAGCGAAAGTCTGCTGGAACTCGCCAAGAGCCGCGCGCCCGCGGACCGGGAACGCCTCCTGCTGGGCATCGTGGAACTGTGCGACGTGGGCGACGGCGCCTCGACCATGGCGTCCCAGCCGGTCCAGCTGCTGCTGAATTCCATCTTCCTGGGTTTGGTCGCCGGCGCCGAGCGGGACATCCGCAAGCGCCTGGCCGACAAGCTGTCCACCGCGGAGTGGGCGCCCCCGGCCCTGGTCAACGTCCTGGCGCTGGATGAGATCGAGATCGCCCGGCCGGTGATCGCCATGAGCCCGGTGCTGCAGGACAAGGATCTGATCCGCCTGCTCGTCGAGGCGACCATCGAACACCAGATCGAGGTGGCGCGGCGTCCGAACCTCGGCCCCGAGGTGGTCGCGGCGATCCTCAAGAAGGCTGAGCCCGCGGTGATGACCGCGCTGGCCGGCAACTATTCCGCCGAGGTCGGCCCGGCCGATCTGAAGGCGTTGGTCGAGGCCGCGCGCGAGATCGCCGCCCTGCGCTCGCCGCTCTCCAGGCATCCGAACCTCACGGGCGACCTGGCCCTGCAGCTCTACATCTGGGTCGGCCAGGCGCTTCGCCAGTCGCTGGCGGACCGCTTCCGGCTCGATCCGCGCCTGATCGAGGAGGCGCTCGCCCAGTCCGTGCAGGAAGCCCACGTCGGCGCCGTCGCCGGTCAGGGACCCATGGTGCTCGCCCGCGACGGCGAGCGCGAAGCCATGGAAATGAAGCTGATCGAGAAACTCTACGCGGCCGGCCAGCTGCGCCCCGGCTACCTGGTGCGCGCCCTGCAGGAGGGCCGCCTGTCGCTGTTCACGGTCGCCCTGGCCACGCTCGGCCGCTTCGAGGCCAGTCACGTGGAGCGGGTGATCGATTCCGACCGTCCCGAGCTCCTGGGCCTGGCCTGCGCCGCCGTCGGCATCGACCGCAGCGTCTTCCCCTCGATCCTCGAGATGATCCGGGGCCTGAACAAGGGCCGCCCGAGCGGCGGCATGGAAGGCGCGCGGCGCGCCATCGGCGCCTTCGGTCCGGTGAGCCCCGAGGTCGCCGGCGCCGCCTTCCGCCAGGCCGCGCAAGCCGTCTGACGAGGCGTTTGACAAGCCCTCGCGCTTAGCCGTTTCTGGCTTCAGAGACGCCAAGTCGGGGGACATCGTGACGCGCATCGCCTTCACCGCCAGCGAACGGCCGGAAGCGCAGGAGGGCCGGGACCGGCTCGCCGCGCGCTATGGCGAGGTGCCGGTGGCCGAGGCCGAGGTGATCGTCGCCCTGGGCGGCGATGGCTTCATGCTGGAATGTTTCCACGACCACATGGAAAGCGGCCTGCCGATCTACGGCATGAACCGCGGCTCGGTGGGCTTCCTGATGAACGACTACAGCGAATACGGCCTGGTCGAGCGGATCGCGGCAGCGGAAAAGGCGGTGATCTACCCCCTGCGGATGATCGCCACAGACGTGCGCGGCAAGAGCCACGAGGCGCTGGCGATCAACGAGGTGTCGCTGCTGCGCCAGACCCGTCAGGCGGCCAAGCTGCGCATCTCCATCGACGGCAAGCTCAGGCTGGGCGAGCTGTCCTGCGACGGGGCCCTCCTCTCCACGCCGGCCGGGTCCACAGCCTACAACCTGTCCGCCCACGGCCCCATCATCCCCTTGGACGCGCGGGTCCTGGCGCTGACCCCGATCAGCGCGTTCCGGCCACGGCGGTGGCGCGGCGCGCTGCTGGCTCACACCGCCAAGGTCACCTTCGAGATCCTCGAGGCCTCCAAGCGACCGGTCAGCGCCGTGGCCGACAATATCGAGGTGCGCGACGTCATGGACGTGATGATCGCGGAGGACCGCAACGTGGCGCTCAACATGCTGTTCGACGAGGGCCGCAGCCTGGAAGAGCGGGTGCTGGCCGAGCAATTCTCGGCCTAACCTAAGTTGGACCGCGACACGGCGCCGCGGAACACCAACAGAAACCGAGGGTTGCGGATCACCCGTTGTTAACGGGTTCAGCTTAGCCTCGCCGGGTAAGTCACCAGGAGGGGCGCTCGTGAGCCAGCAGAATTCCGGGCAGTTGATTCAGCCGACCAACGCGCTGCGCCTGAAGGTGGGCGGCGGCCGTCTCGGCGCGATCGACCCGGCGGCCATCGCCAAGGCCGAAGCGGCCCTGAAGAGCCTCGCCAGCAACTTCACCCAGTGGCTCGCCGACGAGATCGCCAAGCTGGAAGCCGCGCGCCAGGCCGTGCACACCCAGGGCATTACCGTCGAGAGCATGGAAAACCTCTACCTGCGGGCCCACGACCTGAAGGGCCTCGGCACCACCTACGGCTACCAGCTGATCACCCGCATCGCCGGCTCGCTCTGCCGCATGATCGACGACAAGGAAAAGCGCTCGACCACCCCGCTCGAACTGGTCGACGCCCACATCGACGCGATCAAGGCCGCCGTGCGCGACGACATCAAGTCGGACGAGCATCCCGTTGGCCGCGTGCTGGTGGAAGAGCTCGAGCGCCGCGTGAAGGCCATGGGCGCTTAGTCAGCGTCTCAGCTTTCCGAGGCAACAGCCTCAATTACGTGACATTTTCCATCGGCTCGGCCACGTCGCCGTAGCCGGCGTTCGAAGGCAGGACCAGCACCCGCCCGCCCTCGCGCTTCTCCACCTGCGGCTCGACGGTCACCAGGGTCCGCGCCGCGGCGCGCGCCACCGCGTCGGCGGCGCTGTCGGCCTCCGCCAGCAGCTGCACGTTCATCCGCGTGGGGAAGATCACCTTGCGCTCCCCGGCCTCGGCCAGACGCAGCACCTCTGACGGCGCGATCCATTCGGCATCGACCGTCTCATGGCCGTCGCAGGCGGCGACCTGCTCAGCCGGCGCATTGACCGCGTAGAACCAGGTGTCGAAACGCTTGGGCATCATCGACGGCGTGATCCAGCGGGCGAAGACGGTCAGGGCGTCGAGGTCCAGATAGGCGTCGAGGCCGGAGATCACGTCGATGAAGCGCGTCTCGCCCTTGTCGACCGCCTGGCGCACGGCCATCGGGCAGGCCTCGCCGCTCATGGGCTGACCGTCGCGGCGACGGGCCAGGAGGATCCCGGCTTCCTCGAACACCTCGCGGATGGCGGCGATCCGCAGGCCCCGCTGATCGGCGTCATAGGCTTCCCAGCCGACAGTGTGGGCGTCCCAGTTGGGATCGTGGTCGCCGGCGTGGCTCTTGCCGCCCGGAAACACCAGGGCGCCGGAGGCGAAGTCGATCTGGTGATGGCGCTTGACCATCAGGACCTCGAACGTGGGGTCGTCGCGCAGCAGCAGGATGGTGGCGGCCGGTTTGATCTCGGCTTTGGGCGTTTCACTCATCTGCCGAGCTTGGGGCGCTGAGGGGTTGGGCGCAAGCCGCGTCAGGCGGTCTGCTCTAAGCGGTCTGGACGGCCCCGACTTCGGTGCGCCGCTCGCCGGAGAGTTCGTCCATCTTGTCCAGCAGGTAGTCGACGTCGTCACGGGCGGCGGTCTGCGGCTGGGTCAGGAAGCGTTCGAGCATGTGTTGCTGGAAGCGCTGCAGGTCGCGGGCCCCGCCGTCGAACTCCATGGAGTGATAGGTGTCGACCGCCGCGCGGAAGGCGGGGAACAGCCGCGCCGGCAACCCGGCCCGCTCGTAGATGGCGCGCAGGCCCAGCGGGCCGGCGTCATGGATCATCAGCCACGTGCGGTGGTGCGGCACGCCGGCGAGCTCCGCCACGCCCCACTCGAAGAAGGTCATGTGGCCGTTGGCCAGCGCGCGCAGCAGCAGCGAGGGCGTGAGCTTGTTGGTGGCTGTCAGGTGGATCACGAAGCCCTTCACGTCGGCGGTGTGGCCGGCCTGGTCCACCAGATCGACGGTCGCGCGCTCGGCCGTACCGATGGCGATCTCCAGCGCGGTCTCCGGCGCCACGGAGTGGTGGGCGATCAGGTGGTCGCGCAACTGGTCGCTGACCAGGGTCACCAGCTTCTCGCTGACCGACAGCGGCAGGACGTTGCGGTAGGCCACGGCCGACAGCACCTGCTCGTGGGCCTCGAAGCGGGTGATCACCTGCTGCAGCGCGCTCTCGGCGAAGTCGGCGTTGTCGTTGGCGCAGGCCGCGGTGACGGCGCGCGCCGAACCGTGCTCGGCGATGGCGTCGGTGACCGGCCGCGCCAGCATCGGCCGGCGCGCGATGGCCAGCTGGCGCACCGGTCCGCCCAGCCGCACGATCCGCGCCAGGTCGTCGTCGGTGAACGCCGGCGAGAAGCTGAGCACCGGCAGGGAGACGCTCTCCACGTCGCGGGCCAGGCGAAGCGCCACGTCGCGCGGAAGCTGGGTCGAGGCCTTGAGCGTGACGGCCAGCGCGCGGCGCACCATCTCGGCGGCGTCGGCGGCCATGACCCGCAGGATCTCGGCGGCGTTGACCTGGTCCTCCTCGCTCAGCGGCTCGGAGTCGATGATCTTGCAGAGCTTGTAGGCGCTGGCGGCCCGCTCATCGGCGGTCGCACCCTTCACCAGCGTGCGGATATCCTCTTCCGTCAGCGCGGAGCGCGTCGTCGACATGGCCGCTCAGGTTCCCGCCTCAAGGCGACCCGATCCCCCAGGATCCGGAATCCGCCCCAACTCCCACGAGTCCGACTGTCTACGGTCATGCTTAACGACGGGTTAGGGGCCGAATCTGTGGATTAAGAATTCTTCCCTCACCTCCCCGGCTGCGGCAAAGAAGATCGACAAGAAAACGCCGGGGAACGCCACGTGCTGCTCAAGGGTCTGAAGGTCGTCGATTTCACCGCCTACATCGCCGGGCCCGGCGCGGCGGCCATCCTGGGCGACTGGGGCGCCGAGGTGATCAAGGTCGAGCGGCGCGAGGGCGACAACATGCGCCACGTATTCGCCGACCTGAAGAACGACATCGGCGCGAACCCCACCTTCGAGCTCGACAACCGCGGCAAGCGCGGGATCGTGCTGGACATCACCAAGCCGGCGGGCCGCGACGCCCTGGCCAAGCTGGCCGAGACCGCCGACGTCTTCCTCACCAACACCCGGCCCGTGTCGCTGAAGAAGTACGGCCTGGACGAGACCACGCTGCGAAAGGCCAACCCGCGCCTGGTCTACGCCGTGATCACCGGCTACGGCCTGGAGGGCCCCGACGCCCACCTGCCCGGCTTCGACGTCACCGCCTTCTGGGCGCGGTCCGGCATCGGCTACATGACGGCGCCCAAGGGGACGGAGCCGTTCATGCGCACGTCCGGCATGGGCGACCACTGCACCTCGCTCGCCACCGTCTCGGCGATCCTGGCGGCGCTCTACGAACGCGAGAAGACCGGCGTCGGGCGCATGGTGCAGACCTCGCTGCTGGCCACCGGCGTCTACCTCTGGGGCTCGGACCTGGCGGTGCAGCTCAAGCTCGGCCGCGTGGCCTCGATCCGCCCACGGGAGAACCCGATCAACGCCGTCGCCAACCACTTCCGCTCATCCGACGGCCGCTGGTTCGTGCACAATCCGCGCGGCGGCTCCGGCGGCTGGCAGAAATTCCTGGAGGTCGCCGGGCGCCCGGACCTCATCGACGACCCGCGCTTCGCCACCGGCAAGGAGCGCCGCGCCAACGCTCGCGAACTCGCCGCCGAGCTGGAGGCCGCCATCGGGGAACTGACCTTCGAGGAAATCGCGCGCCGCATGGATGCCGCCGACCTCGTCTGGGCGCCGTTCCAGACGCCGGCCGATGTGGACGCCGATCCGCAGATCGCCGCGGCCGGCGGCTTCGTGGAGGTCGACGACGGCAAGGGCGGAACCTACCGCTCCCCCGCCAGCCCCGCCGTGTTCCCTGGCGAGCCGCCACAGGTGCGGCCGCGCGCGCCGCGGCTGGGCGAGCACACGCGCGAGGTCCTCGGGGAACTGGGCTACGGCGAGGCCGAGATCGAGGCGATGTTCGCGGCGGAAGCCGCCGCCTAGGTCAGCTCTTGTTGCGGCTGTCCGACAGGACCTTGAGCATCTCGGACGTGAACAGCGAGCCGGCCAGCCGGCTGCCGACTCCGGCCTGGTCGGAGGGCTGGGTCCCCTTCAGGATCAGCGAGATCAACTCCTGCTGGGTCTGCTGGCGGTCGAGCGTGCGGGCCGAGGCATAGTGGATGAAGCCGCCGTCGTCATTGACCGGCGCTACATCCGGCGAATGGGCCACCGGCGCCGCGGTGGAACCCGCGGCCTTGGTGAGGTTGGCGTAGACCTCGCCCACGGTGGCGGCGCGACCGTCGCGGTAGAAGATCGCCTTGTTGGCGTGGGCGGCGTCGGGGAACAGCTGGGCGGCGGTGGCGCCCGGCCGCGTCTGGGCGGCCTCGATCAGCTTCGCCGAGCCCTGGGGGCCGAGGAAGTGGGCGGCGTAGAGTTCGCCCGCCGTGGGGCTGCGGCCCGTGCGGCCCTTCAGGTAGGCCGCGGAATCCGAGGTCATCTCGCCGGCCATCAGCGACGCGGCATGCGGGTCGAGCCGCAGGTCCATCACCGTGCGGCGCGCTTCGGAGCCGCCGGGCACATGGTAGTGGCCGTCGGAGCCCTTGTTGATCAGGTCGGCGTAGCGGGCATAGCCGTACTTGGCGCCGTGCTGCTTGAGCGTGGAGAGCCAGGTCTGCTCGACGAACTGGAAGAGGCCGGCGGCCGAGGACGTGCCTGCCTTGGCCGAGGGGTTCATCCCGCTTTCGCGGTGCGCGGTCTTCATCAGGAACGAGAAATCGACGCCCGTCGCCTGTGACGCGCGCTGGATCGCCTGCTCAACGACTCCGCGGATGCCCTCGATCGCCATGCAAGGACTCCTGAACCATCGTGGTTAATGCAGCGCTAACCATGATTAAGGGAGGCGCCCATCACTCCTCGACACGGGTAGCGTCCAGCTCCGCCAACTTCTCGCGCCGCCGCCGCTCGGCCCGGCGCGACAGGAACCAGGCCGTGACAAGCCAGATCGCCATCAGCGCGAGCACGGGCGTGACGTTCAGCCACCGCCGGTGCGGGTCGTTCAGGACAGCCAGGGCCATGGAGAACACGATGGCCAGGAGGAGAGGCCCGACCGTCACCATCATGCTGGCGAAGGTGAGCTGCTGGCGTTGGAGTTCCGTGCGATGGAACTCCAGCAAGGTACTCCCCGAAGCGGCGGCGTCAGGGAACTTGCCGGGCCAGCCCAGGCTGAAGCGGGCGGTGGTCCAGCCCAAGCCGACCAGGACAGCCAGCATGCCGATGCGCGCGCCGACATTGGGCAGGATGAGGGCATAGCGGCCAAACATCACCACCTCGACGGCGATCAGGGCGAAACTGAACAGGTAGCTGAGACGCCGGCGGAACGTGAAACGGGCGGCGCGCGTGCGGATGGCGTAGACGGACATCACCTTGGTCTCCGTATCCTGGCCCTGCCAGAGAGTTTTCAGATCATCAGGCGGCTGGCTCATGCGCGGCCTCCCCCCTGCTCGTGTTGGGCAGCGAACCGCCGGGCCAGCAGGGCCTTCAGGCGATGGATCTTGGTGGCGACCGCGCCGGCGGACAGGCCGGTGATCTCGCCGATGGCGGCCGCGTCCAGGTCTTCGAGATAGAGCAGCAGCACCTGACGGTCGGGCGGACTGAGCGCATGGACCAGGGCCATCAGCCGCGATAACGCGCGGCGCTCGCCGACGGCGGTCTCCGGATCGTCGGCGTCGGGGAGGGCCTCGATCGCGTCGAGCGTCGCCCACCGCTCCGGACGCAGGCGTCGGCGCTTCTGGACGTGGCTGGCGGCGGTGTTGTGGGCCACCCGATAGACCCACGTGCGCAGTGAACAGCGGCCGTCGAAGGCCGCGAAGCTGCGCCACAGCGCCACGTGGATGTCCTGGATCAGGTCGGTGCGGGTGTCCGCCTCGGCTTCGTAGGCGCGCGCCAGCCGCTCAATCGCGCCGCCGAACTCGGCGGCGGCGGCGGCGTAGCGCTCATCCTGCTGGCTTGCGTCCACTCAGGGGGTCCCCGTCCCGCTTGCAAGGTAGTCGGCGGGACGGGGGAAGTCTTACAGGCCCTATTGCTCGGGCTGGCCGGGCTTGGGCTTGTCCTTTTCCTTTTCCTTGTCCTTGCGCTGGGCTTCCTTGGCGGCCGCGGCCTGAGCGTGTTGCGCAGCGGTCTGGGCCTGCTGGGCCTTCGCCTGGTTGGCGGCGTCGGCTTGCGCCTTCTGCTGGGCCTGCTGCTGGCGCATGGCCTGGAGCTGGCGGGCCGTCTCCTCGTTGCGGTGCGCAAGTTCGGCGGACGCCTGCTGCTGATCGTGCGCAGCCTTTGCCGCCTGGGCCGCCTGCTGATCGTGCGCGGCCTTCGCCTGGTTGGCGGCGTCGGCCTGGGCCTTCTGCTGCGCCTGTTGTTGCGCCTGCTGCTGGCGCATCGCCTGAAGCTGGCGGGCGGTCTCTTCGTTGCGCCGCGCAAGTTCGGCGGACGCCTGCTGCTGATCACGCGCAGCCTTGGCCGCCTGGGCCGCCTGGGCCTGCTGCTGATCACGCGCGGCCTTCGCCTGATTGGCGGCGTCAGCTTGCGCCTTTTGCTGGGCCTGCTGCTGCGCCTGTTGCTGGCGCATAGCCTGCAGCTGGCGGGCGGTGTCCTCGTTGCGCCGCGCCAGGTCGGCCGAAGCCTGCTGTTGCGCCTGTTGCTGACGCGTGGCCTGAAGCTGGCGGGCGGTCTCTTCGTTGCGGCGCGCCAGGTCGGCCGAAGCCTGCTGTTGAGCCTGCTGCTGGCGCATCGCCTGGAGCTGGCGCGCATTGTCCTCGTTGCGGCGCGCCAGGTCGCTCTGGGCTTTCTGGTCGCGCGCCTGCTGATCACGCGCGGCGCGGTCGGCGTCCGCCTGCTGACGCGGATCGAAGTTGCGACCGCGGTCGCCGTTCACGACGTCGCGGCGGTCGTCGGGCCGCGGTCCGGCGTGCTGCGCCGCCAGGGCTGCGGCCGCGACCACCGCGGCGGTGCGCGCGGCATAGGCCTGGCGTTGGTCGCGTTCCTGGCGCCATTGGGCTTCCTGCCGCTGAGCCTGCTGGTCGCGGGCCTGCTCGTCACGCCAGCGACGCCAGTCATCGTTGCGCTGCTGCTCGGCGGCCCATTGCTGGCGCGAGTCGATCACCGCGGCGCGACGCTGGCTCCAGTCGGCGGCGTAGGCGGCCTGGCGCTGGTCGTGGATGGCGGCGTTGTAGAGGCGGCGCGCGCGGAAGAGGTAACGCGCGGCGATGTCCGCCTCGGCGGGGGCGTAGTTATCGTAGGGCCGGCCGTTGGCGTAGTAGACCTGCACCAGTTCGCCCTGGTCGTAGGCATAGGCGTAGCGGCTGTCGCGGACCAGGAACGGGTAGTCGCTGCCGCCACGATAGAAGTACTCGCGCTGGCCGTCCGGCGTCTGCTCGACCACACGATATTCGCCGCCGCCGGAGCGCCAGACGTAGGGGCGCACGCCGTCGTAGTCGACGGTGTAGTCCGGCGGGCTGTCGCCGAACGTGTCGGCCAGCCGATAGGCGTCGTTCACATAGGAATAGACAGGACGCGAGGGCCGCGCAGCGCGGCGGATCGGCGCCGCGGCCGGGAGCGCGCTGGCGTAGGGCGCGGGCGCGGACGCACTGGCCGGCGGCGGGGCATCGGCCAGCGGCAGGCTCGCGATCGGCGCGCCCGTGGCGGGGCCCGCAGCGGGGCCGGCGGTCTTCTGGTCACAGGCGGCGAGGCCAAGGACGGCGGTCGCCGCGGCGGTCAGCAGGAGTGTGCGGTAGGTCATGGGCTTAGAACCCCTATGCAAGCTGCACCGTTCCCGATGCGGTCCTGAAGATTGCATGGCGACACATGAACTGCACCAGAACCGGCTCGGTCATGCGCCCGTCAGGTTCCGAATCCCCTTGACGATTCCAGATTACGGGCGTCATATCTTATGACTGTAATTTGTTTCCCAGTGGCAATGTCAGGGAGCATCCCATGGTCGTCCAGCAAGCCGTCCCCTTCGCCTACGATCCCCCCAAACGGCCGATGCCGCCGCAGGTGCGCGTCGCGATCGGCGTGTCCCTCGCCTTCCACGCCGGACTGCTGTCCTACCTCGCCTACGCCCGCTTCAACGCCCCGGCGACGCCGCCTCAGGCGGCCGAGCGGATCATCGACGCCACCTTCTACACGCCGCCCAAGCCACCGCAGGTGACGCAGGATCGTCCCCACGACCCGCCGCCGCTGCACCCGCCTGTCGTCACCGAGCTACCGCCGATCCCGACCTTGCCGGTCAACCCGCCGCTCGATCCGGTCAAGATCGCCCCGCCACCGCAGACCTACACCCTGATGGAGAACGATCCGCCGAAGACGCCGCCCGCGGTCTCCCACGTGATCGGCAACCCGAGCTGGCTGCGCAAGCCGACGGGGGCCGAGATGGCCGGCGCCTATCCGGACGACGCGGTGCGCCACAACGTGACCGGCGTCGCGACGCTCACCTGCAGCGTCGCCGCCAACGGGACCGTGCGCGACTGCCGCATCGCGTCCGAGACGCCGCCCGCCGCCGGCTTCGGCCCCGCGGCCCAGAAGCTCGCCCGCTACTTCCGCATGAGCCCGCAGACGATGGATGGCCAGGCCGTCGATGGCGGCACGGTCAATATCCCGATCCGCTTCAGCCTCGGCTGACGCTCAGTAGCTCTTCGGCAGGCCGAGCACCCGCTCCGCGAGGAAGTTGAAGATCATCTCGCGGCTGACCGGGGCGATGCGCGGGATCATCGCCTCGCGGAAGTAGCGCTCCACGTCGTATTCCTTGGCGTAGCCCATGCCGCCGTGGGTCAGGACGGCGGTCTCGCAGGCGCGGAAACCGGCCTCGCCGCCCAGGTACTTGGCGGCATTGGCCTCGGCCCCGCACTCGCGGCCGGCGTCGTAGAGGGCAGCGGCCTTGAAGGCCATCAGGTTGGCCGCCTCCAACTCGGCCCAGCAGCGGGCCAGCGGGTGGGCGATGCCCTGGTTCTGGCCGATCGGCCGGCCGAACACCACGCGCTCCTTGGCGTAGCCGGCGGCCCGCTTCAGCGCCGCACGGCCCAGGCCCACGGCCTCGGCGCCGATCAGCACCCTTTCGGGGTTGAGCCCCTCCAGCAGGTAGTAGAACCCGCGCCCTTCCTCGCCCACCAGGGCGTCGGCCGGCACCTCCAGGTCGTCGATGAACACCGAGTTCGACTCGATGGCCTTGCGGCCCATCTTGGGGATCGGCGTCGCCTGGATCTTGGCGCGGTCGAAGTCGACGTAGAACAGGCTGATCCCGTCGGTAGCCTTCTTGACCTCGTCCTTGGGCGTGGTGCGCGCGACGATCAGCATCTTGGTCGCCCGCTGCGCCATCGTCGTCCACATCTTCCGTCCACGGATGACATAGCCGGAATTGGTGCGCGTGGCCTTGGTGGTCAGGCTGGTGGTGTCGAGCCCGGCGTCGGGCTCGGTCACCCCGAAGCACATCCGGTCCTCGCCGGAAATCAGCCGCGGGATCAGCTTCTGCTTCTGCTCTGCGGTGCCGAACTTCACCAGCGGCATGGGACCGAAGATGTTCAGGTGCAGCGCGCTCGCGCCGGTGAAGCCCGCGCCGCTCTCGGCCACCGCCTGCATGGCGATGGCCGCCTCGGTGACGCCCAGGCCGGATCCGCCCAGCTCCACCGGCATGGCCGCGCCCAGCCACCCGGCCTCGGCCATGGCGGCGACGAAGGCCTCGGGGAATTCACCGGTCTCGTCGGTGCGCCGCCAGTAGTCGGCGTCGAAGCGGGTGCAGAGCTTCAGCACCCCGTCGCGGATCGCCTGCTGCTCGTCGGTGAACCAGAAGCCGTTCATGCCGCTGCGAACCTCCCTGGATCGAATCTCGCCGCATAGGGGCCAGGATTGCGGCCGGTCACGCAAGCCGTCACGATCTGGGCGACCAGCGGCGCCAGCAGCCAGCCGTTGCGCCGCGCGCCGGTCGCCAGGATTACGCGCGGCGTCGACGAGGGCCCCACCAACGGCAGGCCGTCCGCTGTCGCCGCACGGACGCCAGCGGAGATCGCGAACGTCGCCTCGGCGAGCGCCGGGTAGAGCCGCCCAGCCGCCGCCACGAGGGGGCCGAGCGTCTTCGGATCGACCTTCGCCTCGGCGATGCCGGGTTCCATCGTCGCCCCGATCGCCAGGCCGTCGGAGGCCGGCGCGGCATAGGCGCCGTCGGTGCGCAGGCTAACGCCCGCGCCGCGGACATCCATGAACCGCAGGATCTGTCCACGGATCGGCGTCAAGCCGGCGAGCTCAGGCGCGGCCCCGGCGAGCCGTTGGTCAGCGCCCGTGGCGATCACCAGGATGTCCGCGTCGCCGACACCAACGGCCGCCTCGCGCCGGAACTGGACGCCCGCCGCCTCCGCCGCTTTCCGCATAGCCGCCAACGCCTGGCTCGGCTCCAGCCGCCACTCCTCGCGGACCAGCAGGGCGTGGTCGAACTCGGGCGCGAGTCCAGGCGCCAGGCCCTCGATGGTCGTCCGCAAGAGCTCCGTCGGCCGTACGTCCAGCCGGGCCAGGCCCCGGGCGACGCGCGCCAGCCAGGCCGGCTCGCCCACCGCCATCGTTCCGGACCGGTCGAGCGCCACGCCCGCGCGGGCCTCCAGCGCCGGCCATAGGTTGCGCGCGGCGATCAGCAGGTCGAACGGCGCATCGTCCAGCACGGCTTCGAACACCGGCGCGAGCATCCCCGCGGCAACCGTCGAGGCCTGTGGCGTTTCCGCGGGATCGCAGACCGTGACCGAACACCCGGCGTCAGCAAGCGCCAGCGCGCTCGCCAGCCCCAGCGCACCTGCCCCCGCCACGATCACACTTGCGCCCCGGCTCATGGGCCTAACGAGCGGCGCGGCCCGCGAAAATCAAGCGGAATGCGCCGATTGCCGGGGCCTGCGGCCTCCCCTAGCTTGGCCGCGACAGGTTCCCTGAAGGCGAGGTTCTCGATGCGTCGTGCGTGGATGTTGGCGGCGGCCTTCGCCGTGGCGACGGCCTTCCCGGCGCTGGCGCAGCCGATCCCAGCCGTGGTGATCACCGATCCCGCGCCGGACGCGGCCCATCCGCCCCATCAGGAGCAGGCCTTGGTGCCCAGTGCGGGCTTGGGCATGAACGCGCTCTTCATGCTGGCCGGCGGCGCGGGGCCGCACCCGACCATGATCCTGTTCCACGGCTTCCCGGGCAACGAGCAGAACCTCGACCTCGCCCAGGCGGTCCGGCGCGCCGGCTGGAACGTGCTGACCCTGCACTACCGCGGCGCCTGGGGCAGTCCCGGGGTCTTCACCCTCCAGCACGTGATCGAGGACGCCAAGGCCGCCGAGGCCTTCGTCGAGAACCCGGCCAACGCCGCCAAGTACGGCATCGACCGCCACCGCATCGTGCTGGCCGGCCACAGTATGGGCGGGTTCGCCGCAGCCTCCGCCGCGCGCGACAACCCGGCGCTGGCCGGCGTGATCCTGATCGACGCCTGGAACATCGGCTCCGACGCCGCCGACTTCGCCAGGCTGAACGGCAAGGCCCGCGCCGTCGCCGCCGGCCAGGCCTTCGACGATCTCGGCAATTCGCTCAACGGGACCAGCCCCAAGGCCGTGGCCGACGAGATCGTGGCCCACGGCAAGGACTGGAACGTGCTGGACTGGGCGCCGCGACTGACCGCCCGGCCGATGCTGGTGATCGGCGCCGAGAAGGCCGACGGCAAGGCCAACCACGCCATCGCCCAGGCGGTCGCCAAGGCCGGCGGCCACGTCACCGACATCACCGTGCCTACCGACCACCCATTTTCCGACCACCGCATCGCGCTCGCCGGGCTGATCGTGACCTGGCTGGACGGCCTTCCGAAGCCATGAGCGGCTACGTCACGGTTCGGTACGAAGACCATGCTCGCGGCCGCGTCGCCTTCGTCGACGTCGACAACCAGACAAAGCTCAACAGCCTGTCGTCGGAGGTGATGGGCGAGTTCGTGGCGACCTTCCAAGATCTGGCCACCGACCCTACCCTGCGCGCCGTCGTGCTGACCGGCGCTGGCGACAAGGCGTTCATCGGCGGGGCCAACATCGACGAGATGGCGGCGGTGACATCGCCGGCGCAGGGCCGCGCCTTCATCCTCAAGGTCCACGGCTGCTGCCAGGCGATCCGCGACCTGGGCGTCCCCGTGATCGCCGCGGTCAACGGGTTCTGCCTGGGCGCGGGCCTGGAAGTGGCCGCCGCCTGCGACATGCGGCTGGCCGCCGAGACCGCCGTCTTCGGCATGCCGGAGGTGCGCCTAGGCATCCCCTCGGTGGTTGAGGCCGCCCTGCTGCCGGGCCTGATCGGCTGGGGCCGAACGCGCCGCATCCTGATGACCGGCGAGACCTTCAGCGCCGCAGATGCGCTCGCCTGGGGCTTCCTCGAGGAGGTCCATCCGCCCGGCGACCTTCCCGCCGCCGTCACCGCCCTGCTGGCCAAGCTGCTGGAGGCCGAGCCGCGCGCCGTGCAGATCCAGAAGGCCCTGATCCAGGCCTGGGAGGAATTGCCGACCAGCCAGGCCGTCACCGCCGGCGTCACCGCCTTCGAGGACGCCTTCACGAGCGACGAGCCGCGAACCGCCATGGCCCGCTTCCTCGCCGACCGCGCGGCGGCGAAGGCGGCCCGCTAGCCCGCGCCCGCCTTGGCCGAGACGGTCGACGCCAGGTGTTTCTCACCCCAGCCCTGGTGCCACTCGGGCTCGCCGGCGTAGCGCTCGGCCAGGAAGTCGACGAACACCCGCACCTTCGCCGCCAGGTGCCGCGCGTGCGGATAGACCGCGTGCACATGGATCAGTTGCGGCTCGTAGGCGCACATCAGCGGGACCAGCCGCCCGGCCCGCAGGTCCTCGGCGGCGGCGAAGGCCGGCGTGTTGATCACGCCCAGCCCGCGGCAGCCCGCCGTCACGCAGGCGTCGGCCCCGCTGAACCGCATCCGGCCGTGTACGCGCACCTCGATGAGGTCGCTCAGCGGACCATAGGTCCAGACATTCGGCTCGCGCGCGTTGGTGTCGATGATCGCCTCGTGCTGGGCGAGATCCTGCGGGGTCGCGGGGGTGCCGGCCCGGGCCAGGTAGTCCGGCGAGGCGCAGGTGACGATCCGCACCGCCGCCAGCTTGCGCGCGATCACCGAGCTATCCGGCAGCTGGCCGATCCGCACGGCCACGTCGAAGCCCTCTTCCACCAGATTGACCATCCGATCGGTGGAGGAGACGTCGAGCGAGATGTCGCGATAGGCGCAGGCGAAATCCAGCAGCGCGGGCGTGAGCTGGCTGGCCCCGAACGAAACGGGCGCGGAGACCTTCAGCGTGCCGCTCGGCCCGCCCTGGTCGCGCACCGAGCCTTCCAGCGCCTCGAAATCCTCCAGCAGCACGCGGGCCCGCTCCAGATAGGCCCGGCCGGTGTCGGTCAGCGACACGTCCCGCGTGGTGCGGTTCAGCAGCCGCGCGCCCAGCCGGTTCTCCAGCCGCGCCACCAGCTTCGAGATCTGCGCGCTCGACACCCCCAGCCGCCGCGCCCCTTGCGTGAAGCTGCGCGCGTCAGCCACGGCGGCGAAGGCGGTGATCTCGTCGAAGCGGTCCATGCGATTGCTTCCTCCTGGGCAACAGACTTATGCAAAACACCGTGATTATCAACGGATGAGCGTGGGTCCATTTGTGGGCTCGCAAGACACCCAGGAGCTATTCCATGACCCAACCCCGCACCGTCGCCGTCATCGTCGGCAGCCTTCGCAAGGACTCCGTGAGCCGCAAGATCGCCCGCGCCCTTGAGGCCCTGACGCCCAACCTGAAGTTCACCGAGGTTCCGATCGGCGACCTGCAACTGTTCAACCAGGACCTGGAAGCCACGCCCACCGCAGAGTGGACCGCCTTCCGTCAGACGGTCGCCGCGGCCGACGCCGTCCTCTTCGTCACCCCCGAATACAACCGCTCCGTTCCCGGCGCCCTGAAGAACGCCATCGATGTGGGCTCGCGCCCCTATGGCTCCAGCGTCTGGAACGGCAAGCCCGGCGCGGTGATCAGCACCTCGCCCGGCGGCGTCGGCGGCTTCGGCGCCAACCATCACCTGCGCCAGTCGTTGGTGTTCCTGAACGTGCCGCTGCTGACCAACGAAGCCTACATCGGCAACGCCTTCTCGCTGTTCGACGAGAACGGCGAGCTGATCAACGAGGGCACGTCCGAATTCCTGCGCGCCTACGGCCAGGCCTTCTCCGCCTGGATCGAGACCATCGCGCCGCAGTCGGCGGACCGGAAGGCGGCCTAAGGCCATGACGCTCCCCACGCTCTTCATCCCACACGGCGCCGGTCCCTGCTTCTTCATGGACTGGACCCGCGGGCCCGCGGACACCTGGGACGCGACGGCCGCCTGGCTGAAGGGCGTGGTCGCGGACCTGCCAGAGCGGCCCAAGGCGATCCTGGTGATCTCCGGCCACTGGGAAGAGCCGCAGTTCACCGTGGGCTCCGCGGCCCGTCCGCCGATGCTGTTCGACTACTACGGCTTCCCGGAGGAGACCTACCGGCTGCGCTTCGACGCGCCCGGCTCCCCGGCCCTGGCGAAGCGGGTGCGTGAGCTGCTCGGTGCGGCGGGCTTTCCGACCGCCGAGGACGCCGAGCGGGGCTACGACCACGGGGTCTTCGTGCCCCTGCTGCTGGCGACGCCGCAGGCGGACATCCCGGTGGTGCAGCTCTCGCTGCGCGCCGACCTGGACCCCGAGGCCCATCTGGCCGCCGGCCGGGCGTTGGCGCCGCTCCGGGACGAGGGCGTGCTGATCGTGGGGTCCGGCATGAGCTGGCACAACATGCGCGGCTTCTCGCCGGCCTTCACGGCCAAGTCGGAGGTGTTCGACGCCTGGCTCACGAAGGCGCTGGCCGATCCGGCCACGCGCGACGAAGCGATCCGCCACTGGGACCAGGGGCCCTATGCCCGGGAGGCCCATCCGCGGGAGGAGCACCTGGCGCCCCTCTTCGTCGCCGCCGGCGCGGCCGAGGGCGAGCCGGGGCGCCTGGCGTTCCGCGACGTGGCGATGGACGTGGCGCTCTCCGGCTACGCGTTCGGCTGACAACAGATCCCGCTCGGGGAGCGAGCGGCGAGGGCCTTCCTGGCGGTGATCCACACACCCGCCGTCGGGAGGGCCCTCAACCTTTCAGGCCCCCACCTTCAGGCCACGGCGCTCGCGTCTGCGACGCCGACCTCGGCGGCCCGCGCCAGCGCGCCCTCGATCACCGCATAGAGCCGGCCAGCTTCGATCGGCTTGGCCACGAAGTCGTCCATGCCGGCCTGCATATATTCCCGGACTTGATGGTCCATGGCGTTGGCGGTCAGCGCCACGATCGGCGTGCGCGGCCGGCCCTCGGCCCGTTCGCGCGCGCGGATCACGCCGGTGGCGGTCGGCCCATCCATTTCCGGCATCTGCACGTCCATCAGGATCAGGTCCCAGGGCTCGCGCGCCCAGGCCTCGACCGCCTCGCGGCCGTTGCCGACCATCACCGGTTCCACACCCACCTGGCCCAGCAGCGTCCTGAGCACCAGCTGGTTCATGCCGTTGTCCTCGGCCGCCAGCACCCGCAGCGCGACGCCCTCGGCCTGAGCGGTCGGCTCGACCGCCTGGCGCGCCGCCTTTTCCGGCGCATCGCCCAGCCGCTCCAACGGCAGGTCCACGGTGAAGGTCGCCCCCTCGCCCGGCGCGCTCTTGGCCGAGATCGTCCCGCCCATCAGCTGGGCCAGGTCGCGGCAGATCGCCAGGCCCAGGCCCGTGCCGCCGTAGCGCCGCGTCGTCGAGGCGTCGGCTTGCTCGAACTTCTGGAACAGGCCGGCGAGCTTCTCCGGCGCGACGCCGATGCCGCTGTCGGCGACCGTCAGGCGCAGCCCACCCTTGCGCCGCGCCACTGAGACCGCGACCCCGCCGCGCTCGGTGAACTTCAGCGCGTTGGAGACCAGGTTGTAGAGGATCTGGCGCACGCGCACGCTATCGCCGCGATAGACGCCGCGCGCCGCGGGTTGCACCTTCAGCCTGAAGGCCAGGCCCTTGGCCTGAGCCGTGGCGGCGAACGCGGCGAGCGCACTGGACACCGTTTCGTCGATGTCGAATTCCGCCTGCTCCAGCTCCAGCTTGCCGGCCTCGATCTTCGACAGGTCCAGCACGTCGTTGAGGATCGCCAGCAGGCTCTCGCCGGACTGGCGGATCACGTCCAGTCGTTCGCGCTGCTGTTCGGCCAGATCGCCCATGGCCATGGCCTGGGCCATGCCCAGCACGCCGTTGAGCGGCGTGCGGATCTCATGGCTCATCGTCGCCAGGAAGGCGCTCTTGGCGCGGGTGGCGGACTCCGCCTCTTCCTTGGCCTGGACCAGCGCCTGTTCGGCCGCCTTGCGGTAGGTGATGTTCTGCATC